>Ga0180009_10006243_pt1 | contig 12569 bp, 12 predicted proteins | sample OS_PC_MetaG_FD_123537 | JGI IMG/M metagenome (GOLD analysis project Ga0180009, IMG submission 123537) | Groundwater microbial communities from the Aspo Hard Rock Laboratory (HRL) deep subsurface site, Sweden - OS_PC_MetaG | ecosystem: Environmental > Aquatic > Deep subsurface > Groundwater...
AGGGTGGAGATGGTCGGCCCAAAGGTAGGTGAAGACCTGAGACAAAAGGCCCTCTTTGCCATCTTTTATGCCATCCTCTTCATTGCCATCTATATCTCGGGGCGTTTCGAACTGAAGTGGCTCATGAGCATCATCATGGCCCTATCTCTCATCCTTGCTGTTTATCTCGCCTCCATCATCGGGGTCGGCGTCACATGGCTGATCATCATCGCCTTGCTGGTGACACTTGGGCTGTGCTGGTTTCTCAGGTTGAAATGGGCCCTGGGGGCCATCATCGCCCTCATGCACGACGTCCTCATCACGATAGGGGCCTTTGCCTTGACGGATCGGGAGATATCCCTGGCCATTATAGCTGCCCTCCTCACCATCGTAGGATATTCCCTAAACGACACCATCATCGTCTTTGACCGAATCAGGGAAAATGTGGGGCGATTCCGAAGACGCGCGTTTGAAGAGGTCATGAACGCGAGTATCAACGAGACCCTCAGCAGGACAATCCTGACCTCTTCGACCACATTGATCGTCGTTCTTTTCCTTTACATTCTGGGTGGTGCCGTGATCCATGATTTTGCGTTTGCCCTATTGATCGGCATCATCGTGGGAACCTATTCATCCATTTTCGTGGCAAGCCCCATCCTGTTGATCTGGGAAGGCAGGTTCTCTGATAAGCTCAAGTCCAAGGGGCCTTTCAGCCGGTAAGGGACGGTGATTGAGTAAGAAAAGCAGGAAAACTCCCCGCAGAAATAGAATGGCCTTTTGGGTCATCATTCTCCTCGCGGCAGGGGTTTTTTCCGTGGTCTGGTGGGTGTGGCCAGGCCTTTATAATGTCTCGCCCCAATTCTATTATCTGCTCCTGGAAAGAAATGACCAACCTCTCAAACTCCTCAACGGCGAAACCCTCCGTCTCCACCCGAAAGACAGGGTAAGGGTCCTTAAGATCTCAACCAATATATCCTTTAACATCGGCGTTCGCATGGTCACCACCGGGTTTGATGTGAATGCCCTTCGTTACGAAAAGCTTCCTGTCGCGACCTTGCTTCCCAACAGAGAGTCGTTTGCGCAATATAACTTCAGGGTAGAGATAAAACATCATAACCTCAACATGGGTTTCGTCGATATGCAGGTCGAGCCGTATGTGGAGGATTGGCTGGATAAGGTCAACAGGACCATTGATCCGGAACGCAGGATCTCAATCCTAGAAGAGGCAAGGAATTTTGCACCCGATGACGATCGAATCAGGGACAGGCTCATGGAAGAGTACAGATCCCTGAAGCAGTGGGCCAAGGTCGCCAAGATGCTGGAAAGTCTCACCAAAGAAAAACCTGATCAAAGGATCCTGCTCGATCTTCTTGAGACATATGAAGTCATGTCTCATACAGAGGGCGTCATTTCGGTGTTGAGAAGGCTGATCGATCAAAATCCAAGCGATGTGGAGAGCAGGCTCCGCCTCGCAACCATTCTCGAAAAGACAAAGAAACTATCAGAGGCGATCAAGGAGTACGAAGCCTTATTGCAGTATGTACGAAAAGAGGAGAGACTGCCCATTTATAAAACCCTCGGATACCTCTCTTCGGAAACGGGTCAGTTACCAAAGGCGATTGAGATGTATCTGAAGGCGATTGAATTGGATAAGAAGGATGTGAATCTATATTATAACCTCTCCAGCCTTTATGAAAGACTGGGAGACAAACAAAAGGCTGATCATTTCCTATCCGTCGCTGTCAAACTCAAACCCGATGACACTGAAAGCCGGTTCGCGCTTGCCGAAGGGCTATTTAAAAAAGGAAGCCTTGCCGAGGCTGAAAACTATCTTTTGGAGATTTTAGAAAAGAAACCGGATTCCATGAAAGCCTTGCTGCTCATGATCAACCTCTTAGAGAAAAAAGGGGACAAGAAAAAACTCAAGGAGACTTATGAAAAGGTTCACGCTATTGAGCCGAAAAACGAAACCGTCATTTACAACCTTGGGGTCCTTGAATACGAAGCAGGAAACCTTGCCAAAAGTGCCCTTTATTTTGAGCGTTACTTGAAATCACACCCTCAGGACACGGAGATCCATAAGCTTCTATTCGACATTTACAAGAGAGAAAAGCGGGAGGACCTTGCTTTCGGAGAGGCAAAGATACTCATCAAGCTGAATCCCAAAGAGATGAGTCCGTATTACTATGTCTTTGAATACTCGGACAAGCGCAGTGATTATACGGAAATGATAGAGATCATGCAGAACGGTCTCAAACATCACCCTGCTGATATCGATCTCAGGCAGTATTTGGTCTTTGCCTTTATGAAAACAGGCAAAGAGGATCTCGCCATAGAACAGTTGAAAGAGATCTCAAAGACCAAGCCCAAAGACGTTGAACTGCTCTTCCAATTGGCCAAGCTGCAAGAGAAACAGGGGCATATTCAGGAAGCCCTACAGGCCTACGAAAAAATTGTGCAGATTTCTCCTGGGCAAAAAGAGGCTGAACACGCATACCTCGGCCTGCTGCTACAGGTGGCCGGGCTCAAAGAAAGTGAGGGGAAACTTCAGGAAGCCTTGGAGGCCTACAGAAAGATCCTCGAGCTATCGCCCGGTTACGAGGAGGCGGAAGAGGGGTATCTCCGTTTGAGAATCAAGGTTTTACCCGCTGAAAAAAACAATGAATAAACCCCATTTCCACGTGACCGCAGGCCTTCTGTGGCGGGACGGAATGCTCTTGATAGCGAAGCGTCCGCAGGGGAGTCATCTCGCCGGTTTTTGGGAATTCCCCGGCGGCAAACAGGAGGCCCGCGAGCCATTGAAGGAATGCCTGGAAAGGGAGATCATGGAGGAATTAGGGATAGAAGTGCATGCAGACAAACCCCTTCTGGTCATCGATCACGAATACGAAGGCAAGACCATCTCCCTTCACCTCTTTCACTGCTCGTGGATAAACGGTGAGCCGGCACCCCTGGCATGCGATGAAATAAAGTGGGTTCGGCCTGAAGATCTTGTCCGATACCTCCTGCCGCCCCCAGATCTGAAGCTTATACCCTTTATCAAGAAATGGAGCGAACATAAATATGGAGCAACTGGTCCTAAAAACGAGAAGCTACCGCCGGTATTTTGAAGACCACCCCATATCTATGGACACCCTCAGAAAACTGGTTGACCTGGCCAGGCTGTCCGCCTCTGCCGCCAATCTACAGCCGCTCAAATACGTCCTCTCTTGCACAAGGGAACGAAATGATCTCATTTTCTCCATGCTCAAATGGGCGGGGTACCTGAAGGACTGGGAAGGGCCTGAAAGGGGTGAAAGGCCGTCCGCCTACATCATTGTGCTCGGTGACAAGCAGATAGCCGCTAGCTTTGGATGCGATCACGGCATCGCCAGCCAGAACATCCTTTTGGGAGCGACCAGTATGGGGCTGGGAGGTTGTATTATCGGCAGCGTCGATAGGGGAAAGATGAGAAGAGAACTCTCTCTCCCCGATCGTTACGAAATCCTCCACGTGATCGCCCTAGGCAAGCCGAAGGAGAAGGTTGTTATCGAGGCCCTCGGAGCCGAGGGCGATATCAGATATTGGAGAGACGAGGCCGGGGTGCATCACGTGCCCAAGAGGTCTCTGGAGGAAATCATTATCCTCAGCTAAATGCGGAGGATGGATTTGGCCACAATAATCTTTTCTATCTCTTTCGTCCCTTCGTATATCTCGACGATCTTTGCGTCCCTGTAAATCCTCTGAACTTTATACTCGTCGATATAGCCATATCCGCCGTGCATCTGCAGCGCCTCATCAGCAGCCCTTACAGCCATCTGCCCCGAGAACCATTTTGCCATGGCCGTGAGGACGTGGTCCATCTTCCCATGATCCGTAAGCCACGCTGCCTCATAATAGAGGTTTCTGGCCGCCCTGATCATCGTAGCCATCTCAGCGACTTTGAACTGGTTGGCCTGAAAGGAGGCCAGTGGAACGCCGAATTGATGTCTCTTCTTGATGTGGCCCACGCTCTCTTCCAAGGCAGCCCGGGCAATGCCAACGGCCATGGCACAGATGTGCAGTCTGGTCAGGTTGAAAAAAGCCATCAATTCCTTGAATCCCTTACCCTCTTTCCCGATCAAATTGGATGCCGGAATCCTCACATTCGAGAAGGATATCTCAGCCGTATCGTTTGCCCGAATTCCCAGCTTCCCATGCAACTTGTTCGCCTCGAACCCCGGTCTATCCGTTTCCACCATGAAAAAGGAGTGTCTCTGGTGTCTGTCCGGATTGTCAGGGTCGGTCAGGCAAAAAACATTCAAATAGTTGGCGATGGACCCGTTGGTGATAAACATCTTGGAACCATTGATGACGTATTCATCACCATCCCTGACAGCCGTTGTCATGGCCCCCGTCACATCGGAGCCTGCATCCGGTTCGGTAATGGCCGTTCCAATGATCGCCTCACCGCCGACCAAAGGAGGAAGATATCTCTTCTTCTGTTCTTCTGTGCCAAATAGGCCCAGCAGCTCAGCGCCAAAGGTGGTCGTAATCACGGCGTTGCCCATTCCCGCGTCAACCGCCCAGAATTCCTCCGTGATGAGGCAGTGCTCAAAGAATCCCAGCCCTGCGCCACCGTAAGGTTCTCCTATGAATACACCGACAAAGCCCAGCTGGCAGGCCTTTCTCCAGATGTCCAGGTCAAAGCTCTCATTCCTGTCAAATTCCTGGGCCCGATCGGGAAACTCGCCAAGGGCAAATTCCCTGGCCGCCTTCTGGATATCCAGATGCTCTTTGGTCAAAATAAAATCCATCTAAATCCTCCACCGCTCTCCCACCGCTCGGGTCCATGGAAACACGGTTGTCCCCGTCCACCGACCTGCGGAACGGGAACGCCCAAGAGGGGCCTAAGTGGATAACTTCGCCTTTAAGGCATCGGCAATCTTGAAGAGGTCATCGACGACGCCGTAGTCGGCAACTCTGAATATCGGCGCCTTTTTGTCCTTGTTGACAGCAATCACAGTCCCGGCGCTGCCGATCCCGGCCACATGCTGAAAGGCCCCGCTGATCCCGAACGCAAGATAAACCTTAGGCTTTACGGATTTGCCGGAGGTCCCTACCTGGTGGTACTTCGGCAGCCAGTTCTTATCCACCACCGGCCGTGAGCAAGAGAGAACCCCACCCATAAGGTCGGCCAGTTCCTTCATAATCGCCACATTATCTTGTTCACCGATGCCCCGCCCAATGGAGACCAATAGGTCTGCCTGGGTAATATCGATCGCGCCGGCGCCCGTATCCTCGAATCCCACAAATTGCTTGCGGGCCGCAGGGAGATCCGCTGGCAGATCTTTCCTGATCACCTCAGCCTGCCGTTCTCCCACCCTGTCCGGTGGAAAGGCGCCACTCCTCACGGTGAACAGGTAGGTCTTGGATTCCTTCAAAGAGACTTTCGAGAATAACTTTCCGTTGTAGATCTGGCGAACGGCCTTGGGGGGGCCATCCTCGACCAGGATATCCACACAGTCCGTGGCCACTGGAAAGCCCGTCTTAATCGCAAGCGAAGGGGCCAGGTCCATCCCCCAGGGGGTATTCCCGATGAGCATGATATACGGCTGGTGCTCCTGAATGAGTCCATAAAGGATCTCCTTATAGAGGTCTCCATCGAACGCCTTTAACCTGTCATTCTCCACCAGGATCACACTGTCAGCCCTTTTCTTAAGATCATCAACCAATAGGTCGTTCTTTGCCCCGATCAGGACGGCTATCAACCTCTTGGATAGCTTTTGGGAAAGGTCATTTGCCTTCCAGAGCATCTGATGGGTAATCTCCCTTACCGCACCCTTTCTGTGTTCCACCACAACAAATATCTCTCCCATTTATTTGCTCACCCCCTTCTCTTTGAGGATTCGGAGTATGGCCTCGGCCACCGTAGCAGGGTCACCTTCAATGATCTCGGCCCCTGCTGTCTCAGGAGGGAAGAAGATCTCCTCCACCTTCGTCCACGGAAGAAGATCTTCCTCCGGGAGGCCCAGTTCGTCCACATTAATGACACGAAGCTCTTTCTTGGCCGCCTTTCTAATACCCATAATAGAGACATATCTGGGTTCATTGATCCCCGTCTGAATACTCAGGAGGGCTGGCAGCTTGATCTTTGAGACCTCGTCAGTCCCTCCCTCCAGCTCTACCCTGATGGTCGCTTCAGCGCCATCCGGTTCAAAACCAGTCACGACCGCGGCGTGGGCCCAGCCCAAACGTTCGGCCAGCATGATCCCGACTGCCCCGTTGTTCACGTCGTCCGACTGGACGCCAGTCAATACGAGGTCACATTTGAGCCCGCTGATAACGGCCGCTAGGATCCTCGATATGACAAAGCAGTCCAAGGGAAAGTTTCTCGGATCGACCCTGATTGCCCGATCTGCGCCCATGGCCAAACATCTCCGAAGGACCTCCTCATCGTCTTCGGGCCCGACGGTCACTGCAGTGACCTCCCCCCCGAACTTCTCTTTGATCAGCACGGCCTCTTCAATGGCGTAGTTATCCCACTCGTTGATGACGTAGGCTAGGGTTTCTTTTCGTACGTCATTTTTTTGTGGATTGATCTCAAGATCCACTTCCTGGGTGAGGGGGACCCTTTTTGCGCATACAACGATGTCCATCCTTGGCACCTCCTAAAACATTGCTGGAATCAATCCCATGAGATCTGTGACCCTCATTCTCCTGCTCCCGACTCCCATCCTCATAGTCTCATAGCGCCGTCCACCTTTGGTCCACAGAAATGGGGAGCTAGAAAGACAATCCCATCCCAAAAGAGGCCCTTTTTGTCAATAGACCTCCCCGGTCCGCGGACCATTCAATGAGGACCGACGGTACTAGCTTGAAATATTATATGTTATTGAGATTTATTGGTAATTATAACCGCAATGAATGAGCTTTCATTCATTTCCCGGAACGCTAACATACCCCTCCATCCAAGTCAAACGCTTTTGAAGCGAGAGATAAGATCCTTTGCCAAAAGGAAAGAACGGTCAGGATCCCGCTCCTCTTCTTCGCTTCTCAAAAGAGGACTCGGTCACTCGCAATCTGAGAGGTTGTAAGGATATTTTTGCCTTGACGACCGAGCTGTAGTAATAGTACGAGCAAATGGGCATCATTTGAAGAAGCGAATTTTTTTCTGTCCCAGTTGAGTGACCTTCTTTCAGGGCTGGCAGTGATAGATCAGCCTTTGAGGGAAAAACCGATCAAGGCTCAGCAAAAGATAAGAAGTAAAAAGGAGGTGCAGGATGGTTAAGAGGTTCATCCGGCGGGGCCGGGGCTACAACAGTCATGTCGGTATTTTGTTCCTTTATTTTTTTCTTTCCAATCTCTTGCTATTCGTTCTCCTCCCCTCCTTCTCCCCGCCAACGGCCGAAACCTTCAAAGCGCCGATCCGCAAACCCTCTCCCGATTCTGCGCAAAAGCCTGTTAGTGATAGCAAAAAATCATTCGCAAAACCGGAAACTACCCCAGCCATGGTCTTTCCGGACATGCAGACAGCCATCGAGACGCCGATGGACTACGCGTTTGAGATAAAGCGGGTAGACAATTTGTTGCGAATAACTGATCAGAACGCAGACGCCTTTTATAACAGAGGCTGGTTGTACGAGTACAAAGGGGATCTCCAGATGGCGGAAAAAGACTACTCCCAGGCCATCAAGCTCAATAGCAAACATGCTGATGCCTATTACAACAGGGCTCTACTCTTCGCCAAAATGAAGAAATTCGAGGAGGCGGTGAAAGACTTCTCGGCAACCATTAAGCTGGAGCCGAATGCGGTCGATGCCTACTGCAACAAGGGGAATGCAAATCTCCAACTTGGCAATACGGATCTCGCCCTTGAAGATTATAATGCGGGCCTGAAGATCAGTTTCGGCGATGCGGACCTCAATTACAATCGGGGCGTTCTCTACCTCGTCAAAGGCGAACAGGGAAAGGCCATAGAGGATTTCAAAAGGGCTGCCCAGGCCGGCCATTCAAAGGCCAAGGAGCATCTAAAAAGGCTCGGGACAAAATGATCTTCATGAAGAGCAACGCGAGGGGAACAAAAGAAGGGATAGCCACGTTCCTGAAAATGAGAAGTCCTTTCTTCTTGGGAAAGGAAGACGTGCAAGTCTTTGAAATCAGATCAGTTCTTAAGCCTATCTAATTGGGGCGGAGGCCTTTCATGGCCTCATGAATCTTGCTCTTCATGGGTTGGTCGTTCCCGGCCAGGGACTCCGACTTCTGGAAATGGAATCGAGCCTTGGCCACCTCTCTGCTTTTTGTGAAGTAGATGCCGAAGTAGTAGTGCGCCAGGGCGAGCCTCTCTTCCCTTCCGTAGGATACCCCGAGGTTGTAAAAAACCTCGTCTTTGACAGGCTTCATCAAGGCGAGCCTTTCATAGATTCGAATCGCCTTTGAATACTCCTCCAGGTTTTGGTATGACAGCGCCAGAAGAAACAACGCCGCTTTGTCCTGGTCGTTGATCTTCAATGCCCTCTCAAGAACCCCGATCGCCTCCTTGTCCTTTCCCTTCAACTGATAGGTCTCTGCGAGATGTCTCAAGATGGATGGCGAGTCTGGGTACTCCTCCAGGGCCTTTTCAAAATGCTCGATCGCCTCAGCATAGATCGACTTGTCTTTCAAGATAAGGCCAAGCCCGTAGTGAGCCAGGATGGAGTTCTTTTCAAGATCGATCCTAAAAAGCCTCTCCGCGTCATATGGATCCATACATTTGGCCCGCAAGACCGTTTTGAAAAAAGGAAAAAGCCTTCGAAATGAAGAGGTCTCGCCTCTCTCTCTCTTTGGGGCGTGAATGCTTGACAGGATCTCTATATTAGAGATTCTCTCCGGCCCCCCCGGATGCGTCAGGAGGTATGGCGGGATCCTGTCCGTACCCAGCCACTGCGCCTTTTCAAGCTTTTTCAAGGTGGTTATCATACCTGAAGGGTCGAAACCCGATTCAGCGACATAGGTAAACCCCAGTTGATCGGCCTGTCTCTCGTCCTCACGACTGTACCTCAGCTGCTTTTGTATGCCGGCTGCCATTGAACCGGACATAATGGTACCCCCAGCCTTGCCGCCTACAAGCACGCCTGCCAGCATCCCGGCCATGGTTGCCAAGGCGATCTTCTTGTTCTGTTCTATACGTATAGCCAGATGTCTTGCTGATATGTGCCCTATTTCGTGGCATATGACGCCAACCAACTCGTCCAAGTCTTCCATAACCTCAATTAGGCCGGAGTAGATAAAGATATGACCCCCGGGACCTGCGAAGGCATTGAGGGAATTGTCTTTGATGATGTAGAAACGATAACTGAAGTGCTTTGTCTCAAGAAAGCTCGTCAGGTAAAGGCCGAGATCGTTGATATATTCCTTTGAGAACTCGTCATCTAAGATTTCGAAATATTTGCGAATACTCTCAACGAACTTTTCTCCGGCCTCCCTCTCATCTTCGATCGATAAAGGATAAGCCGACGGAACGCTCGCACAAAAAACAAGAACCAAGAGGATGGTCACAGTGAAAACGATGATTTTTCTAAGCCTTTTCCCCACCATTCTCTTCCAGTCCTACCCGGGGCGCTTCCACCCATAGCCCCTCCAAATCATAAAATTCTCTAACCTGCTGATAGAATATATGAATAATGACATCCCCATAATCCATCAAGACCCATTGACCTTCGTTTTCTCCCTCCACCCCATAAGCCCTGAAACCTTCTTCGCGCATCCTTCTGGTCACGTGCCTGCTGATGGCTTGAACCTGTCGACTTGAGCTTCCGCTGGCGATGATGAAGTAATCGGCAATGGAGGTCAGGCTAGTCACCTCAAACAGGATTGGATTGATCGCCTTTCGCTCCCTGATGATCTTGGTGCACAAGAGTGCCTTGTCAAGAGTCTCCATGAAATCCCAATAACCCGTTTTCCATAATATACGTCCTTACCGCGTCTGGGACAAGGAAACGAATTGACTTTCCGGCGACCACCTTCTCCCGAATCACAGTAGAAGATATGTCCATGAGGGTCGCCTTCTCGTAAATCAGGAGATGTCCGGATGGGAAGAGAAAGGCGTTTTCCTCCTCCTTTTCCCGAACATCAAGGCCAAGGCTCCGGAGAAAAGATTTGAGTTCCCCTGACGGAACGCCCGGTCTCTGAATGACCACGAAATGCGCGTAATCGAAAAGCCTCTGATAATCCTTCCATGTCTCTATCTCTAGGAAAGCATCCATACCGAGGATAAAGAAGAGTTCGAGCTCTGGCCCGAAGAGCTGATGAAATTGCTGCAAGGTTTCGATGGAGTACGAGAGGCCCTGCCTGCGACCTTCCAGGTCGAGAGCCTCGAGGAGGGGAGACTCCTGGGCGGCCAACTGAATCATCCTAAGTCTATGATGAAACGGTGTAATAGGACCTCTCTCTTTATGCGGGGGTATGGCCGCTGGAATGAGGTAGACCTTTTCCAGTCTCAACTCCTCGCCAACTTCCTCTGCGAGTCGTAAATGGCCCAGATGGATTGGATCAAAGGTGCCTCCCAGGATGCCTAATCTCACACCCTACCCCCTCAGCTCCTGACCTGCCCGTTACCATAGACAATGAACTTCTTGGTTGTCAATTCCTCGAGCCCCATGGGGCCATAGGCGTGAAGTTTTGATGTGCTTATGCCGATTTCTGCTCCGAGGCCCAATTGGTTTCCATCATTGAATCGAGTAGAGGCGTTGACAAGCACCACCGAGGAATCCGCCTCAGCCAGGAAACGCTGGGCACGGCCATAATCACTGGTAATGATGGCCTCAGTATGATTGGATCCATATTTTTCAATATGTTCAAGCGCATCATCCATATTCGACACGATCTTAACGGCCAGGATCAGATCAAGAAACTCGGCAGGCCAATCCGATTCCTCAGCAACCTTAGCCTCAGGGAGGAGTGCCACTGTCTTGGGGCATCCTCTGATCTCTACCCCTGCATCGCTGAGTCGCTTGGCCATAGGAGGGAGAAAACGACCGGCAATTCCTTCATGGACAAGCATCGTCTCCATGGCATTGCAGACGCCGGGCCGCTGAACCTTCGCATTAAAGCAGACCTCGGACGCCATTCTTAGATCCGCAAACTCGTCCACATAAATATGGCAAACCCCTTTGTAGTGTTTCAACACCGGAATCCGGGAATGACTTGCGACAAAGCGAATCAGGCCTTCACCCCCTCTGGGGATGATGAGGTCGATGTAATCCTCCTGACTCAGAAGAATGGCCGTGGCCTCTCTCTCGGTGGTTGGAATGACCTGAATCGACTTCATGGGGAGTCCCGTCTCCTCAAGCGCTTCAGTGAGAACCTCAGCCAAAATCAAATTCGAGTGGATCGCCTCGGCCCCCCCTTTAAGGATCACCGCATTTCCTGATTTGAGGCAGAGGCTCGCCGCCTCAACGGTCACGTTGGGCCTTGATTCATAAATGAACCCGATAACCCCAAGAGGTATCCTGACCCTGCCGACCAAAAGCCCGTTGGGTCTCTTAAACATGCCGGTGACCTCGCCGACGGGGTCTGGCAGCGCAGCCACCTCTTTCAGGGCCTCGGCCATGGATCGAATCGTTTTGTCATTCAAGGTTAGGCGATCGATCATGGCACTGCTCAGTCCTATTTTTGTCGCCTCTGAGAGATCCCTCTTATTCTCTCTTTGAATGACCTCCGCCCTTTCCAGCAATCGCTGCGCCATTAGCTCCAACGCGGCATCCTTCTTGCCCCTTTCCACCTTTCTCAGATAGCCGGCGGCCCTCTTTGCATTCTTGGCCATCTCCTCGATCATGACCTTCAGTGACATGTGTCGTCTCCTCCCATCATGTCCGTGGTAACAACGAGGTTATCCCGGTGTATCACTTCATCATCATGCTTAAAACCGAGCACAGATTCTATTTCTCTTCTTTTCCGACCGACTATCTTTTTTACGTCACCCGAGTAATAATTGACCATACCTACCGCCAATTCCCTGCCGTTTTCAGAGAGGATGGAGACCGAGTCACCCCTGCTGAAGCTGCCCCTGACCTCTTTGATACCAGAGGGAAGCAGGCTTTTTCCACCCCTTATAAGGGCCCTCTCTGCCCCCCGATCAATCACTATCTCACCTTTCGGGGCTTTTGTGAAGGCGATCCACCGCTTTCTGCTGCAGAGATTGGCGTCCTGGGGCAGGAACAGGGTCCCCACCTCCTTGCCCTCGAATATTTTCATAAGGGTGTGTCTCTTGGAACCGTTGGCGATGACGGTCGGAACGCCCCCGAGCGCAACCTTCTGGCCGGCCTTGATCTTGCTCGCCATGCCCCCGGTTCCCAGGAAGCCTGGAATAGAACTGGCGTACCTGAGGATCTCTCGATCCACCTTTTCCACGATCCTTATGAGTCGTGCGTCCTTGTGCCTGCGGGGATCCTTATCAAAAAGGCCGTCCAGATCGGTCAGGTTGACAAGCAGCTGGGCGTCTGTCAGGTTCGTCACCATGGCGCTCAGGTTGTCGTTGTCCCCGAACTTAATCTCTTCGAAGACAACGGTATCGTTCTCGTTGATGATGGGAAGGATCTTCCATGAAAGGAGGGTGAAAATGGTATTCCGCGCATTGAGATAACGGGCCCTAT
>Ga0180009_10006244_pt1 | contig 12565 bp, 7 predicted proteins | sample OS_PC_MetaG_FD_123537 | JGI IMG/M metagenome (GOLD analysis project Ga0180009, IMG submission 123537) | Groundwater microbial communities from the Aspo Hard Rock Laboratory (HRL) deep subsurface site, Sweden - OS_PC_MetaG | ecosystem: Environmental > Aquatic > Deep subsurface > Groundwater...
CCGGACATCTCCGCAAGCGGGACGAACGTGTGCACGTGGTATCTTTTACCCCTCATATCCATCGTTACAATCCTGCCCCTGCGGGCGTTAATATCAGATATTATTTCGCCGAGTGAAGTTTCATCGGTAACAACCTCAACCTTCATTATCGGTTCAAGCAGTATTGGACCCGCTTTTCTTGTTGTCTCATCAATGGCAATGCCCGCCGCCATCTTGAATGCGATATCAGAAGAGTCCACCTCATGGTATGAGCCGTCAATAAGTTTTACCCGGACATTTACCATCGGATAACCTGCAAGAGGGCCTGTCTCCAGGGCGGACTTAACGCCTCTTTCAATTGCAGGGATAAAATCCCTGGGTATTGACCCGCCCCTTGTTTCGTCTATAAATTCAAAGACACCCTCAATCGGCTCTACCTGTATTTCAACGTGCCCGTACTGTCCCCTGCCGCCCGTCTGTTTTATATACCTGCCCACACCGGATACGCTCTTTGTAATCGTTTCCTTGTAGGCGACCTGGGGCCTACCCACTGAGGCGGACACATTGAACTCCCTTTTTATCCTGTCAACTATTATTTCAAGATGTAACTCGCCCATGCCTGAGATTATCGTCTGGTTTGTTTCCTCGTCGGTCCTTACCCTGAAAGTCGGGTCTTCTTCAAGAATCCTGGAAAGGGCGTATGCTAATTTTTCCTGGTCCGCTTTTGACTTCGGCTCAATTGCAACCCATATAACCGGCTCAGGGAAATACATTGATTCCAGCAGCAAGGGGTGCTTTTTTTCAGAGAGGGTATCGCCCGTTATGGTGCTTTTCAGCCCGACCACCCCGACGATATCTCCGCAGTGAGCGTCCTTTATCTCTTCCCGTTTGTTTGCGTGCATCCTCAGTAACCGTGATATCCTCTCCATGCTTCTTTTACGGGTATTGTAAACTGCCCCGCCGCTAATAAGTTTACCTGAATATATTCTCACAAACACCAGACGCCCCACATACGGGTCTGCCTGGACTTTGAAAGCAAAGGCGCAGAACTTCTCATCCGGCTGGTTATTTCTCGTTTCCTCTTTGGTTGTATCCGGGTTAACCCCTTTTACCGGCGGCAAATCAACCGGCGAAGGCAGGTAATTTATAACGCCGTCAAGCAACGGCTGTATTCCCTTATTCTTAAAGGCAGACCCGCAGAAGATAGGTGAGTATTTTGAAGACAAAGTCGCCTTGCGGATACCTCCCTGTATTTCATCAATCCCGGGTTGCTTCCCGTGGACGAACTTGTCCATTATCGTCTCATCAATTTCCGAAAGTTGCTCAAGAAGTTTTTCCCTGTGTCTTGCAACAATCCCCCTGCTCCCTTCGGGGATGTCAAGCGTTTTATAGTGTTTTCCCTTCTCCTCGTCCCAGTAATAATATTTTTCCCGGAGGATATCAATTACACCTTTGAACTCGGAGTCCTCAACGACCGGTAGTTGTAAAATCAGCGGGGTCACAGAAAGCCGTTTGTTTATCTGGGAGATAGTATCGTCGAAATCCGCACCCACGCGGTCCATCTTATTTATAAAAACGATTCTCGGAACATGGTACCTGTCCGCCTGGTGCCACACCGTCTCGGACTGCGGCTCAACTCCGTTGACCGCGTCAAAAATAACGATGGCGCCGTCAAGCACCCTCAATGCCCTCTCCACTTCCATTGTAAAATCCACATGTCCCGGGGTGTCTATAATGTTTATCTGACAGTCCTGCCAGTGACAGGTGGTGGCTGCGGAGGTAATTGTTATGCCCCTTTCCCGCTCCTGGTCCATCCAGTCCATTACAGTCGTACCTTCGTTCACCTCTCCCAAACGGTGTATCCTGCCCGTGTAATAGAGAATGCGTTCGGTCGTTGTGGTTTTGCCCGCATCAATGTGGGCTATCAATCCAATGTTCCTGATTTTTTCTATTGTCAGATGTTTCATTGCCATCCCTTACCACCTGTAATGGGCGAAGGCCTTGTTCGCCTCTGCCATCTTGTGCGTGTCTTCGCGCTTCTTGTAAGCAGATCCTTCTTTTTTGTAAGCCAGCACCAGTTCCTCGCCAAGTTTTTTCGCCATCTCCATACCTTTCCTGCCGTGGGCGTACTCCAAAATCCATCTCATTGCAAGCGCCTCGCCGCGGATCCGCGGGACCTCAGCCGGCACCTGGTATGTGGCGCCGCCGACGCGCCTGGGTTTTACCTCAAGCATGGGCCTGACATTTTCAATCGCCGTCACAAACACCTTAAGCGGGTCTTCCTTGGTTTTTTCCTTTATAATATCAAGCGCTTTATATACAAGTTTTTCTATCGTGCTCTTCTTACCCCTGAAATCAATCTTGTTTATAAACCTGGCAAGCAGCGGATTGCCATACCTGTTATCCAATGTTACCACTATTCTCTTCTGGCCCGGTTTAAGCGGTTTTCTTGGCATATTTCGCTCCGTATTTTGAACGCCCCTGCTGCCTTCCTTCAACTCCGGATGCATCCAGCGTACCACGAATAATGTGATACCTGACTCCGGGCAAGTCCTTTACCCTCCCGCCTCTTATCATCACAATTGAGTGCTCCTGCAGATTGTGACCTACACCGGGTATATACGCGGTGACCTCAAACCCTGACGTGAGTTTGACCCTTGCGACCTTCCTCAATGCGGAATTCGGTTTCTTGGGCGTAGTCGTATAAACCCTGGTGCACACGCCCCTGCGCTGCGGAGAGCCGCGGAGAGCGGGCGCCTTCGTTTTCTGGAATGACTTTTCACGGCCATACTGGACAAGTTGGTTTATAGTTGGCATATTACTGTGTTACCTACTTCCTATGCAATATTTGACACTGGTCTGTGTCAACGTCCACTCTGACGTTGCACCTCTACCGTTTCCTTTTTGAGCCCTGTGCCTGCTGGTATCAGGTGGCCTATAATTACGTTCTCTTTTAATCCTTTAAGATTGTCAACCTCGCCCAGAGTGGCTGCGTCCGTCAGTATGCGGGTCGTTTCCTGGAAACTTGCCGCGGATATAAATGACTCGCTCGCCAGTGAGGCCTTGGTAACCCCCAGCAACACGGGCTGGGTTTCAGGCAGTTTTATGTTCTTTGCCTCTTGCTTGCCTTTTTCCTTGCTTATTTTCTTCTTTAAGACCTCCAGCCGGCTCCTCTCCACTTCATATACCCTTCTCTGGATTATCTCGCCGTATAAGAACGTGCTTGAACCCGGGTCCGTTATGCGGACATTGGACAGCATCTGCCTGACGATTATTTCAATGTGTTTGTCGTTTATAGTCACACCCTGCAAACGGTAAACCTGCTGGATTTCATTTACAAGGAACTCCTGCACTTCCTTTGCGCCCTTTACTTTAAGGATGTCGTGAGGGTCAATCGCTCCGTCGGTCAACGGCTCGCCGGCACCTACTCTGTCGCCTTCATAAACAACGAGGTGGCGTCCCGCGGGTATTTCGTATTCCATGCTCATACCCGACTGTTCATTGGTCACGGTAACCTTCGGCGTACCTTTCTGGGTAAGCCCCAACCTTATGGAGCCGTCTATTTCGGATATAACGGATGCGTTCTTCGGGTGTCTCGCCTCAAAAAGTTCGGCGACGCGCGGGAGTCCTCCTGTGATGTCCTTCGACTTTATAACCTCCTGGGGTATCTGGGCTATAACGTCCCCGACCCGGACCTCGGAACCGTTTCCAACCGAAAGTATCGTGTCAACTGGCAGGGGATAAGTAGCCATTTGTTTGCCGTCTTTTGTTACAACCAACTGCGGGCTTAGTTTTTCGCCGCGGCACTCAATTACTACTCTTTCAACCATGCCTGTAACCTTACTCTTATCCTCGTGCAGCGTCTTGCCTTCTATTACGTCTTCGTATCTGACCTTACCGTCGTGTTCCGAGATAATGGAAAGCGAATACGGGTCCCACTCGACCACCCGGGTGCCTTTTTCAACCGTCTGGTTGTCTTTGACTTTTAACCTGGCGCCGTAAGGCAGGCGGTAAACGTCTTTCCTTTTTGCATTTATCTCGGAAAGTATTATTTCGCTGTTCCTTGTGAGGACAATCAGGTTGTTTTCTCTGTCCCTAACGGCTTTAAGGTTGTGGAGTTTCACCACTGAAGTCCGCTCCGCCATTATCTGGGATTTCCTGACCACCCTGCTTGCAGTACCGCCGATATGGAAAGTCCTGAGGGTCAGCTGCGTGCCCGGCTCTCCTATTGACTGGGCGGCGATTATCCCGACCGCATCTCCCACCGAAGCATTCTTGCCGGTGGCGAGGTTCAAACCGTAGCACTTGCTGCAAACGCCAAGCCTGGCTTCGCATGTAAGGACTGAACGGATTCTTATCTGCTCAATCCCCGCCTGAATTATTTTCTTCGCCTGTTCCAGGGTTATTATTTCACCCTCCTGAATTATCATTTCGTCTTTTAGTTCGCCCGTGACCGCATCGGTAACAATCCCCGTGATGTTGTCAAGCGTAACCCTGCCGACAATCCTGTCTTCAAATGGCTCAATTATCTCCTCGCCGCTCTGCAGGGCGCCTATCCTGACGCCGTTGATTGTCCCGCAGTCAAGTTCCATAACGACCACATTGTGGGATGCGTCAACGAGTTTGCGGGTAAGGTAACCTGCGTCCGCAGTTTTCAGGGCGGTGTCTGCAAGTCCTTTCCTTCCCCCGTGGGTTGATATGAAATATTCCAGCACCGAAAGGCCTTCTCTGAAGTTGGATATAACAGGGGATTCAATAATCTCACCGACTTGGCCGGTCATTTTCTTTTGCGGCCTGGCCATAAGGCCTCTCATACCGGCCAACTGCCTAACCTGTTGCTTGTTACCCCTCGCCCCGGAATTCGCCATCATAAAAATAGGGTTAAACCGGACATCGCCGTGCCTGTAAGGTAGCAGGTGTTCTTTCTTCATCTCATCAAACATCAAATCAGCGATCCTGTCCGTAACATGCGTCCATATATCAATAACCTTGTTGTATCTTTCTGTCTCCGTTATAAGCCCTTTCATCGCCTGGCCTTCAATTTCTTCCACTTCTTTCCGGGCTTTCTGCACAAGCTCCTTCTTCTGCGGCGGGATCTTCATATCCATTATTGAAATTGACAGTCCCGAAATCGTGGCGTATTTGAAACCCAATTGCTTAAGGTCGTCCAACAGGACGACCGTCCTGTAACGGCCTAAAATGCGGTAACAGTTATCCACTATGTCCAGGAGTTCTTTCTTGCCTATAAACTTATTTACAAATCCTATCCGCCCGGGAAGGATATCGCTGAATATAACCCGGCCAGGCGTTGTCCAATCACCCCATTTTGAAGCATTAAAAACCTCATTGTGCTTAAGCCCTTCCTCGCATATTTTCGTTACGCCATGGAGTTTAATCTTCGCATTCAAAGCTACGTGCCCGCGCTGGTATGCGGATATAACTTCGTCGGGACTTGAAAATATCATCCCCTCGCCCTTCTCTCCTGACTTAACACTGGTGAGATAGGCACATCCCAGCACCATATCCTGGCTTGCCACTGTAATGGGCTTGCCACTTGCAGGTGAAAAGATATTGTTCGTAGCCAACATCAGAATTCTTGATTCTAACTGCGACTCCGGCGAAAGCGGGACGTGAACGGCCATCTGGTCGCCGTCAAAATCAGCGTTAAACGCAGCGCATGTAAGCGGGTGGAGTTGTATCGCCTTGCCTTCAACAAGTATGGGTTCAAACGCCTGGATGCTTATCCTGTGAAGCGTTGGCGCCCTGTTAAGCAGCACCGGGTGATCCTTGATAATATCTTCCAGTATACTCCATATCTCAGGTTTGTGTTTTTCAAGTATACGCTTTGCTGCTTTTAAGGTTACGTTTTCTTTCTTTATCAGACGATGCAGGATAAACGGTTTGAAGAGTTCAACGGCCATCTCCTTGGGGAGGCCGCACTGGTGCAATTTAAGGTTCGGGCCTACAACGATAACGCTCCTGCCTGAATAATCAACCCTTTTTCCCAGGAGGTTCTGCCTGAACCTGCCCTGTTTACCTTTGAGGATGTCCGAGAACGATTTCAGCGGCCTTCCGCCGGCGCCCAGCACAGGAGATGAACGCGAGCCGTTTTCAATCAGGGCGTCTATGGCCTCCTGCAGGAGACGTTTCTCATTGTTAATCATTATCTCCGGGGCTTTGAGGGTCTGGATGTGTTTGAGTCGGTTGTTCCTGTTTATGACTCTCCTGTACAGGTCGTTTAAATCACTCGTGGCAAACCTTCCGCCTTCAAGAGGAACAAGCGGCCTCAGGTCGGGCGGGATAACGGGAAGCATGGTCATTATCATCCACTCGGGCCTCATGCCTGACTTTTCAAACCCTTCAAAAAGGCGCAGACGCTTCGTAAGCCGGGACCTTTCAGCATCCGACTGCGTCTTTACAATGTTACTGCGGATGTTCTGTATTTCTTTTTGCAGATTGATTTTTTCAAGCAGTTTCCTTATCGCCCCGGCGCCTATATCCACCTTTAACCTGTCGCCGTGCTCCTGCCTGTATTTATGATACTCTTCCTGCGTAATACAGGCATCCTGTTTTACGACAACGTTCCCGTCAACGTCCTTCAAATCGTCCGTGACCAGGTATCTCAGATAATATATAATCCTCTCAAGGTCTATAAGAGGCATCTCAAGAAACATCCCGACTCTTGACGGCGGCTTCCTGAGAAACCAGACATGCGTTACCGGGACAGCCAGTTCTATGTGCCCCATTCTCTCCCTGCGGACCTTTGATTCGGTCACTTCAACCCCGCACCTGTCACACACCACCCCTTTGTGTTTTACGAATTTGTATTTGCCGCAATTGCACTCCCAGTCCCTTACCGGACCGAATAACTTCTCGCAGAAAAGGCCGTCCCTCTCTGGCCTGAAAGTCCTGTAATTTATTGTTTCCGGCTTCTTGACCTCGCCGTAAGACCACAACTTTATCTGTTCGGGTGAGGCAAGCGTGATTTTGATACTGTCAAAATCGGAAAAATCCAGATTAGGTAAAATTTTCTTTCTTGTTATCTGTACCATTTTTTATCCTTGGGCGCTCATGCACCAGCGACCCTACTTGGTTGTCCGCTCCAGTACCTTTTCCTTCCCGGGCTTAGGCATACCGGGGACATCTTTGCCTGGCCCGCTCTTTTTTGATGAGATAAGTTCTATGTTCAACCCCAATCCCTGCAGTTCTTTTACCAGAACTTTGAACGATTCCGGGGTACCTGTCTCAGAAAGCACTTCTCCCTTTATTATTGATTCATACACTTTGGTTCTTCCGCTTACGTCGTCGCTCTTGACGGTGAGGAATTCCTGCAACGTATGGGCGGCGCCGTAACCCTCAATAGCCCACACCTCCATCTCGCCGAAACGCTGGCCGCCGAACTGCGCCTTGCCGCCTAATGGTTGCCTGGTTATAAGCGAATACGGCCCCGTTGACCTTGCATGTATCTTGTCTTCTACAAGGTGTACCAGTTTCATAAGATACATATTCCCTATGGTAATCTTTTCCATGAATGGCTCACCCGTACGCCCGTCGTACAGGGCAATCCTGCAGTCGTCGGTAGGCATATATTCTTCCTTGACTCCCTTTGACTTCAGATATTCTTTGGCTTTGCGAATCATTTCTATTACGTCGCGTTCGGATGCGCCGTCAAATACCGGGCAAACCATCTTAACGCCGAGTATACTGGATGACCACCCCAACATCGTTTCGAGCAGTTGCCCCACGTTCATCCTGGAAGGAATGGACAGCGGGGAGAGGACTACGTCTATGGGTGTCCCGTCAGGCATATACGGCATGTCTTCGTCGGGTAATATCTTGGCGACAACACCCTTGTTACCGTGTCTTCCGGCTAACTTGTCCCCTACCTGGACTTTCCTGATGGATGCTATGTAAACCTTAACGACCTTATTCACGGTTATAGGGAGTTCGTTGCCGAACTTCATCTGTTCCTTAATTCTTTTTTTCTCCTCCTCCAGCTGTTCTTCTTTTTTCCTGTAGTATTTTTCAATCTTCGCCTTCTCCTGCCTGCCCTGCGTCGTTGACAGTACGTCCTCGCGCACCGCCCTGAGTTTCTTCAGTTTATCCCTGTATTCCTCATTGAAACTTTCCACGTTTGTCTTCTCTTTCTTCTTACTGGGTTTCTCCCACCGGTTAAGTATCTGAATGTTCATAACCTTGCCTTTTACGCCCGGCGGAACCCTCAGGGAGACATCAACCACGTCCTCCGCTTTCTTGCCGAAAATCGCCTTCAGGAGACGCTCTTCCATTGTCACCTGCTGCTCGCCCTTAGGGGCTGTTTTCCCCACAAGTATGTCACCCTGCCCGACTTCGGTCCCTGCCCGTATTATGCCGTGCTCGTCCAGGTTCAAAAGGTCTTCGGCTCCCACGTTGGGTATGTCTCTCGTGATTTCCTCAGGGCCTATCTTCGTGTCACGCGATTCAACCTGGAATTCCTGGACATGGATTGACGTGAAAACGTCCTCTTTTACAAGTCGCTCGCTTATTAAAATAGCGTCTTCAAAATTAAAACCCTCCCAGGACATAAATGCAACGTTCACATTTTTGCCCAGCGACAGATACCCCTCAGATGTGCTTGGCCCGTCAGCAAGCAGTTCGTTCTTCCTTACTTTCTCCTGTTTGTTAACAACGGGAATGTGGTTTACAGCAGTGTCCTGGTTGGTCCTTTGATATTTTCTCAGGTTGTATATGTCAACCTCGCCGTCTTCGGTATAGACGGCTATCTCTTCCGAATCCACCGATAAAATCTCGCCTGGACGTTTAGCCATAATAACGGCGCATGAATCGGATGCCACCCTGTCTTCAATCCCTGTAATAACGTTCGGATATTCGGTAATAAGCAGCGGTACCGCCTGTCTCTGCATATTGGCTCCCATAAGCGCACGGTTTGCGTCGTCGTGTTCAAGGAAAGGTATCAGCGCGGTGGAAATTGAAACGATCTGCATGGCTGAAATGTCTATATAATCAACCTTCTTCGGGGAAACCAGTTTCACGTCCCCGCCGTGCCGGCAGGAAACCAGGTTAACGTCAAGCCGGTCGCTCTTATCCATCGGCGTATTCGCCTGGGCAATTACACAGTTGTCTTCTTCAACGGCCGTAAGAAAGTCAATCTTGTCGGTAACCTTCCCGTTATCAACCTTACGGTATGGCGTCTCAAGAAGCCCGTAATTGTTTACTCTGGCATAGCATGCCATTGATGTTATCAGGCCGATATTCGGGCCCTCAGGCGTCTCTATGGGACACACCCTGCCGTAATGCGTGTGGTGGACGTCCCTTACCTCAAAACCTGCCCGCTTACGGTGAAGGCCTCCGGGGCCCAGGGCTGAAAAACGTCTCTTGTGCGTCAATTCGGCAAGCGGGTTTGTCTGATCCATGAACTGTGATAGTTGTGAAGTTCCGAAAAATTTCTTTATGATTAAAACAAGCGGGGTGACGTTTATCAGAATCCTCGGGGTCAGCACGGTCTTTTTGTCGGCCGTGTTCATTTTCTCCCTGGTGATACGGACCAGGTTCAGAAGGCCTATCCTTATCTGGTTTTCCAGAAGTTCGCCGACGGATCTCACCCTCCTGTTGCCTAAATGGTCTATATCGTCAACCTCATAACCGTCTATGCCGTTATTGAGAGCTATCACGTGTTTCATCGTGCAGATAATGTCTTCCCTTGTGAGACACCGTTTTTTATCTCCCGGGAAAGAAAAATCAAGGTTCTTGCATGCATGGTTCTTTGTAAGTTCGTTGAACAGCGGCGCAAACTTCTTGTTTATCTTGTACCTGCCTACGCTGGTTAAATCATACCGCTTCGTCTTAAAGAGTAAACTATCCAGGTGTTTTTCTGCGATTTCAGGCGTGATAAATTCAGGCGAGCGGAGTATCTTATAAATTAAATCAATCGCCTCTTTCTTTGAAGATGTCTGGTCGGCCTTCAGGGTAAGGAGAATCGCCAGGTCATTCAGCCCGGGAGCCGGGTCCACAACCTTCACATGGTCAACCTTTTCTTTGAAAACCTTTACGTGTTCCTCCCGGATATCCTGCAGCGCCTCCCTGATCACCTCGCCCGTTTTTTTATCAACCACATCCTCCGCAACGGTCATGCCGATGCAATTCCTGAAGTGTTCCCTGTGTACATTCTTAATATTATAGAAAATCTTAATGATATCGCTTGTTGATTCAATCCCGATCGCCTTTAAAAGCACGGTTGCGGGTATTTTTCTCTTCTTGTCAATGTGGACGTAAAGGATGTTGTTCAGGTCAAATTCAAAATCCAGCCATGCCCCCCTGTAAGGTATCACGCTCGCCTTGAAAAGTTTCTTCCCCAGATGCGATATAACCTTTTCCTCGTCTTCTTCAAATATTACGCCGGGCGAACGGTGTATCTGGGAAACAACCACCCTCTCTGCCCCGTTTATGATAAAAGAACCCGAGTTGGTTATTTTGGGTATATCGCAAAGATACACCTCCTGCTGTGATAACTCTTTAATCTTGCCGGTCTCCAATTTCTGAAGCAACCTGAACGTCCCCCTCAAAGGGACGCCGTAGGTAAGGTCTTTACTTTTCGCATCGTTCTCCGTAATCTTCGGATTGTTTATGGTGTAGTGGAGATACTGCATCACCAGACTGCCGTCGGAACTTGATATCCCTTCACCTGTCTCAGCGTCTCCAAAAACGTCCATAAACGCCTGATGCAGCCCGTGCAACTTTCTGTTTTCCGGTTCTACATTCTCCTGCAGAAAATTATTATACGATACCTTCTGCAGTTCCAGCAGGTCGGGGACGTTCATGACATTCTTGAGTTTTGCAAAATTTTGTTGTTTCATGTATCCTTATATCCTATTTTATTTCTACAGTAGCCCCTAATTCAACAAGTTTATTTTTTATCTCTTCTGCTTGTTCCTTGTTGATGCCTTCCTTGACCGGTTTGGGTGCCGTATCAACCAGGTCTTTTGCCTCCTTCAGCCCGAGCCCTGTAATTTCCCTTACCACCTTGATGACTGGAATCTTGTTCTGCCCCACATTTGCAAGGATAACGCTGAATTCCGTTTTTTCTTCAGCAGCCGCCGATGCTCCGGCACCTGCAGAAGAGACAGCGCCCGCGGCAATTATAGGCACGGCGGCGCTTACGCCGAATTTTTCTTCCAGCGTCTTCACCAGTTCAGCCAGTTCAATGACGGTCAGTTTTGAAATCGCATCAACTATTGCGTCCTTACCCTCTGTTTTGGTGCTCATTTTTTTCACCTCCTGTTTTTTTCTGTATCCTGTCCAACACAAAAACAATCTCTCCCAGCGGCGCACTTAAAACACGAACAAGGTTTACCAGAAGGGCATTTAATGACATAACCGTCTTTGTAAGAAGAACTTCTTTAGACGGTATGTCTGCCAGTCCTTTTATTTCGCTGGTCTTAAGCCGTTTGCCGAATAAATACCCCTCTTTTATTTTTAGTTTCTCGTGGGTTTTTGAAAACTGTATGAGTTTTTTTACAGCCCCAAGCGGGTCATCGGAATCTATTATTGCGATTGCAGTGGGTCCTTTAAGATTTTCCTGAAGTCCTTCTATATTAAGGCTTTTGAGCGCGATGGAAGCAATTGTGTTTTTTACGACCTGATAACTGGCGTTAAAGGCAGTCAAGGTGTTCCTCAATTCATTAAATTCCCGGACAGTCAGGCCATGGTATTCGGTAAACACCAGCCCCTTGCTTTTTATGACTGTGGTAAAATCACCCAAAAAATTTTCTTTGCTTCCCCTGTCCATTATTAAAATCCCAACCCTACTCCGGCTGATATTCCTGTTTCCCCGATAAAATTTCCTTCAACAATCAACCACTCGTACCTGTATAACTTCACCCTCACTCCCCCGAACAGGTTGAAATTATCCTTATAGCCGGAGGTTGATTCAAACGTCTGCGTGTCAGTAATTTTTGAATAGGAACGATAAACCTTTATTCCGCCATACGGCTCAAAAACGGACATCGTCTTGCTTATGATAAATGCTATCTGTCCTTCTGCCGTTTCAAACCTTAATTGATACGCCCTGTCAAATCTGATTTCGGATAATGTCAAAGAAAAATCCGCACCAAGGGCAGGCGTAACCACGGTTTCGGGAAAAATCAGATACCTGGCACCTATACCGGACATCAACCCGGGGGACGAAGAGACAAGCGAGGTTGAAATATAACTCGTTGACGGGACGTCCAACCTGTAGTCCGCCGAACCTATCTTCCCCCACCAGATTAAACCTTCAAACGGGTTGTATGAAACCTTTAAAACCGTCTGGTTACCGTAACCGCTGCAGTTAACTTCCGTTTCGTAATCGGTGGCATACTCGTACCCCTGGGTAATCCGGACGTTGCCTGTGCCCCTGACTTTCAACACGGGAGAATTTTTGAAAGAACTATTGTAGAAAACGACCCTTGCCTTCCCCTTTTCAATCTGCCTTGCCGTATCCATCGTCTCGGAAGCAAACGTCCCGGAAAACATGCAGGCAAGAATGACAAAAAAACACACCACTTTACATCCGTACATTTTTCTTGTATGTCATTGCGAGGGGCGAAGC
>Ga0180009_10006245_pt1 | contig 12564 bp, 13 predicted proteins | sample OS_PC_MetaG_FD_123537 | JGI IMG/M metagenome (GOLD analysis project Ga0180009, IMG submission 123537) | Groundwater microbial communities from the Aspo Hard Rock Laboratory (HRL) deep subsurface site, Sweden - OS_PC_MetaG | ecosystem: Environmental > Aquatic > Deep subsurface > Groundwater...
CATAATGGATAGTCTCAAGAAACTGATATTCTTGCTTCAGCGCTATATCGAAAAGAAGTGGTTTGGCAAGGTGGAAATTTCGATGGAGAATGGCAACATCGTCAACGTTAAGGTGACGGAGAATATTAAACTTTAACCATTAAATGCTGCCAAAGCACTTGGGGCAGATTGATCCGATTGTCGGATTGACTGCCCCTTTTTTTATTGATCTTTGATGTTAGAAATACCATCAAACTATCAGAAACCAAAAGGAGAAAGTTATGCCAGAAGAAAAAATTGCTGCAAACGCGGATTCAGCAACCGTGGCCAAAGAGGAAGACGGCAAACCTCTCGTCAAAGCGGATGAGAAAGCGGACCCATCTACCGCAGATATGCCGTGGCATAAGGATGCGCGGTTCAAGGAGTATAACGAGGAGAGAAAATCGCTTTTGGCGGCGAACACCAAACTCCAAAAACTCCTGAAGGCAAACGACCTTGACGACCCGGACGACCTCGAAGAACTGGTCTCCTCTGGGAAAATGGTTAAAGGCAAACTGGCTGATTTGAACCAAATTGACGAATTGATCGCAAAGGCCCAAAAGCTCGACAGTTATGAGACTTATTGGGCGGCAGAGAAGGACCGCAAGGAACGTGAAGAATCCGATCCCGTGACAAGGGCGGAACGAGCGGAAAGCAAACTTGCGGAAACCGAACGTCGTCAGAGAGCGGACGAAGGCGCAAAGAAACAGCGAGAGGAAACGAAGGCGGCCATAGGGAATTATGAGAAGGAAGTAACTTCCTTGGTTAAGGAACTTGGCCTCCAGAAGGAACAAGAACCCTTCATCCTGGAAATGTATGGCGTCGGCAATCCCTCGAATGATGTTGACATCTACGACAAAAAGGCGATCAAACGGCTCGTCGCCGATGGACAGAAAAAGGTTGAGGCTTTCAAACAGTCAGTGATTGCCGAATACCTGAAAGAGAAAAAAGGCATCGTTTTGACCGGCCAGGGAACTGAGTCGGTTGGCGGTGAAAAACCAGCAAAAATAATGCTCAAGGATGCTCGGAAAATCTTCCTTGAGACGATGCAGAGAAATGCATCAGGAGGATAGATAAATGACCACAGCTTATGCAGCGAAAGACTCATTGGTAGAAATTCTCAAGACTGTCTATGGAGAGGGTCTCACCAATCAGTTTGAAGATGAGAAAATGACGTATAACCAGTTCCCGAAGTCGGATCGTAAACCCGGCGGCGCCGGTTACGTATTTGGCATTCGGTACGCAAGGGCGCAGGGAACCGGCGGACGAGCGGAATCCGCTAAACTGCCCGATCCGCTAACCGGGACGAAGGATAAGGGAACCATCCTGCCCCGGTATCTCTATGGCTCCATCAGGATCACCGGTCCTGCAATTGAAATCGCAAAGGGCAATCAGGCGGCTTTTGTCGATGGTCTGGCAGATGAAATCGACGACATCTATCAGAGCATCGTGGTGGACCTGAATCGCCAGGCGCATTGGGACGGATTTGGTCAGATTGGCCGCCTGTCGGCAGCCGTGACGTATCCGGGCGCGACCGCATGGGCCGGGACGTTCGACAACGACATCGGAATCCAGTATTTCCAGGAAGGGATGCTGATCGACTTCTATTCGTCTTCAGGCGCATCCCAGGTGCTCAACAGCGCAGCCGGCGCGATTGGTTGCCGTGTAGCTACCGTTACTCCCTCCACGAAGGTTGTTTCCTTCGAGTTGGGCGCAGCGGCATACATTACCAATCACCCGAATGCGATCAGTTCCGCAACCAACGTGACCCCGATCACCCTTCCCAACGGCGCTCTTGCCGTTAAGATGGGCGCACGGGCGTACACGGCGCACGCGACAACCTCTACCCCGACCGAAATCACGGGCCTCAAGGGCATTTATGACGACGGAACCCTTCTCGACACCTACGAGAACATTTCCGCCGACGATATCCCTAAATGGCGTTGCAACATGATTGGAAACTCCGGCATCAATCAGGAACTCTCCATCGACCTCATGTTGAATGCCGTTGACGTGGCCCGGATCAGAAGCGGGCGGAAAATCGAAACGATCAGGATGGGACTCGGCCAGAGGCGGAAGTACGCGAATCTGCTTCTGCCGGATGTGAGATTCGCACCAACCGTTCTCAAGGGCGGGTATGAAACCCTTACCTTCAGCGGCGGAGATGGCAGCCTCAGCATCGTTGTCGATCCTCTTACGCAGCCCAACATGATCTTCTTCGAGCCGAATGGAGTGATCCAGAAATACGAGCTTACCCCGCTTGGATGGGGAAACCTCGACGGATCGCAGATGCACCAGAGGGCAGGATATGACGAATGGGATGCCTTCCTCAGGATTTACACGGCTCTTGGTGTAGAACAAAGAAATTGCTTGTCCCTCTTATATGATTTGGTGGAACCAACATTATATTAGTGGGTTAGATGTTCTTTGAAAACTTGTTTGTAATAAGTGGGATACACCCCTTGACAAACTAACATCCATGTGTTATATTATCCGTAAAGGAGGTATGGCACATGGAAACTAAAGTTTGCAAAACGTGTGGAATCCCAAAATCGGTATTGGAGTTTAACCTTCATCACGCGAGAATAAGTACGGCAAGTAAATACAGGGGAGAATGTAAACTATGCCAATCGAAATCGCGTGATAAAGAAAAAGCGAAAATCAGGGGGTTAGAGTATCGCAAACTTCACGCCGAGGAGATCAGACAAAAAAAGGCGGTGTATTTAAGCAACCCGGAGAACCTTGAAAAAAATAGGACTTACGCACGAGAATATGGGCGCAAGAACCCACAACGGGCGCGAGACAGGTTGTTTAAGAAGTACGGGATTACGGCGCAGCAATACGATGAGATGTTTCAAAAACAAAACGGCGGCTGTGCCATTTGCGGGAAAGAGAAGAACGGGAAGAAGATGAATTTTGTGATTGACCATAACCACCTTACGGGAAACGTAAGAGCATTACTTTGTACGCAATGTAATGCAGGAATTGGTAATTTCATGGATTCCCCTTCCCTTCTCCGGCAAGCGGCGGTTTATTTAGAGGGTTTTAACCCTTAACCAGTATCCATGATGGGGGAGGAAACTCCCCCTGATTGGGGCAAACTAAAAAAGGAGAACGAAAATGATTAAAGATCGAAACATTGATGACGCGGCGGCCATTCAGCCACATAAACTGATGGGCGCGGGATTAGGTCCGGTAACCGGCGAGATTCTTTATGTAGGGACATCTGGAACAAATGCCTACAACTGGTTAAGAAGCCGGGTAACAGAATCTAAATTATTCACCAGTTTAGATACTGCTATCGGCAGTTGTGTAGCCAACCGTGGGGATGTAATTCTTTTATCTCCCGGTCATGTCGAAACAATTGCTTCCGCAGGTGCGATTGCGGTTGATGTGGCAGGTGTCCAGATACTTGGTTTAGGAAGTGGCGCTGACAGGCCGACGTTTACTTTTTCGGCGGTGGATTCCACTATAACCATATCTGCTGCATCTGTTACATTTAAAAACTTTATAGTCAAGCCTTCTATAGACAGTGTAGTCAGCCCGATTGTAGTGTCGGGGGCAAACTGCACGCTCGATTTTGAAACTCAAGACGCAAGTGCGCTGATTGAATGTGTTAGGGCGCTTTTGACAACGGCTGCTGCTGATAACCTGGATTTAAATCTTGTCTATAAAGGGTTTATAGCCGGGAATGCTTGCGTTAATGCCGTGCGACTTGTCGGATGTGATAACGCAAAAGTCAATGTTGATTTTTACGGGGTAGCTTCTGTCGGTATCGTTGAGTTTCATACTACCGCTTGTCATAACATAGACATCAGCGGGACATTCTATAACTCTGGAACTACCAATTTGAGTAAGAATGTCGTGGATACGATTACGCTTTCTACCTGGTCTGTCGATGGCTTCGATGCAACAGCTGGAGCGGAGTTTTCTGGTGGTTCTGGGAATGCTATAGCTGTAGGCGATTTATCTGCTATCGCTTCCGAAGTTAGCGCTATCCTCGTGGATACTGGAACGACATTGGATGCTGCACTTGCAGTTGTTGACGGGTATTTTGATGCGCCCACAGCCGATGCCGACACTGACACCACGATAAGGGATGCGATAGGCAGAAAGACAGACGCCAGTGTTTATGTTCCTGGGACAACCAAGTCGCTTGCTGCGTATAACAAAGGGCAGGCTGATTTGCAGGAAAAAACAGTTCTTAAGGCTGCCGCAACAATGGTTAATGCACAAGTATTGTTTACCATTGCAGGCGGATCAATCTTGGTGGAAGGTTTGGTATCGGAATGTGTGACTGGTAATGATGCCACAGCTTCAACGTTACAATATAGCGCTACACCTACGGTAGGTGCTGCGACGACAATTTCTGGAGCTACGACGACATTGGCGAGCGTTGCCGCAGGATATTCAATATCAATTCTTGGCACGGCCCTGTCATCTGTTCCGACATTAAGCGTTGGTGGACCAAACCTTGGAATGACCTCACCGTTAGTAGTTCCTGAAGGAACTATTACGGTAGTAATTGGCGTGGGTTCAACCACGGGGACATGGAAACATTACTTGAGATACCGTCCTCTGGCAGTTGGTGTGACGGTTGTGTAAACTTTTGAAGTGACGGACCGAAACTTTAGTCCGGCGAAAACAATACCCCAGGACGGAAATAACCTCGCCGTCCTATTCGAGAGGGCCGGGGGATTTTTCCCTCCGCCTCCGGCCCTTGTTATTAAGGAGAAGATATGCCGGAACCAGATCGTTCATTTCTTCGAGACCTTAGAAATATGGATCGCAGACTTGGAACAAAGTTTAACGGTGAGCATTTTGTCGTAACGTATCAACGGCCTTTTGGCGAGCCTGTGAATGTCCTCCGCGTAAGAGCGGAAGACGGGGGATTCAGGCAACCAGACAAAAGGGACTTGGCTATCATCAAAGGTGGGGACTTGGCCGAAGGTCCAAAAATGGAATTGAGGTTAAGGGAAGCGGCTTACAAGGCTGAATTGATTCGCCAGCGAGATAAACAGAAAGCCCATGAGAATATAAGGGACATGACGAAAGACAGTAAGAACCAGCTGACAAAGGCATTCATTCAGGCGACGAACCTGAGTAAAGGCAATGCGACTTTTAGAAGGATTGACCATAAACCGGGAAAGAATGTGGTGGCGACGATATGAAAGACTGTTCTTATGATTGTGTTAATTATATCCAGTGGTCAATGAAACATTCTCAGCGTGTTATGGGGATAATGGAATGTTTTAATCCCTCCTATCCCTTATCGGAATGTCCATATCTGCCCGATCCTTCGATCCACCGGATATATCCAGACAAAGAACCGGATGAGATAGCAGAATTAAGGAGAAATGAAATTTTATGACCGACTTTACCCGATTTCGTAAGCACCTTGAAGATTTGCGAAAGACGGTTTACAAGGAACCGACATTTGATTATCACGAAAGGCTGATTGATTCGGCTTTCGATGCGTTTGTTAAGAAGGGTTCTTTCAAAGATGTATTGGACGTTGGTTTTGGGACCGGGTATTCATTAGGAAAATTTAAGGAACTCGGAATCAATGCCAAAGGCATCACACTGGACGAGGATGAACGGAAGGAACAGCATTTTCTTTACGATGTTCAGTTAATGGACATGGCTTTTTTGGACTTCGAGGATAAATCCTTTGACCTCGTTTGGTGCCGGCACACGCTTGAACATTCGGTTATGCCGATGATTGCTCTTTCAGAGTTTAACCGGGTTTTGAGAGATGGCGGGTATCTGTATGTTGAAGTGCCGCAAGATGACTCGGTACATGTTGACAACCCGAACCATTACTCGATGCTGAGTGACAGGGCATGGCAGTCTTTAATGCGGAGAACGGGATTCAAATTACTATATCGCGGGCAGTGGGTGATCCATTTGGAAGGCTGGATTGACATTTATTGGAATTACTGGATGACGAAGGGAACATGAAACTCGGCATCGTAACAATAGTCAATGGAGCGAAATACGAAGCGATCTGGAAAAGGTCGGAGCAGTTCTTTGTCCATTATGCCGATAAGTGTGGCGCTGATCTCCTCGTTTTGAGGAATTTGCCGAATCTCCCTTCTCCCCATTGGGCGAAATTCAGCATCCATGAACTGCTGAAAAAGCAGTATGACCGGATCGCGTTTATAGACGCGGATATTCTGATTCGCCCGGACGCGCCTTCTTTATTCGACCTCGTGCCGGAAGATCAGTTTGGGATCTTCAATGAAGGAACGTATGCGCCACGCGCCATGTGTATCCATGAAGTCAGGAAGGTGTTCAACGTCGAACTTCCGAAATGGGATGGGAAAACCTACTACAATACCGGCGTTATGGTTGTTTCAAGGGCGCATCGGTATATTTTCAGTATCACGGAAGAGATTAAGCCGTTGCGTAATTCCTTCGGCGAGCAGACGTATCTGAACATGAAGATCATAGCGAACGATGTCAAGGTCTTCAGTTTGCCGTTCAAATTCAATCGCATGAGTCTTATGGATCGGATCGTTGGCGTTACCCGTCTCGATTCTTATTTTGTCCACTATGCCGGATTCGATATCATGTTTGGAGAAGGCAAAACGATAGAATCAATGGACCGGGATATCGAACGCTGGAAGCAGGACGCTCCGGAATACAAATACAAGCGGAAAATCTTCTTATGGGCGCTTGGGGGATTGGGAGATTGTATCGCGGCAGAACCCACAATACGGTACATGAGAGAAACCTTGTATCCTGAAGCGGATATGTATCTGCTGACTAAGAAATACTTCCATCCTCTTTACCAGCACATCAAGGGCATCACATTTCTTGAAGAGGGTCAGATACTGCCGGAAAATATCGACGCTGTTTGCGAGTTCAATACCCATCCGACGATCCACGATCATAACAACGAATTCGGAACGGCATTCGGTAATTTCTGCCCGCATCCGATGGTCAATTCCGTTGATTGGGTATCTTTGGCGTGTATCAACCGGCAACTTTCCCGGAAGGGTCGCACTATAAGGCTGGAATACTCAGAGGATGACCTGAACGGTCTTTTGAAGAATTGCGAGAACCCGGAAGATTTGATCCTGGTGCATCCGGGCCGTGGATGGCCGACGAAGACCTTCCCCGTGGCCTGGTGGCAAGAAATCATTGACACTCTGGACAGCAAAGGGTTCAAGGTAGGCTTGATCGGGAATGAAGTCAGCGAGGAGCACGGTTATGTGAAGGTTGTCTGTCCCCCGCACGGGATAGACCTAAGAGACAAAACAACAATTATGGAAATGGCGGCACTGATAGACCGCGCCCCGGTTTTGATTACCAATGACTCGGCTCCCGTATTTATCGCTGGAGTCTTTGATAATTACTTGATCGTGATCCCGACATGTAAAGAAGGAGACTTGATTCTCCCGTTCAGGCATGAGGATCAGTCTTACAAGGCGGTGTGCCTTGGAAAGAAACTTATTCGTGATGATGAGCCTGTTAGAATCACGGACCTCAATGGATGGCAAATGTCAAAACTTCCGAAGGGACACACCATCGAGGAGTACATTCCCGAAACCGGGGATGTAATACAACAGGCAATAACCTTTTTTATGCAATCCAAGAAATTGATTTGCATAAACAAACACAAGGAGGCAGTAAATGAATAACCAACCTTTCGGACTTGAATCGACGACTATCGGACTCACGTTATGGAATCCGACCTCAGAGGACTTTGAGGGAATGCAGTATGCCGGGATTTCCATCGGATTAAAAGCGGGTGAGAAGCAGATTTTCGCTATAAAGTGTGCGGCTCATCTTTTGAACGCTTTCGGGCAACGGGGCCTTACATCCCTGACTTATGGAAGCGATGAGGAAAAGGTAGGCAAGGAGGCGATTCAACGCAACCTCGACTTCAAAACGAAGCAAGTCGTTGATTATAATCAACGGAATGAGAACCGGAAGGCAATGCAACTTGGATATCTTCCGCCTACGAAAATCCTTAAAAAGTATGCCTTAGAACTTGGCCTGAAATTACTTGAACCCTACACGGTACGGGATGAGGAACGAGCGGGAATCTCTGAAGGCAAGAAAGAAGACGAGGCATTGAGGGCGGAACTTGCGGAACTTCGGGAGACAATGAAACAGTTTATGGAACAGAGGGGGCAGGTCTTTGGCGATTCCAAGGGGGCCTTTAAGTGCGGCGTGTGCGGAGAATCATTTGACCAGAATGTTCTTTTATTGCGTCATTCGAGGACGCACGGCAAAAAATGAGGTAAATGATGCCCACTTATAGTGGCAATGCTTTTGAGGTATTGAGTCAAGTCCGGTTAGGGTTAAATGAATATTCAGCCGGACTTGTGCAGGGAACCGATGTTTCGGGGAAATTCTCCAATTTGGAGTTGATGCAGCACATCAACGAATCCCAATATTTCCTATGGGGAATTTTGTTTAAGGCATTCCCGGAATATTTTATGAAATCCGCTTCACTCGCTTTCGTAAATTCAGTGGCGACTCTCCCGTCGGACTGTTTCAAGATCAAGGATATTGTGGATTCAGATGGATATCCGATTACGCCGATAAATGTCAATCAACGCCACATCAATGATGATACGGGTAGTTCGCATCATTACTACAGGTACGGAAATACCCTCAGAATTGACGCTGACAGCGTTACTGACACGGGGACGCTCTGGTATTACTCCCGATGCCGGGAACTTGATACGGGCTTAACCAGTGCGGGAGGGGCGTTGTCTGCAACCCTGGCAACCTCGTCAAAGGCCATTATTGATTATTACAACAATATGCTGATCGAAAACGTGACGGATTCCACAGTGGACACGATTACGGATTATTCGGCGGCGCGGGTTTGTGTGGTTTCAAACACCTGGGCGGCGTCAAAGTATTACGGGATCGTCTCTGACTTGCCGGAGATCATGCAGCCACTTATCGCTTCTCGGGCAATCATTACCATGAAACTATCCCCGCGTGTTCCCATTGCCCTTACAGTAATCGACAAGGCCACATTCGCCGAACAGTTGTCTGTGGCGTTGCAATCGTTTGCCGGGACGCTGGACGGGGATGCGGATATTGGTGGATTGTTTAATGATTTTGAGCCAATGGTTTAAGGAATAGGTAAATTTAATGCCAACACTAAGAGAATCAAGGCAAAAACTGAAATGGCATGAAGAAATTATACGATCTCGGAGTAGAGGATATAAAAATAGTGATGATAAATATATCTCAAACAAAGGGTTGGATACTTTGATAAGAAATTTTTATCTTGATGATCCAAGTGTCGGAGATACAACCGACATGAACGCAGAAGAAATCGAGGAATATCGCGCACGAAGGAGACGACAGGGGATTAGGTTATAGATAAAGGGGTTATATGCCAAAAAGAATTCAAGATGCGTGGGGTGATTGGATCGAACCCGGAGAAGGCGAGGGTACTAACTGGCAGGATCTCGATATGCTTGATCGGGCCGAAGATTTACAGCAAGTCTATAATCGGACACGATCTTTTGGCATGCAGAAAGATCAGTATATACACAAAATCGTCAATATGATGAATGGGGATTTCAACAAAGCGGCTGATTATATGGCAGATGAGATGAAAAACGGAAAATTGCCGGGGTGGAAAATGTGGGAGTCTCCCAATACAAAACAGGAAAGATATAACCGATAAATGACACAGAAACTTATCAAGACAAAGACAATCCCTTTCCGGGGCGGGGTAATAACAAATCAGGAACTTTCACTTATCCCTTCAGGAGGGTATTCGGCCATTCAAAACATAAGGATGAGACATCCTGGATTTGAGAAGAGAACAGGGTGCCGGAAACTTCATACAACGGCGGATTCTACCAACGAAGTTGTCAGTTTGTTCCAATTCTCTAAAGGGCGTGTTGCTGAACGGCATTTTTACGCTCAGATGGGAGATGGGGATGTTCTTGAGGCGACAACCGCGCCTCCGGGCGTGACCGCGGGCGCTTTCGGCTCTGAAGTGTTTAGCGGAGCATCAGGACAGGTTCCCGCCTCATGGTCATTGATAAACGATGCAATGGTTTATTCAAACGGCGTAGATCAACATCAGATATTCCCCGGAACTGATCCGTATGTAAAACGAGTAGTTGTTTTTGTTTCCGCCGCCGCTATTCCGACGATTCCCGATTTGGGTTCTGATTATACCGAACAAGCCACTGACGGGTTGACGACTACTGTCGTTGTTCTCGATTCCCTTGGCACCCTTGCACAATTTGACTGCGTTTTTATCAGAACGGACGTCCCGGCAACATCGTTAAAATTCACCGTAAGTTTACCTAATGGAACTGACGCAGTGGCCAATATTCATTATTGGAATGGGGCATGGACTGATACCTCGATGACGGATGGGACAATATCTCCCGCAGGAAAGACATTGGGACAAAGCGGGTCGATGACATGGACTCTAAAAACCGATGAAATTCCGCATTACATGTATAACGAATGTGGTTTCTGGTACAGACTCTCATTGGCTTCCGGGGCGTTGGATGCCGAAGTGGAGATTTCATCAATTCAATACAATACTTCGTGGCAAGGGATTCAGAACGTATGGGATGGGATTCCGCTATTGCCGGTTGAAGTTTCTGTTTATGACCAATCCGCTACGACGTATTCTACTTATGGCGCCGCGCAGGTAATTGTCGATCTTGCCACGGCATCGGATATATTTTATTTCAATTCCCCCGATCCTATTGTGGGATTTTATATTGATGTGGGTAAGACGCCAAACTTGACTGCCGCTACGACCATAAACGCGGTCAATTATTTCAATGGATCGGCATTCACGGCGGTATCCGGTCTTTATGACGGCACGGATGGACTGAGCAAATCAGGTTGGGTGACTTTTGGCCGGCAGTCTTTGGTGCAACCCAGACAGTTTAACGATTCCCGATATTATTCCTATTGGTATTCCTTCACCGTGGATAAGACACTGAGCGCGGAAGTCGAGTTCTCGATTGAAACCATGCCTTACTTCAAGATCAGCGAGTTCGGATATGAGGGACTTTGCAACTGTGCATGGAAAGACCGGATGCTTTACGTTTTTGCCCGATTCCCTAATGATATATGCGTAACAAGCAAGCATCGCCCGATGGTTCTGAACGGTTATGATTATACGATTCTCGACAGGCCGGGTGACGGACGCGCCAACAAAGTTATCTGCATGAAAAAGATTTACAATGAACTCTTGGTCTGGCAAGAGGAAAAGGGCGTCGAAGGCGGATGCCTGACACTCTACCAGGGTTATTCCCCGGAGACGTTCGGGAAACTGGTGCTTTCTACCCGGTATGGAACCTTTAACGCCAAATCTTCTGTTGTGGTTGACGGGATCAGGATGAGTATCAATAAGGTGGAAGACCCGCCCGTTTCAGTGGCGTTTTTCTTGTCGCACGCGGGCGTTTTCATGTGCGACGGCAAGACGATTGAATGTATCAGCGATCAGTCTCATTCAAGTATTCAGAACTACTTTGATCCGAAATCTTCGGTCTGTATAAGAGACGGTTACGAAAGCAAGATGTGGTTAAACTATGATCCTTCTGAGAATTGTATCCGGATAGGTCTCGTCTCCGGCTCTTCCGCTTCCGTATCAAATGTTTTCCCGGTTTATGACATTACTGACAGGGCATGGTCTTTTGATGTTTTCACGCAACCTTTTTCGTGTCTGACAAACGTAGAAGCCGCATCGGGGGCGGTGACGGCGATTCAGGTGGCGGGCGGAACGGCGGACGGAACTGTCTATCAAAGCAATTATGGAACGGATGATATTTCAACCTTGATAGATGCCTTTGCAACGATGGAAGTGGATTCTGACGGGAAACATTTCGTTCTTGACGAGATAACCCTGAGAATGAAGGCTCAAACGGGGGATTGCACCTTAACGCCTTCGTTAAACGGTATCGCGCAGACGGCGAAAACGCTATCGATGGCAGCAGAAACAACGAACCAGGTAAGTCGCCGGCACCTATCTTCTATGAACCTGGTCTCCGATCACATAAGTCTCAAGTTTCAAAATGCAACAGCGGCCCAAGGCATCTACCTGAAAGACATCGGCGTAGAGATAAAGGAATATGAAGGTCAGTAATGAGCAGTGTATCCGAGAAAAGAACATCATTGGAATACGGTTTCCGACCGGCAGTAAATCCCAGCCAGTCTTTTCAGGATTTTATCGTTAATATCCCCGATCAGGCCATTCATGATCAGTGGAAGCAGAAACATTCCGAGTTCAAGAAGCCTTATCTCGCCGATAGTTATCAGGACATGGATTACATTTGGGAGCAAAGGGCTCCGTTTTCTTTGCCCGATTATCCTATTCCCGGCATTCCAGCTTCGCCGCATTTCCCTGTGCCGAGAATCCCCAAGCCGCCTGCACCTCCCCCCAGCGTTCCTTCTCCAGGCGATGATCCGCCGCCCGGTTGGATTTTTATAGACAGAAAATGTTGCGGACATGGCTTGCGTCTTTCAGGAGCAAACAGCGTAGCGCCGGAAGGCGTTGTAACGATCTCTGTTTCCGGCGGAAATCCATCATGC
>Ga0180009_10006246_pt1 | contig 12563 bp, 10 predicted proteins | sample OS_PC_MetaG_FD_123537 | JGI IMG/M metagenome (GOLD analysis project Ga0180009, IMG submission 123537) | Groundwater microbial communities from the Aspo Hard Rock Laboratory (HRL) deep subsurface site, Sweden - OS_PC_MetaG | ecosystem: Environmental > Aquatic > Deep subsurface > Groundwater...
TCAGGTAGGCTTGCACCTGATCGGCCAGGTGGTGGGTGTTCACCACCGCCCGGTCCACCCCCCAGGCGGCCAGCCGCCCCAGCCACAGGCCCAGCAGCGGGCGGTTCATCACCGGCATCAGGCACTTGGGACGCCGGTCGGTGAGGGGGCGCAGCCTGGTGCCATATCCGGCTGCGAGGATCATGGCCCGCATGGCCTACTCCAAGGGAGTAAACCCGCATATTTCATGAGGGCTGTGTGTCCGGCTTCGCCAACCACCGGCATACGGCGTTGTCGGCCGCGCTCAGGCCTCGACGTAGTTAGAGCTACGCCAGCGGCCCTCGCTTGCCGAACGCCTTGTCTGCCGGCGGCTGGCTGTGCCGGGCCAGGGTACAAAGCGTACTTTGGCAACGCGGATATTTTTTTCATCACAGGCCCATGAATACGGATTCGTTGTTTAATGCCGCCCAGCCCTCATGAAATATACGGGTTAATGGCAGAAGATTAGCACAGCGGCCCAGGAGGCTCAAACCAGGCCTTGACCCGTGGGTGGCGTCCGGGTAAGTCTCAGAATACACCAATCGGAGGCAATGCCTTGCGCCTGAATCTCCGCCTGACACCCGCCGCCGCCCTGTTGGGCCTGTGCCTGCTCTTGCCCGGCTGTTTCGATTGCGGCCTGGAGCTGTTGCTCAAACCGGACGGAGCCGGCAGCCTGAGCGCCTATCTGGAGATGCCCTCTTCCCTGGCCGGAGATTACCAGGCCCAGAGCTTCCAGGAGATTATCAAGCCCGAGGCCCCCCTGGAGCGGCGGGAGCAGGGCGGCCTGGTGGAGTTCAAGCAGAGCGCGAGCTTCCAGTCCCTGGGCCAGGTGGAGGCCACGCGCATGCGTTTTTTGCTGGAGCGCATCGACAAGGGCTTCTTGGGCTACAAGGTCGACACCTACCGCCTCACCGGGTGGCTGCGCAGCCTGGAAGGCGACCGCCCGGACCGGGACCAGGCACTGGGCACCGAGCTGGACCATCAGCGGGCCCCGGCCGCCGGCCCGGCCCCGCCCCTGGACCCGGCCACCGCCCGGGCCAACCAGCTCTTGAGCGCCAGCCTGGCCGGACGCTTCCTCACCGTGAGCTGGCGGGTGCCGGGCAAGATAATAGAGGTGTGGGACCTCAACATCGGCGGCCGCTTGGTCAAGGCCCAGGTGAAGACCGAAGAGGGCAAGGTGGTTTGGCGGGTGCCCCTGGCCCTGTTGGCCACCGCCAACGTACGCCACAATCTGGTGTTCAGGGCCGACTTCAAGGGCAACGTGCGCATCCGTGGCGACGTTATTCCCAAGGTGGCCAGCTCCTGGCCCAAGGAGGGCGGCCAGGCCGAGGAGAAAAAGGACGGCGACAAGCCCCAAGGGGCCAAGCCGGAGGGGGAGAGACCGAAGCCATGAACCGCCGCGCGGTGAAAAACAGCCTGGCCCAGTCATTTGTGGTGGGCCTGCCCGGCCTGGAGGCCGGTCCGGATGAGTTGGCCCTTGTGGCCGAACAGGGCCTGGGCGGGGTGATCCTTTTCGCCCGCAACGTGGATTCCCCAGCCCAGGTGTGGCAGCTCAACTACGACCTGCGGCGGGCGGCGGCCAACGCCGAATGGCCCCCCCTGTGGGTCATGGTGGACCAGGAGGGGGGCAGCGTGGCCCGCCTCGGGGCCCCCTTCACCCACGGGCCGGACCTGGCCGATCTGGGCGGGGCGGACGATGACGCGCTGTTTGCCCACGGCGCGCGCCTGGGCCGGGAGGTGCTGGCCGCCGGCTTCAACTGGGACTTGGCTCCGGTGCTGGACGTGCATGCCATGGAGGGCGGCATCATGGCCCGGCGCAGCCTGGGGACCGACCCAAAGCGGGTTGGCGAACTGGGCGCGGCCTTTATCCGGGGCATGCAACAGGCGGGCTGCCTGGCCTGCGCCAAGCACTTTCCGGGCCTGGGGCGCACCACCGCCGACACCCATAAGGTGCTGCCCACGGTCGGCCTGTCCCGCGAGGAGTTGCGGGCGGTGGAGTTGCCTCCCTTCAAGGCGGCGGCCCAGGCCGGGGTGGCCGGGGTGATGATCTGCCACGCGGTGTACACCGCCCTGGACCCGGCGCGCCCGGCCTCGCTTTCGCCGGTGGTGATCCAGGAGCTATTGCGCGGCGAGTTGGGTTATGAGGGCCTGGTGCTCAGTGACGACCTGGAGATGGGCGCGGTGGTGGGGCAAATGGAGCCGGACCAGGCGGCGGTGGAGGCCTATCTGGCGGGCAACGACGTGCTGCTCATGTGCCACCGCCCGGAGCTGGCTCTGGCCGCCCTGGAGCGCCTCACGGATATGGTCATGGCCGGGGAGGTGGCCCCCGCCCTGGTGGCCGAGCGGGCCCGGCGCATCGTGCGCGGCAAGCAGGCCCTGGAGTTTCTGCCCCCGGACCTGAACGTGCTGCGCGCCGCCCTGGCCGAGAACCAACGGGGATAAATTCCGCTTCGTATCATGCCAATCCAGTAATAGCTGTCATCGCGAGGAGCATCTCTGGGGAGATGCGACGTGGCGATCTTCGCCTTCCCCCAGGCTGGAGGGTGTGGGGTGTGGAAGATGGTTTGGCCGTGTCTGGTGAGCGCAGGCATGACGAGGGAAGTCGAAGATGGCCACGTCGCGGCGGGAGAACCGCCATTTCCTTCCCGGCCTTTGCCTCCGCCGCTCCTCGCCAGGACAGCTGTTGGCTGAAGTTAGTGGGCGGAGCGGTCTGGCTCTGGACTAAGGTCGGAAGATGCTCGTGGCATCTGCTTTGGACAGAGATTGCTTCGTCGCTACGCTCCTCGCAACGACAAAGAGGGCTAGGCTCGCTCCCGCTGCCCCAATGCGTCCAGGAGGCGCTGGTGCAAATTGTCGAAGCCGCCGTTGGACATCACCAGGCACAGGTCGCCCGGGGCCAGGGCCTCCAGCAAGGCGGCCAGCAGGGCATCGCTGTCCGGGTAGGCCGTGGCCTTCACTCCACGCCCGGCCAAATCCTGGGCCAGGCGCTGGCTTGAAAAGCGCTCCTGGGGCGGCAGGTCCTCCGCCCCGGGCGGCTCGCGCAGAAGCACCAAATCCGCCGCGTCGAAGGCCTGGGCGTACTCGTCCTGGAAGCGCTTGGTCTTGCTGGTGTTGGTGCGCGGCTCGAACACCGCCACCAGACGCCCCTGTCCCGGCCGCCAACCGGGCAGGCCGAAGCGGGCCACCGCCTTGGTGGTTTCGCGCACCGCGGTGGGGTGATGGGCGAAATCGTCCACCACCACCACGCCGCCCGCCGCGCCGCGCACCTGTTGGCGGCGTTTCACCCCGCCGAAGCCGGCCATGAGCCCCGCCGCCCGGGCCGGCTCCAGGCCCGCCGCGCTCAGGGCGGCCACCGCGGCCACCGCGTTGAGGGCGTTGTGCTCCCCGGCCAGGGGGGAGGTGAAGTTCAACTCCCAGCCTTGCGGGCTTTTCAGGCGCAGGGCAGCCCCGCCCTCCGGCGCGGGCTCGGCCCCCACCAGGGACCAGTCCCAGCCCGGACCCACCCCGTAGGTCATCACCCGGCAGGCCGCCCGGGCCGCCCGGGCCATCACCTCGCCGCTTTCGCCCCAGGCCACCAAGGTGCCCTCGGGGGGGATGCGCTCCACCAGCATGTCGAAGGCGGCGCGCACCGCGTCCAGGTCCGGGTAGATGTCGGCGTGGTCGAACTCCAGGCTGGAGAGGATGGCCACCCGGGGGCGGTAGTGCACGAACTTGGGCCGCTTGTCGAAAAAGGCGGTGTCGTACTCGTCGCCCTCCACCGCGAAGTGAGGGCCCGCCCCGTCGCGAAAGTTTTGGCCGCCCTCGCCCATGATGCCTCCCACCATGAAGCCGGGGTCCAGGCCGGCCCGCAAGAGGGCGCTGGCCAACAGGGCGGTGGTGGTGGTCTTGCCGTGGGTGCCGGCGGCCACCAGGGAAAGGCGGCCGCGGATGAACCACTGGGCCAGGGCCTGGGGCAGGGAGAGGTAGGGCAGGCCCATGGCCGCCAAACGCTCCACTTCGGGGTTGTCGGCCCGGATCACGTTGCCCACGATGACCACATCCGGGGCGGGCTCCAGATTGGCCGGGCTAAAGCCCTGGGCCACGGGAATGCCCCGGTCGGCCAAAAAGGTGCTCATGGGCGGGTACAGGGGCCGGTCCGAGCCGCGCACCTCCAGGCCCTGGGCGGCCAGGCCCCCGGCCAGGGCCCCCATGGCCACCCCGCCGATGCCCATGAGGTACACGCTTTGGGGGCGGGGCGGCGAGATGTTCAAGGCCGGGTCCAGCTTCACGAGTCTTCCCCCAAGATTTGCCAGGCCAGGCGGTGCACCCGGCGGCGCAGGGGATTGATGCTCTCGTTGTCCCGGCCCAGGGCCACCCGGTTGCTTAGAAGCACCACTCCCCGGTTGGTGGCCGAGTGCCACCACAGCGAGCAGCCGGTGAAGCCCAAATGGCCCACCGTGCCCGGGGGGGCGTTATCTCCGGCCAGGGAGTCCGGTCCGCTGGGGGTGTCGAAGCCTGGGGTGCGCCCGGAGCCCGGGGTGGCCGCGTCGCGCTCAAACAAGCGCCCGGAGGCCGAGGCCGTGCGGCACAGGGCATCCATCACCGAGGCCACCATGGCCGCGCTGCCGAAGAGCCCGGCGTGGGCCCCCACCCCGCCCAGGGCGAAGCAGTTTTCGTCCTCCACCTGGCCGTGGATCACCGGACGCCCCGGTAGTGGTCCGCAGGGGGCTATGCGCTCCAGGGGCCAGGCCGGGGGCCGGTCCAGGGGCAGATAGCGGGGGCCTTCCACTCCCAGGCGGGCGTAGAGGGCGGCCAGGGCCTCGTCCAGGCCCTGGGCGAATCCTTGCTCCAGCAAGAGGCCCAGGGACAGATAACCCAGGTCGCTGTACAGCGCCCGGCTGCCCGGGGCATGGGCCAGGGGCTCGTTCATGAGCATGGAGCGCAGCAGCGCCCGGCGCAGCTCGGGCGGCTGTTTTTCCAGGGCTTGAAAATATGGCTGGTAGGCGGGGAAGCCGGCGGCGTGGGTGAGCAGCCGCTCCACGGTGATCTGGTCCTTGTCCTGGGGCACCGCCTGACCCCACAGGTCGTAGAGCCCGGCACCCCAGGAGAGCACCTCCCGCCGCTCCAACTCCAGGGCCAGGGGAGCGGCGGCCAGGGGCTTGGTCAGGGAGGCCAGGTCGAACACCGTGTCCGGCTGGGCCTCGCCCGCCGCTTCCCAAAATACCGGCTGGCCGTCCGCCCAGAGCAAAAGCACCGCCGCCGGGGTCGCGCCTTGCTCCACGCCTTGGGCCAGGGCCTGTTTCAGCTTGGCCTCAGGCAAGGTCCAGCCCCACGGTGAGCACCCCGGTGCTGCCACTTATTTCAGCGGTGGCCCCCAGAGGCAGGAGTCGGTTGGCCGCGCCGTGGCCAAAGGGCAGGTTCATGACCACCGGCTTATTCAGCCCGGCCAAACGCCGGGCCAGGGCTTGAGCCAGGCCGGGAGGGTCGCTTTCTTGGTCGCTGAGGCGGCCCACCGCCACCCCGGCCACCAGGCCGAGGACGCCGGCCAGCTCCAGTTGGGTGAGCATCCGGTCCAGGCGGTAGGGGGCCTCGCCGGTGTCTTCGAGTATGAGCACCGCGCCGCCCAGGTTCGGGAACCAGGGGGTGCCCAGCAGAGAGCACAGAGTGGTGAGGTTGCCCCCCAGCAGGGGCCCGGCGGCTTGGCCCGGGGCCAGGGCCTGGCCGCTCAGGGCGGCGGGCCAGGGGCGGCGGCCGGCCAGAAGGGCGGCCAGGTCGGCCCGGCTGGCCTGGTCCAGGCGGGGCAGTTGAGTCACCACCGGCCCATGCACCGTCACCAGGCCAAGGGCGGCCAGGGGATTTAGCAGGGCGGTGAGGTCGGAAAAGCCGATGAGGCAGGCGCCGGTCTGGGCCAGGGCGGCCAGGCCCAACAGGGGCAGCAGGCGCAAACAGCCGAAACCGCCCCGGGCGGCCAACACCGCCCCTAGTTCGGGGTCGCTCAACAGGGTGCTTAGGTGGGCGGCGCGTTCGACGTCCGGCCCGGCCAAATAGTCCTGGGCTGCCAGCACCTCGTCGGGGCAATCCACTCGGGACAGGGGAGCCAGCTCGGCCAGGGCGGCCAGGCCGTTTTCCAGGGCCTCTGGAGCCACCCGCCCGGCCGGGGCGGCCACGGCCAGGGGACGGCCGGGGGCGGGCCAACGGGGAGGGTTAGCCCTCATGTTCTATGAAGACCGAGCGTCCGGCTGCGCCAGCCTCCCGCATGCTGTGTCGCTGGCTGCGCTCGGACCTCGACGTAGCTTTGGCTACGCCTGCGGTCCTCGTTTGCCAGGCTCCTAGCCTGCCGGCGGCTGGCTGTGCCGGAATAGGGCACGAATTGCCGCTTGATGATTGTTGTGCCTTGTTAACCATGGCCCCTTAAATACTAAGTCGTTTACCTGCGCCGCCCGCCCTCCATGCAACATGAGGGCTGTGCGCTTCATTGGTTCCGCAGGTAGAGGATGCGCAGACCTTTAAGGGTAAGTAGCTCGTCCACCGAATCGATGGTGGAACTGTGCTCGGCGATGACGTTGGCCAGGCCGCCGGTGGCCACCACCCGGCTCGTCACCCCGCGCTCGGCGTTGATGGCGTTGACCAGGCCGTCCACCAGGCCGGCGTAGCCGTAAATGATGCCCGCGTTCATGGAACTGATGGTGTCCTTGGCCACCACCGCCTTGGGCCGGGTGAATATCTCCACCCGGGGCAGCTTGCTGGCCCGCTGGAACAGGGCTTCGCAGGAGATCATCACCCCGGGAGCGATGGCCCCGCCCAGGTATTCGCCCGCCGCGCTTATGCAGTCGAAGGTGGTTGCCGTACCGAAGTCCACCACGATCAGATCGCCCTTGTACTGCTCATAGGCCCCTACCGCGTTGACGATGCGGTCGGCCCCCACCTCGCGGGGGTTGTCGTAGAGAATGGGCATGCCGGTCTTGATGCCCGGGCCCACCATGAGAGGATTCAGCGCGAAGTAGCGGTGGCAAAAGCCCTCGTAGGTGCTGGTAAGCGGCGGCACCACCGTGGAGATTATCACCCCCTCGATGCTGCCCATGGGCACCGGGCTGGCCGCGAACAGGTTGCTGAACAGCACCCCCAACTCGTCGCGGGTGCATTCGCGCTCGGTGCGGATGCGCCAGTCGGCCACCAGACGCTCGCCGCTGAACACCCCCAGAACCGTATTGGTGTTGCCCACGTCAATGGCCAATAGCATTTCCTAGCCCTCCGCTCCCAGCTCGGCCAGCACCACTTGTTCAAGTTCCTGGGCCACCTGTTCCATAAGGACGGGATCGGCGGCCTCCACCATGATCCTCAGTTTGGGCTCGGTGCCCGAATAGCGCAGCAGCAAACGGCCGTCATCGCCCAGGCGCTCCTCCTGGGCCTGCATGGCCTTGACCAGGCGCGGCATCTCGGCGATGGGCGGCTTGCGCTTCACCGGCACGTTGATGAGCACCTGGGGCAGGCGGGTCATGATGCCCTTGAGTTCGCTGAGCCGTTTGCCGGTCTGGACCATCACGCTGAGCACCTGCAAGGCGCTGGCTATGCCGTCGCCGGTGGTGTTGTGGTCCAGGAACAGGATGTGCCCGCTCTGCTCGCCGCCCAGATTGTAGCCTCCCCGGCGCATTGCTTCCACCACATAACGGTCCCCCACCTTGGTGCGCAGCATGCGGATGCCCCGCTCCCGGAGGCAAAGCTCCAGGCCCAGGTTGGACATCACCGTGGCCACCAGGGTGGCGTGGTTCAGGCGGCCGGTGGTCATCAGGTGGTCGGCGCATAGGGCCATGATCTGGTCTCCGTCCACCACCGCGCCGTTTTCGTCCACCATGATAAGGCGGTCGCCGTCGCCGTCAAAGGCCAGGCCCAGATTGGCCTTGCTCTGTTTCACCAGCTCGGCCAGGCCTTCGGGATGCAGGGCGCCCACCCCGTCGTTGATGTTGGTGCCGTCGGGCTTGTCGCCCATCACCGCCACCTGGGCCCCCAGCTCGGAGAACACCGCCGGGGCCACCCGGTAGGTGGCTCCGTGGGCGCAGTCCATGGCCACGGTGAAGCCATCCAGGGTGTATTCCACCGGGAAGGAGTTTTTCAGAAACACGATGTAGCGGCCCAGGGCGTCGTCGATGCGCCGGGCCCGGCCCACCCGTCCCTGTTCGGGGCGGGGGATGCGGCCGCCGCCGGCCAGGGCGTCCAGGACGTATTTTTCGATCTGGGACTCCACCGCGTCGGGCAGCTTGAAGCCATCGCGGCCGAATATCTTGATGCCGTTGTCCTGGTAGGGATTGTGGCTGGCGCTGATGACGATTCCCGCGGCGCAACGCATGTTGCGGGTGAGAAAAGCCAGGGCCGGGGTGGGCAGGGGGCCCACCACCAACACGTCGCGGCCCATGGAGCAGAGCCCGGCCACCAGGGCGTTTTCGAACATATAGCCCGACAGGCGGGTGTCCTTGCCCAGGATCACCTTGCGCCCTTGGTCGCCGTTGGCCAACACCGAGGCCACTCCCTGGCCGATAGCCACGGTCATTTCCACGGTCATGGGCGCCTCGTTGGCCACCCCGCGCACCCCATCGGTGCCGAATATCTTGCGCTCCACCCTTCCCTCCCGGGTTGCTTGGGTCTTATTTGCTGGTGACGGGCTTGGCCGGCGCCGCGGCCGGAGCCTGGCCTTTTGGGGGCCGGGGCCTGATGGTTATCACCGCCTGCACCGTGGTGGGGGTCAGGCGGATGGCCCGCCCGTCCGGGGGCCGCAGGTTGGCTTTGAGGGTGGTGGTTTCCGTCAGGCCGGTAACCTCCAGGGGCACGGTCCAAATCCAGTCCAGGTCGGTTATCTCCTGCTTGATGCCGCTGACCACCACCTCGGGAGGCTCGAAGGACACCTCGGCCACCTCGAAGCCTTGAGCCGGGTTGCCCTTGATAACCGGGCGCACCGCCGCCTTGCGGCTGAAGCGGTGGTCCAGCACCACCCTAAGGCGGGCGGGGCTAAGGCGCACCACCTCCACTCCCGGCGGGAAATTAAGCTCCTCGGGCAACACCTGGAAGTTGTGCTCCCCGGTGCCCATGCCCGCCAGGTTCAGCCGTTTGGCCGTCGGGCGGGCGGCTGCCTGGCGCACCAGGCTCTGGGGGCCGTATAGCCTCAGCTCCACTTCGCTGGGCACCTGGTTGGCCACCACCATGTCCGCCGCCAGGCCGGTAATCACCACCGGTATGCGCACCGCGATCTCGGCGCTCTCCTGTCCCACCACAAAGGCCCACAGAGTCACCGCGATGCCCAGTGAAATCAGCTTGAGCTTCCAGTTCCGGGTGAGCAGATCAAGCATTGCGGCGCTCTTTTCCCCAGAGCCGGCGAGGGGTCTTGCCTCCCACCTGGAACAACTCGGCCAATTGGTTGTTCAGGGCCACCGCGTCCAGATCCTGGGTGAGCTTGCCCCCCACCGCCAGGCTCACCCGGCCCCGCTCCTCGCTTACCACCACCGCCACTGCGTCGGTTTCCTCGGTGAGGCCCATGGCCGCCAGATGGCGGGTGCCCACCTGGCGGCTGCCGTCGGAGGTGGTGGAAAGGGGCAGCACGCAGCGGGCGGCGATTATCCTGCCCCCGCTGATGATGACCGCTCCGTCGTGCAGGGGGGTGGTGACCTGGAAGATGGTCATCAAAAGCTCGCGGCTCACGCGAGCGTCCAGGCGCACCCCGGTGTCCACGTAGTCGGCCAGGCCGATGCGCCGCTCCAGGACGATGAGGGCCCCGGTCATGCGCGAGGCCAGGGCCACGGCGGTGCGGGCCACCTCCTCCAGGTTGGCCGCCGCCGCTTCGTGGCCGCCCACCAGCAGGGGGCCGCGGCCCATGCGGGCCAAGGCCTTTCTTATGTCGCTCTGGAACAGGATGATGACCACCAGGATCAAGGAAGCCAGGAAGGATTGGATGATCCAGTGGATGGTCACCAGGTGCAGCCAGCGGGCCACCACCATGGTTATCAGCACCACTCCCAGGCCGGCCAGCATCTGCATGGCCCGGGTGCCCTTGACCAACAGTATGATCTTGTAGATGACAAAGGCCACCAGGCCGATGTCCACCACATCCAGCCAGCGCAGTTGGTAAAAGGGTGCCAGCAGGTCAGTCATGGTGCTCTTCCTGGGCCATCACCGCGTCGCAAACCGCCAGGGCCTCCTTGAGGTGCGCCACGTCATGCACCCGCACGATGTCGGCCCCCAAGGCCGCGCCCAGTACATGCACTCCCACCGAGCCCCACAGGCGCTCGCCCGGGGTTGGGCGTCCGGTGAGGGCGCCGATGAAGCTCTTGCGGCTGGCCCCCAAGAGCACCGGGTGGCCCAGCCGGGCCAGGTAGCCCAGGTTGCGGATCAGGGCCAGATTGTGCTCAAGGGTCTTGCCGAAGCCGATGCCCGGGTCCAAGACGATGGCCTCCGGGGCCACCCCGGCCTCCAGGGCCTTGCCGGCCCGCTGGGCCAAGAAATCGCGCACTTCGGCCACCACGTCGCCGTAGGTGGGGTCGGCCTGCATGGTGCGGGGCTCGCCCTTCATGTGCATGAGCACCAGCCCGGCCTTGGTCTGGGCGGCGGTCCGGGCCATGTCGGGGTCACCGCCCAGGGAAGTGATGTCGTTGATGATCTGGGCTCCGGCCTCCACGGCGGCCCGGGCCACCTGGGCCTTGTAGGTGTCGACGCTTATCACCGCCGAACAGTGGCGGGCCAGGGCTTCGATCACCGGCAGCACCCGGTCCATCTCCTCGTTGGCTGGCGTGGGCTCCGAGCCGGGGCGGGTGGATTCCCCGCCCACGTCCAGGATGTCGGCCCCGGCCTCGGCCAGGGCCAAGCCCTGCTCCACGGCCTGGGCCTCTTCGTAAAAGAGGCCGCCGTCGCTGAATGAATCGGGGGTGACGTTGACCACTCCCATTATCAGGGTGCGCGGCCCTAACTCCAGGCCGTCGGCGGGCAAGAGTATCTTGCGCGCCTGCTTAGACACCGGCCTGTTCATTGCCCGCCTCCGGCGGGGGGGGGGAACCATGGGACCCTTCGGACTCGGGAGCCGGCGGGGCCGGAGGAACGGGAGCACGGGGCCTGGGCTGGCCGGCCACTATGGCCAGGACCGCTTCGGCGTCCAGGGTTTCCTCCACCAACAGCGCTCCGGCCATTTTGTGCAGAACCTCCAGGTGGTCGTGCAGGATCGCTTTGGCGCCGGTGTGGGCTTCGGTGACCAGGCGCTTTATTTCGTGGTCGATGGACCGGGCGGTCTCTTCGGAATAATCGCGGTGTTGGCTTAACTCGCGGCCAAGGAAAATCTGCCCCTCGCGCTTGCCAAAGGTGAGCGGGCCCATGGCCTCGCTCATGCCCCACTCGCAGACCATCTTGCGGGCCAGTTCGGTGGCCCGCTCCAGGTCGTTGCCCGCCCCGGTGGTGAAGGTGTCCAGCACCAACTCCTCGGCCGAACGGCCGCCCAAAAGCACCGCCAGGTTGTTGACAAGGTAGTCGCGGCTGTAGGTGTGGCGCTCATCCACGGGCAACTGCTGGGTGAGGCCCAGGGCCAGGCCCCGGGGGATGATGGTCACCTTGTGCACTGGGTCGGTGCCAGGGGTCAGCATGGCCACCAAGGCATGGCCCGCTTCATGGTAGGCGGTGGTGCGCTTCTCCTCCTCGCTGAGGATGAGGCTGCGCCGCTCGGTGCCCATCATGACCTTGTCCTTGGCCCGCTCGAAGTCGACCATCTCGATGCGGTTCTTGTTGTCCCGGGCGGCGAGGAGAGCGGCCTCGTTGACCATGTTCTCCAGGTCGGCCCCGGAAAAGCCCGGGGTGCCCCGGGCCAGCACCGACAGATCCACATCCGGCGACAAGGGGGTGCGGCGGGTATGCACCTTGAGTATGGCTTCCCGGCCCTTTACATCCGGGGCGGGCACCACCACCTGGCGGTCGAAACGCCCGGGGCGCAACAGGGCTGGGTCCAAAACGTCGGGGCGGTTGGTGGCCGCGATGAGGATGACTCCCTCGTTGGACTCGAAGCCGTCCATCTCCACCAAGAGCTGGTTGAGGGTCTGCTCCCGCTCGTCGTGCCCGCCGCCCAGGCCGGCCCCCCGGTGGCGGCCCACCGCGTCGATCTCGTCGATGAAGATTATGCAAGGGGCGGACTTTTTGCCCTGGGTGAACAAATCGCGCACCCGCGAGGCGCCCACGCCCACGAACATCTCCACGAAGTCCGAGCCGCTGATGGAAAAAAAGGGCACCCCGGCCTCGCCGGCGATGGCCCGGGCCATGAGGGTCTTGCCGGTGCCCGGGCCGCCCAACAACAGCACGCCCTTGGGGATGCGCCCTCCCAGGCGGGTGAACTTCTTGGGGTCGCGCAGGAACTCGATGATCTCGGTGAGCTCCTCCTTGGCTTCCTCCACCCCGGCCACGTCGTCAAAAGTGATGCGCCGGCCCTCGGGCTCGGTTTGCAGCCGGGCCCGGCTCTTGCCGAAGCTCATGGCCTTGCCCCCGCCCATCTGCATCTGGCGCATGAAGAATATCCAGATGCCGATCAGCAGCAGCATGGGGAACCAGGA
>Ga0180009_10006247_pt1 | contig 12563 bp, 8 predicted proteins | sample OS_PC_MetaG_FD_123537 | JGI IMG/M metagenome (GOLD analysis project Ga0180009, IMG submission 123537) | Groundwater microbial communities from the Aspo Hard Rock Laboratory (HRL) deep subsurface site, Sweden - OS_PC_MetaG | ecosystem: Environmental > Aquatic > Deep subsurface > Groundwater...
ACCGGGACGGCAATGTCCTGTTTGATCGGGAATTCCATGATCTCGATCACTTTTTCAGGACAAACGGCGGGTACACCTTTGATTGGCAAAAAAGGCGCTGGTACGATTGGGAGGGCAACCTTCTTTTCGATGACCTCCGCTGGCGGGAATTTGTCCGGGCCCTGGAAAAAGCCCACGGCTACGCAAGGGGTCCGGGCACCGGTCAATGGTTGGATCCGGCGGGAAACCCGGTTTTCGACTGCCAATGCGGCCACCTGGCCCAGGCTCTTGGGGAAAAGTTCGGTGTGCCTGAACCGGAGGGTTCCTGGGTTCACCCCAACGGAGGGGTGTTCGTGTTCAGCGACCGTGCAGGTACCTTCCTGGACACCTGGCACGCCTTTTCCCTGGCCGCCTTGCAAGACCCCTACTTCGAGGATCGGGACCAGGGTGCTCTGGCCGCGGCCATGGGGAAACACCATCTTGAAAAAATGGAATACCTGCCCCGGCGATACAACTTCATCGCCGACCCCATGGATACCAACCTCATCCATGCCGGGGGCCTGGAATTTTCCACGCCCGGGGAGCCCGGCCGCGCCCTGCGTCCCATCCTGCTCCACGTGTACCATGGCTTTGAAGACCCTGGGTGGGAGGTGTGGAGGGAAGTGGCGGCCCGAATACCCCGTTTTCACGGGTCCGCCGCTTCTGAGCCGGGCCCCGGATGAAGAAGGCTCAGAAAGGTTCAGCGCCTCTAATAGCCGCGCCAATCCCTGATTATCCGGTTCACTTCCTTCCGGAAAGCCTTGTCAAAACGGACGTACTCGGAAACCTGCTGGGGTATGTTGGGGTAGAAAATCAAAATCAGGACCACGGGAAACAGCAGGGAAAAGAGCCCACGGACCATGGAAAAGGATAGGGCCAGGGGGAGCGCCAGTTCATAGAAAAAGTTGTTGATGAAGGGCAGGTATCGTGCCTGCCCCGCTCCCACCATCACCCGCCAGTCGATGGCGACCTTTCCAGCCTCCATGAGTCCGTGAAGAAGATAGAAGAGTGCCACCAGAGGCGCCGCCGGGGTGAGGATGACCACCACCATGGCCAGGGCCGCCATTTCCACGGGATAGACCCGGCGAATCAGAATGCGGCGGATTTCCTCGTGGGTGCGGGACGCGCCGTATGTGCGGACCCCGGCCGTCCGGTCCGCCCCCCGATCCAGGTCCTGGTGCCAAAGGATTCCCTTGATTCCCAGGGCCAGGCCCAACACGGTCCACGTTCCGGCGAAAGCCAGGGCGGCAAGGGGCGCGGCCGGGGCGTGGCGAAAAAAGAGGGCCGCGATGAAGAGGCCGGGCACGGCCAGGGTGCTGGCCCCTTCCACAGCCACCCCCCAGGCCCCCCGTTCCTTGGCCCGGACCGGGGGCAGGGAGTAAGCCGCCGCCAGAACGAACTCCAGGGCCAGCAGGGCCACGGCCAGGGGCCCGGCCGACGCTGCCAGGGCCAGGACAAAGGCCCCGGCCAAGGGAACGGCCGGGGACAGGAAACGGGCCACGGGCCCCAGGGGGGCCATCGTGTTGGGCCGACCGGCCAGGGCGTCTTGGGCCCGGTCCGCCCACTCGTTCACCGCGTGGCCAAAGGCCGCCGCGCAGGACAGGCAGGCCACGGCAACCGCCGCCAGAGCCATGCCCCCTCCCGGGGAAAAATCCAGCAATAGCCAAAACCCCATGGCCGCGCAGAGGCTGGGGGGAATCTTGAATCGCCACCAGTGCCCGGCCCGGTACGGCCGGAGATGCGCCCTCCACACGATCCAGTCCGCCAGGACCTTCAGGTTCATGGATACCCCCTCTCCGAACCCGGGCCGCTCCAGGTTGCCTTCCCGTGCATGGGCATCATGGTCCTCCTCCGGGCAGGACCACGCCATAACCTTCCAGGGTTTGCCGGAGACGGGCCGCTTCCTCGAGCTTCTCCCTGCCCTCCTCCACCCGCCCGGATTCCAGGAGCCGCCTTCCGGCTTTTTCCGTTGCCACGGCCCGGGAAGCCAGGAGTTGGACACGGATTGCCAGGTCATCGGGGCGCAGTTCAGCCAGGCGGCTGAGAATCTCCACAGCCTCTTGGTGACGGCCCTGCTCGTTTTCCACCACGGCCAGGATGGAAAGGCTCTCCGGGCTCTCCACCTCGTCCAGGACCTTCCGGGCCTGACGCCCGGCCTCTTCCACCTGCCCCAGACCATACAGGAGCAGGTTTGCGTACTTCTCCCGGACCATCCAGGAGGCGTCCGGCCCGGCCAAAGCCAAAACCCTTTCGTAGGCCTCCCGGGCCCGCTCCAGGGCCGGTGCCTCGGCTGCGAAGGAAAGGTCCCGCACCTCCAACCGAATGGCGGCCAGGCGCTCTTCGTGATCGGAAGCCTGGCGATACAGCAGGCCCTCCAGGCCTCTTTCCATGGTCATGGCCTGCCGCAGCCGGTCCCAGTCCGTGAAGGGCAAAGCCTCCAGGCATTCCTCCAGGGTGGCGGTCCGGCCCCTGGGCCCCTTTTCCAGAACCTCCGGGGGCAGCAGGTCCCTGGCCGCCTCGAACACGGAACGGGCTGCCAGGTAATTGCCCGAAACCCGCATGTGTACGTGGTCGAAAAAGAGGTTGTCCCCGGGGATTCCATTGGGGGAGGCCTCCTCCATGGCCCTTTCCGCGTCCGCCAGGGCCGCGCCGGGCCCGGCCGCCTTCCGGATGATGACGAGCATCCCGCTGTCTGTCCGGTTCCGCAGGGCGTCGGCGTCCCGGGCGGCCTTGTATTCCTCCAGGGCCAAGCCGTATTCGCCTGCTTGCTCCCAGCTTTTTCCCGACCGGTAGCGGAGTTCGGCAAAGTCCGGGTCCAGTTTCACCGCAGCCTCCAGCACAAGGGCCGCCTTCCGGGTCTCTCCCTGATCCGCAAGACCGGCCGATTCTTCCATGGCCAGGTCCATGGCCTTGATAAAGTCCCCGCCAACCCCGGCCCCGGGGGCCGAGGCAAAGGGCGCGTTGTCCCCCAGGTTGCAGCCCGGCGCACCCAGGACCACCCCCACCCCCGCTTCCCGGGCGGGCTCGATGACATCCCCAAGGTTTTGGGCAAACAGGCGGCGGATGGCCTCCAGACGGGGATCGGACAAGGACAGCCTGGCGGCCGACAGGAGCGCCTCCTCAAAGGCCTGCCGGCCTGCCGGGCTCCCGGGACTCCGGTTGAAAAACTTCCGGCGCATCGCCTGGACCAGCTGCCCCACCCGCGAGGAAACCAGGACCTGGTGAATGCGCACCAGGGCCTGGCTGTGCCCCACGGGGGAGCGGAGCCCGTAAGCTGAAATGACCTCGTTGTTTCCCGTGTACAGGACCAGGAGGTCCGGCTCCAGGTCCCGGAGAATGGCCCGGGAGATGGGAAGAAGGGCATTGGAGTTGAAGGTGGGAACAGCGGCATTCACCACCTCGAAACGGACTCCGGGATATTGACGGGAAAAGAGGATTTCCAGGAACCGGGCCATGCCGAATGCCGGGTCCGGCACGCCATTGGCCGCCGAGCCCCCCAGCAGAAACACCCGGACCGTTCCCGGGGCCTTTTTCGCCAGGCGGAAAGGGACTGCTTTGGGGGTCATGCCTGGAGGCATTCTGACCGGCAGGAACCTCTCGATGAAAAAGGGGTTGGAGGTGAACACCGCCTCGTTGTCCGGACCCTTTTCCTTCAGGATGAACCCCAAGGGGTGGCCGAAGTCCGCCAGCCTGAGCCCGCCTTCCAGGAGCGCCAGGAAAAGGACGGTTCCCAGGACCGTGGCCGCCAGGGCGAAGAGGACCCGGCGGGTCAGGGATGGGGGAAGGGATGGGGATGGCTTCATGAGTGCGGGCTCATGCGGCAATGAAGTGGGCGGAAAACGGCAACCAAAAAAATTCTCCTCGAACTATTCACCGGAACCCGGGGGGCAATCCCAAGGGAGGCCGGTTCGTCCCCCCGATGGGCCCGGGTCATGGTCATAATGCCCATTTACCCAATAGACAGGCCACGAAAAAATCCCCCCTGCCCCCCTTTGCCAAAGGGGGGTACCTGCTTCGGGCCTTGCTCGCCCAGGATCGCCCCTTGTTCATGGTCCGCCTTTTTCGTGAAACGGCATAAGGCACGAATTGCCATTCCCTCCTCCATGGTGACAGGAGAAAAGAGCGGCGCGGCCCGCTCTCACCCTTGATACAGGACCCCGCCCGTGGCGGCCAGGGCGGCCAGGACCAGGGCGGCCAGGAAAACAGCCCCAAGGGTCCCGGCGCGTCCCGGGAGTTCCCCGGGCGGCCCGGCCCTGACAGGCTCCCGGGCCAGGGCGGCCAGGCCCCCGGCCAGGAGCAGGGCAACAACCACGGGAACCAGGGGAAAGCGCGTGGGCACCTCATCGGGCCGCACCTGGACGACAGCCTCCGCAGCCCTCCGGCGGACCTCCTCCGAGGACCACTCGGGATGCGCGGCCGCCAGCTCCCGGGCCAGGGCCGCCCGCTTCTCCTGCTCCACCCGGGCGGCTTCCCGGACGTAGGCCGCCCGGGGGGCCTGGGTGGCGGCCAGGTTCTGGTTGAGGGCCAGAAAAAGAGACCCGTAAGCAGCGCAAGCCAATCCCAAGGTGGCCGCGGCCACCCCAAGCCTACCCCGGAAACCGGACCGGGGAAACAGAGATTGCTGGACCCGGGCCCAGGTCCGGGCCGTGTACCACGCCGCCGGGGCCATGGCCAGGATGGGGGCTGCCCAGACTATCCAGGCCCCCCCCGTCCCGGACCGGGACCAGGCCGCCGGGTCGCCGAAATCGTACCAGGCTCCCAGGGCCAGATAGGCCAGGGCCCCGCAAGTTCCGGCCATGGCAAAGAGGGAGACGAACAGGACCGGCCCGGACCCGGGGTTTTGTTCGTCCGCACCCCGGAAAAGAAGCCAGGCCGCCGTCAGGCCCAGGACCAGGTTCACGGCCAAGCCGGAAAACGCGAAGGCCAGGGCCGTAGCCGCGCCTGCCTGCTCCAGGCCCGAGACCGCCACCCGGCCGCCGCCCAGGAGGCTCACCCACACCTCTTCCACCCGCCCCCCCAGGGCCAGGGCCAGAGCCGCGTGGCCCAGGAGTTCATGGAGGGCCGTGGCCAGGCGCGTGGCCAGGATCAACAGGGCCAGGACGTAAACCGCGAACCGGATAAAGTCTCCAGAGCCGCGCGCCGGGAGGGGGGCGGGCTTCACCGGGGCCGCCCCTTGGGGAGCGCCATGCCCAGGACCCGGGACTTGACCCGCTGGAGGATCCGGCTCTTCTGGAGAACGGCCAGGGGCCCCAGGTGGGAGAATCGGATGCCCGGCGGCAGGGGCATGGGGCGCTCCGGCCGGGCGAGGGGGGTGGATTCGGCCTCGCAAAGGACCTGGGCCAGGAGGTCCCGGTACGCCCGGGCCGCGCCGGACAGGGAAAAGGATTCCTCCACCGTGCGCCGGGCCTCTGTGGAAAGCCGCGCCACCTGGTCCGGGTTTTCGTGGAGGTCGGCCAGGGCACGGGCAAAGGCCGGAACGTCCCCCACGGGGATCAGGAGGCCGTTTTCCCTGTGGCGAACGACCTCGGCCACCCCGCTTTTCACCCGGGCCGCCACAGGCACGCAGCCGGCGGCCATGGCCTCCAAAAGGGCCAGGGGCAGGCCCTCAAAAGCCGAGGGCAGGAGGAACACGTCGTGGGAAAGGAAGGCCCGGACCACCTCCTCCCGGTTCACGGCCCCGGCCAGGCGCACCGGACCGCCATGGGCCAGGGGCCCCAGACGGGCGGCCAGGAAATCCCGGTCCGGGCCGTCCCCCAGGAGGGTCATGCTGAAGGGGACTCCGGTCCTGTGGAGCTTCCAGGCCACGGCGGCCAGGTCGGACACCCGCTTCTGGCCCTCCTCCATCCTCCCGGCCCAGACCAGGGAAAGAGGGGCTTTCGCAGGCCGGGGGAGGCGGGGAGGCGCGGGCGCCACGCCGCAGGGGATGCGCGCCATGCGGTCCTCCAGGGCCGGGGCCTTCAGGAGGGTGTCCTCGGCCGTCTTTTGGCTCACGGCCACCACCCGGCGGCACCAGGGGCCCAGCCGGGCGGCGTGGGCGTAGTGCGCCGGATCGTCGCTGTGCACCGCCCCCACCACAGCCACCCGGGGGGACAGGAGGGAGGCGGCAAAGGAGTATTCCTCGTCGTAGCCCGGCAGGTACACGCAAGGGGCCCGGGCCTCCAGGAAGCGGGCGAGCTTGTCCCACCGCAGGACCCAGCCGTCATGGTCCGACACAGGAAGCCAGAAGGCCGGGGCCTCCGGAGGCAAGGCAAAGGGGTCGGCAGACCCGCTCCGGGGCCGGGTGAACAGGAGCCGGGCGTCCACGCCCAGGGCCCGGAGTTCGGGCACCAGGGCCGCGTGGAAGCGGTTGACCCCGTTCATTTCCCATTGGGGAGCGCCGAAGAAGACTGGGCGGTTCAAGGCATCCCTTTCGTCTGGAGCGGCGTCATCAGAAATGTCCGATTCCAGCGGCTTTGTTTCTCCCGGCTTTCCTCCCGGGCTGGCGAGAGGGTGTTCAATGGCTTGAATCCTAAAAAGAAACCCCCCCTGCCCCCCCTTTTACATAGGGGGAACCCGGCTTGGGCTTTCCCGCAAAAAAACCATCATTTTGAAGACCCTTCAAAATCCGCTCAGTCCCTCGCCAGGATGCGGCGGACGGCAGGGGCGGCGGTCTGCACGAGACCGGCGAGCCGGCGGCCCAGGCGCATGAGGCGGGGGTTCCGGTGGAAGGCCAGGGCGAGTTCCATGGCCCCGGACTCCCAAAGCTCCCCGTGCTCCTGGATCATGCCCGCCACCCGGATGGCGAAAAAGGAGTCCGGGGAGCCGGCCTTCCGGGCCAGGTCCCGCATCAGGACAAAGGTCCGCTCCCGGCTGGAATCGCCGGCCGGGGGACAGGGAATGGAATACAGGACCCGGGGCGCCACGGCCAGGTGCCCGCCTGCGGCCAGTATCCGGGCCAGCCAGGCGAGCACCGGGGTCCGGGCGGCGGGGTCCCAGGAAAACCCGTCCCCCGGGGGAAGCGCCGAAACCCGGAAGGCCGCGTTCACCGGGCCCACGGCCCCCAGGAGCCCTGCCATACCCGAACCACCGGCGGGCCGGACCACCCGGCCCCCGGCCTGGCGGACCCGGGCGTAAGACGTGGCTGCCGAGGCAACGGGCTGGTTTTCCAGGGCCAGGAGGATTCGTTCAAAAAAATCAGGGGCCAGCCGGGTGGAGGGATGGACCAGGACCAGGGTGGCCAGGCCCGTTTCCCTGGCGGCCTCCAGGAGGTCCCGGCCGGCCAGGGAGGAGAACCGGGCGCCGGGGGCCGCGCCCCGGCAGGCAAGGACCGCGGCCCGGACCCGGCGGCCCAGGCTCCCGGCGGCCAGGATCACGTCCGGACCCCGGGTCTGGGCCGCGAGGCTCTCCAGGAAACGGGGGAGTTCCCGTTCCCGGCCCTGGGCCCCGGTCAGGACCAGGGCGGCCGGGCGGACCTTCCGGATCCTGGGCCGCCACCGGGCCGGGGGCTTGTCCAAGCGGCTCTTCCAGGCTCGGTTCAGGGGCTCCCAGGCCCGGGAAAAGCCCTCGGCCACCAGGCGGGACTGTTCCCGCCGGCGGTCCGGGGCCAGGGCCAGGAGGTCCGTTGCCCCCCGGGCCAGGGACCGGGCATCGCCCGGGCACAGGACCCAGGGGGCCAGGTGCCGGGGAATCATCTCCGGGACGCCACCGGCGGCTGTGACCAAAAACGGGCATCCCGAGGCAACGGCTTCCAGGACCGCGTAAGGATGGTTGTCCCCCCGGTAGGGGAGCAGGGCCACAGCCCGGGGAGCCAGGCGGGCCAGGATTTTCCGGGCCCCGTCCCGGCCCGGGGACTCCCGGCGGATGGCGAAGCGCCCCTGGAGATTCTCCAGCCGCCGAGACACGGATTCCATTTCCGGGTCCGCCTCCCCCAGGACCAGGATCCGGGAAAGACCCGGGGCCAGGCCTTCGTCCGCCAAAATTTCCACGGCCCGGACAAACTCGGGGAAACCCTTCATCCGGCTGGCCCGGCCGAAAAACGCCAGGGTGTCGGCGGCAACGAACTCCGGCAGGGGGGCATCCCCGGGAAAGGCGAAGGGCAGGCCCCGGATCTCGCTGGTGGCCGCATCCCCCAGATATCCGGCGTCCTGGTACAGGTCCCGGAGGAACCGGGTGGGAAAAAGGGTCTGTCCCGCCTCCTGGATGGCGGCCCGTTCCAGGGCCATGTCCCGGATTTCCCAGGGCTTGCCCCGCCATTGGGAGAAGCCGTTTTCCAGGTACACGCCCCCGCCGTGGCAAACCACCTCGACCCCCAGCCGGGAGCCCAGGAGCCCGGCCCGGGCCGCCTGGGCCAGCCGGGCCCCCACCCCGTCCGTGTCCTGGACCGAAATATGGGCAATGCCCGGGTAGTAAAGCAGGGCCTGGCAGACGGCTTCCAGGGCCAGGTCCGCCGGGGGCAGGCTTTGGCAATGGGATTCCGGGAAAAGGTCCAGGGGCGAGATCCACGGCCCGCCCCTGGGAGGAAACTCGGGGTGGCCCAGGGTCACCCGGCCCAGGAGGACCACCGCCGGGGGCCGGGAGGCCAGGGCCTGGCATTCCTGGACAAAGGAGCCGATGCCCCCGGCCCGGATATAATCCGCGTGCTCGGTGGAGATCACCAGCCGCCGGACGTCCGGCAGGGGCAGGCCCCGGGAGGACAAGAAACTCTCGTACGCCTCGCGCCCGGCCCGGGCCAGAACCGCGAACCGGCCCCGGCCGTCCCGGACGATCCCCTGGACCGAGAACCCGGCGGCCGTGAAAAAACGAGAAAGCGACCGGGCGTTCCACGGGCGGGCCCCCGGGGCGGGCCTGCGGCGTCCGGAGCCGGGGCCGGGCTCCGGGCCCAGGGCCACCAGGAGGTTTCCCGGATTCTGCATGACCAGTTCCCGGAGCAGGGCCGTGAGGGGCCGGGGGTCTTCCAGGCATTCCAGGAGCCCGGCCGTGGCCAGGACCCGGGGCTGGGGGGAGGAAAGGCGAGGCAGGAGTTGCCGGGTCCCGGGCCAGGTCCCGAAATCCGGGCACAGGCTGGCCTTGGGCGGGCCCGGGCCCTGGGGGGCACCGGTTGGAAGCACCAGGAGCGCCCGGGGGTCGTCCCCGGCCAGGACCCCCCGCCCGGGCCGGCGGGGCACCAGGGCCACCAGCCGGTCGGGTCCGTTTGCCCGGACCTCGGCCAGGACCGTTTCCCAGAAGAAGGCCGGGACCTCCGGGGCCGGGGCCACCGGGGCAACGGAACCTGGCCCCGCGCCGAATCCCGTGGCCGGGGAGGCGGCATGCAGGTCCACCCGGCCGCGTCCGAAAAGGCTGCGGCCCGTCAGCCTGCCAGTCGTTTTTCGATCTCTTGCCAAACCGTCCAGTCCCTGCATCCGAACTCGTGATAGATATGGACGAACCGGGGCCTGATCCGCCGTTTTCCCTCCGTGGAAAAAACCAGGCGTCCGTGGTGGATCACTTTGGGGTCGTGGTAGTCCGCGAGAAAGTTGTACTCCACAGGCAGCCGGGGCGCGTGCTGCCACCCGAAATCCCAGGCGGTCACCGCCAGGGTGCCCTGATCCCGGACCGCCCACCGGGGCTCGTGGAAGATAGCCATGGTGCGGTCGTGCCAGGCGTCCAGGAAGCTCGAGGCCCGGTGGTCGAACACGAACACCCCTCCGTTGGCATGCACCCAGTCCGGGTCCGGGATGTCCACCCCGAACGTCTCCCGGGCCGCCTCCTGAAAATGGGAGCACCGGTGCTCGAACACCGCCCTGCCCTCCTGGTCGCGCCAGGTGAAGCTGTCCCGTTCGAACGTGAATCCCAGGCTTTGACGCACATCCTCCAGGAGGTCGTGGTAGCGCCCCTCGTCCGCCAACACGTGGCCCGAGGCGTCCTTCCAGGTCCGGGTCTCCTGGTCCCAGACGAACCGGCCCCGCACCAGGACCTTCAAAAAATAGCGCCAGTACAGTCCCCGCAGGAGGCTCCCAAGCAACCCGGGAGCCCAGGAAAGCCGCCGGGCCAGGACAAACTGGAGCCCCTGGGTAAGGGCGTCCAGGTCCCGCTTGGCCTCGGCCAGCTCCGGGCTGGGGGCGAGCCGCTCATCTCCGGCCCGGAGCATCCTTTGGAGGAGCCCGGTCCGCGTTCGCATAGCTTCCAGACACCCGCAATCATAGGCATAGGGTCCGAACTCCGAGATGGGGCAGTGGTCCGGCGCAAAGGCCAGGGGGCCCCGGACCGCTCCGAACACCCGGTCCACCCCGGGCCGCACGGCCAGCACATCCGAGTCCAGGTAGCAGTAACGCGGCCCCGGGGGCAAGATGCGGTGGAGGCTGGTTTTCAGCCAGATGGCCGCCCGGGCGTGGTCCATTTCCGGCGGCGTCTCCACCTCCACGACCCGGGAATGGCCCACAGGCTCTTCGTTCCGGGCCGGGTCCGTGACCACCAGGGCCGGAACCCGGGAGTACCGGGAGAGGAGGTCCAGAGCCACCGAAAGGGTCCGGGTATGCTGGGCTCTCCCGCAGACCGCGAAGACAAAGACTTTTTCCATGGGTCAGGATCATCCGCCGGATGGAGGAGGAGCGGCTGGGGCGGACAGGCAATATGTAGCAGATTCAAGACGCTGGGCCAAGCCCGGCGGTCCGGGCCTCCAGGGCGGGGGAACCTTTCCTTTGGGAACTGGAAGGCCCCCCGCTCCGGGGGCCCGGTCCGGGGTCAGCGGCCGTGGGTGATGAGCATCCAGGCCCCCAGGCCCAGAAAAAGAACCCCCGCCGCCACCCGGATAGTGGAGGGGCTCACCAGTTTGCCCACCATGCCCCCGGCCAGCACCGCCACCAGGCTGCTGGCGACCAGCGCCGCCGCCGCGCCCAGAAACACCGTGAGCCGGGAGTTTCCCGAGGCCGATAATCCGAAGGTGGCCAACTGGGTTTTGTCCCCCAGTTCAGCGAGGAAAACCATTGCAAACGTCCTGGCCAACAAGCTCCAATCCATGAAGGTCCTCTCCTTTTCCGCCCAACCCTGCGAATCCCTTGCCCTTTGCAGGGCACGGATGGTATATTCGCCCTCGAATCGCGGGTGACGTCCGATTCTTTTCTGGATGACACGGCCCGGAATCCGCCTCCCCCTTCCAGGCACCGTCCGTTTTCATGGCATTCCCGGGGAGCTTCGAGCCAAACATTTTCCCATGCCCGACGAGGCAAATCAAATCCAGACGCGCACCGTCCGATGCCGAGCCGGAAGGCTGACGGTGGCCGTTGGATGCCTGGCCCTCCTTCTGGCCTTCTCCGGATGCCGCGAGCCCGATTCCCTGGCCGCCATCCAAAACGCCGGGACCCTGGTGGTCCTTTCCTCCAATTCCTCCCACGGTTATTACCAGTACCAGGACCAGCCCCGGGGATTCGAGTACGACCTGGCCCAGGCCTTTGCCCAACACCTGGGAGTCCGCCTCCAGGTCCTGACCCCTCCCCTGGAAAAACGCCTGGCCTTTCTGGAGCAGGGCCGGGCCCATTTGATCGCTGCGGGCCTTCACGTCACCAAGGCCGGCCGCCACTTCCTGAATTACTCCGTCCCCTACCGTCTTGTCCAGCAAGAGGTGGTGGTGCACCGCTACGAGAGGAACGTCCGGGGCATGGAAGACCTGGAAGGCCGGTCCATCCATGTGCGCAAGGGAAGTTTCTTCGAGTATCTGCTCCGCCAGCAGGCCCCGGAAACCCCGCCCTTCACCCTGGTGGCCCACCCGGAGGGGAACCAGGAGCTTTTCCTGGAAGACGTGTCAAACCGGGAGATCGAGGCTACCGTGGCTGACGAGCAACTGGTCCTCCTGGCCCGCCGCCACTTTCCGGACCTCATGCCGGCCTTTTCCCTGGACGAGCCCCGCCCCCTGGCCTGGGCCGTGAAAAAGGGGGACCAAAGGCTCCTGGCAGAAATCAACCGTTTCCTGATCCAGGTCAAGAGGGATGGCACGGTCGAACGCCTCTGGAACAAGTATTACCGGGACCTGGACGAGTTCGACTACCTGGACCTGAAGCGATTCCACCGCCGTCTGAAAACCCGCCTGCCCCGCTACCGGGAAGCCATCGTGGAGGCGGCTGCCAAAAACGGATTCGACTGGCGACTCATCGCGGCCATCTCCTACCAGGAATCCCACTTCGACCCCCTGGCCGAGAGCTACACGGGCGTCCGGGGCCTCATGCAACTCACCGAGGTGACGGCCCTGGAAATGGGCGTGGAGAACCGGCTGGACCCCCACGAGAACATCCGGGCCGGGGTGGCCTACCTGCGCAAACTCCACGACCGCTTTCCGGAAATCAAGGAGCCGGACCGGCTCTTCTTCGCCCTGGCCGCCTACAACGTGGGATACGGCCATGTGACCGACGCCCGGCGGCTGGCCCTGGAAAAGGGCCTGGACCCGAACCAATGGTCCTCCATGTGCGTCACCCTTCCCCTGCTCCAGGTACGCAAGCACTACCAGGACACGGAGTTCGGCTACTGCCGGGGTTCCGAGCCCATCCGCTACGTGAACCGCGTCCTGACCTACTACGAAATCCTGGTCCGCAAGGCCG
>Ga0180009_10006248_pt1 | contig 12562 bp, 20 predicted proteins | sample OS_PC_MetaG_FD_123537 | JGI IMG/M metagenome (GOLD analysis project Ga0180009, IMG submission 123537) | Groundwater microbial communities from the Aspo Hard Rock Laboratory (HRL) deep subsurface site, Sweden - OS_PC_MetaG | ecosystem: Environmental > Aquatic > Deep subsurface > Groundwater...
AAATAAAAGTTCATAATAAATGTTTTGAAAAGTTCAATCATAATGATATAATCCTACTAAATTGTATTGGAAATCTTATTAATGACTACTTAAAACCAATTAAAGGTTTAAACAAATTAGACTTAAATATTTTTAAATTTTTAAATTTAGTTAAAAAGTGCGGTATAGTTCATTTTTATCCCATTAATTTGAAATTAGAAGATATACAAATCAATGGAGATATAAATCAACAATGGGTTTTTACCCCATAAATAATCTATTTTTATTATGTTGTTTGTAGAAAATAAAGTATGGTTAGTTTTCAAATTAATTTATAAATAATCTTAAATTTTAAAGCCAGAAAGAATATATTTCTACTACCTTACCTGACGTTTACTTTACAGCTCAGAAATAGATAAAATTTATAAAACTTGTCATTTATGTTTAATAATATGAAACAATTCATGCCTTATTTATTGCCTGTTGTTAGTTTGTTGATAATAGCTGGATTTCTTATTGTAGATCCTAATATAACTGGTTTTGCTGTTAGAGATCAAAGTTATGATGCTAATATAAAAATATCTACTTATGAATTTGTTGTGATGCCTGAAAATTCAATTGTTGAAGTTTTATTGGTTGATTCTTTATCTAAAATGACTTTTAAAGAATTTATAGACAAAACAGGTGATGAATATGAATTAAGAGAAGGTAAGTTTGAAGATATAGGATTTGAAGGTGTTGGTTATAGTGGCAATCATGAATATTTTTTACCAATTTCTGAATTTGGTTTTGATTCTTTAAAAGAAGGTCAAACTATTACGATTAGAGTTCGTTATGAAAATTATTTGATTTCTGAAAGTGTGATTCCAGTTTCTAATAAATAAACTATTAATTTTTCGAAGAAAGGTAAGTTTTGTTCTGAGAGTTTTTTGTGTTTGAAATTATATTTTTCTATTAATTTTTCTACATCTGGTGTTAATGAGCTTACTACAATTAGAATTTTTCCGTTTTCATTTAAGTAATCTTTAGATTGTGATAAGAATTTTTCTAAAATTTCATTTCCTTTTTTTCCACCTGTTGTTGATAATGAGGAATCTTTTGGTTCTAATGGTTCTTCTGGTAAATAGGGTGGGTTAAAAATTATTAAATCAAACTTATCTTTTATGTTTGAAAATAAATCTGATTGTATAATATTAATGCCTTTATTTTTAACATGTTCAACACATTCTGGGTTAATATCTGCTGCTAGAACTTCTGCTCCCTGTTCTTTTGCTGTTTCAGCTTGTATGCCTGAGCCTGTCCCTATATCGAGAACTTTACCTTTTGCGTATTTCTTAACTTGCTCTTGTAATAAATAAGAATCTTCTCTTGGTTCGTATATCATGATTTCCAATGATCTCTAGATTTTTCTAATAATGGTTGAATTTGTTTTTTGATAGTTTTCCAATCTCTGTAAATCTTTGTTATGAATTCTGCATCTTCTTTTTCATTTTTTAGATTAACTAAAGAAATATTTAATCTACTTAAGTATACTAATTTTTTTAGTATTATCTCTATTTTCTTTTTTTCTTCTTCATTGAATATTTTTGCTTCTTCCATTGTGATTAATGAAGATTGATTTGGAAACATAGTGTTATGTAAATAATCTATAAAAAAGTGTAAATAATTGGCACAAGCATTTGAAATTCCTCTTAGGATATTTCTAGAAGGTATTTCTTTATCTCCTATATTCATTTCTATATCAAATTCTTTGTCTAGGTTTGGATAATTAGGTAAGTTCGGATGCTTTTTTGCTAGCTTATTGTATTCTTTTTCTATATCGCTTGCCATTTTAGGAAAATGAGGGAGTTGGGTGGTTTTTAAAGGTTTCTAATATGGTCTTAAAAGAAAAATTTATAAATTACTCTCTAATCTAAGTTTTGATGGGATTTTCAGATACGCTAAGAAGTGAACTTGATTATTTTGATAATTATATAATGCCTCCAATAAAAGATGAAGATTATAGAGTTGCGGCTATTGAATTAGATGAATGTGTTACTATTTTAAGGGGGCTTATTGATTCTGAACCCCATATATGTCCAAGTATAAGAGCCTATGTTAATGATTTGGTTGATAAGATGGATTTATTAAAAACATTTTGTGAAATAGGTTGCACAATTCATGTAGATTCTCTTGTTGAAGAGTTATATGATAGAATGCCTAACTATAGAATTATGGTTGGAGATTTGGTAGAAAGTGATGATTATACTATTGATTCACAACTTTAAAGTGTTCTTCAACTCTTTCTATGATATTTTTTAAATAGAAACTTTTTATATGTTTATCAAAAATTGTTATTGGGTCTTCGAATTCTGTGATTCTGTATTGATTCTTTATACTCTCTGCTAAGTATATGTCTTTTAATCTTTTTAATTGTCTTCTTATGTTTGATGATGCTACACCGTTAATTGTTAGTTTTTGTTTTTTCCTGCTTGCTATTACTTTTGATCTTATTTCTTCAGAGTTCATTAGTAGTTTTCTTTTTGAATTGTTTAACAGAACTTGTAAGATATCAACTATTATGTCTCTTGAGTCTCCTGGTTGTAATAAACCTATAGACAAACATAATTTTCTGATTGATTCTCTTTTTGATGTGGTATATGGTTTTTCATATTTTCTCAATGTTAATTCTGAAAGTGGTGTATCTTTTGATATTTTTTTTGGCATAGCTTAAATATCTTTATTATTGTTTAAATAAGTTTGGTTTTTATTATACAAATATTTATATAGTGGTATTTGTTTGAAACATGATGACAGATTTAATTGCAGTTTTATCGACTGGAAAAGGAACTTGGGGGCATGTTAATGGAGTGATTACTGGACAAGAATGGGATAAAATTTATCTTATTACTAATGATTTTGGAAAAGAAAATTTCAAAGCTAATGAGAAAACAGAATTAATTGTTGTAAAAACTAATGGTGAAGCTTTTGAGATAAGAGATGAGATTATTAATGCTTTGAAAGGTAAAGTGAAAGGTGAAGTCTCTGTTAACTTTGTATCTGGCTCTGGAAAAGAACATATGGGATTGATGGGTGCTCTAATAAAATTAGGTGTTGGGTTTAGATTTGTTGTTTCTTCTATGGGAGAAGGAATTAAAGAAGTTTAAAATTTCATTATTTTCTGCGTTTCCTAATTTCATATTTTTAATCTTATTCATAAATTCGCTTTTTTGAAGATATTCGTATACTGTTATTTCTTTGTATTTCTTTTTGTCTATTTCATTTAGGTATCTAAGATTTTTTATTATTGAAATTAGTGTTAGTATGAATATTCCAATAGCTGCAATTAGTATAGATATGTTAAAGAGTTTTATTTTTAGTCCAACTATAGAAATAATACCTGGATAAAAAGGCATAACTGCGATTATTAATAAAATCGTTAAGATTCGGATTTCTGTTGGTCCAATTTTTCCCATAGAAAGATTAAAAATTCCATGAGTATATGCGGCTAGATATACATTAATCGAAGTCAAAAAATAAACTATTATAAATATGAGTGCTAAATAAATATCCATTAATGGAGAAAGACCTAAACCAACCATTATGAATATTATAGTAAACATATCTGCCATATGGTCTGCAAAATATCCAAAGTGCTCTCTTTCTATCTTTCTTATTCTTGCTACTGTTCCATCTAATGAATCAGCATACCAATGAACGATTAAAAAGAATATAGAACCAAGTAACCAAAATTTATTAAAAGTTGATAAATAAAAACATAGACCGATTATAAGCGCTGAAATTAAACCTAATATAGTTAGTGTGTCAGGACCTATAAATTCTGGTAATTTTTTTGCTAAATATGTTTTAACAGGTACTTCTATTTCCCATGTTAGGGATTTGCTAACCCTTTCAGCCTTCTTTTCTTTTTTTGGCATAATGAACTTTTGTGAAAATCTTTTAAATAGATTTTGATTTTGGTTTAGAAAGGTTTATATTGGTAGTTTAGCTTTCTTTTTTGATAAAATGGGTGGACTTTTTGATGATGTTTTGAAAGGAGATGAAGGTTTGTTTGTAGATGAATTAGCCTTAGATTATGATTATATTCCTAAAGAGATTCCTTATAGAGAAAATCAACAACATTATATTGCAGATTGTATGAAACCTTTATTTAATAGTAGATCTGGAAGAAATTTATTTATATTTGGTTCTCCTGGAATTGGTAAGACTGCTGCAATTAAATATATTTTTAGAGAGTTGGAGAATAATACTGATGATGTAATTCCAATTTATGTTAATTGTTGGAAAAAAGATTCTAGTTATAAAGTTTTGATGGATATTTGTGATCAAATTGGATATAAGTGGACACATAATAAAAGAACAGATGAATTAATGAGAGTTATTTCAACTATTTTGAATAAGAAATCTGTTGTTATTTGCTTGGATGAAGTTGATAGAGTTAAGGAATTGGATATTTTGTATTCTCTTTGTGAAGACTTAACTAAAAAAGTTATTCTTGTTCTTGCAAATGATAGAAATTGGTTAGCTAATTTAGATGCTAGAGTAAGATCTAGATTGATGGCTGAATCTTTAGAATTTAAACCTTATAATTTTGATGAGATTAAAGGAATCTTGAAAAAAAGAATTGATTATGCGTTTGTGCCTGATATTTGGGAAAATGAAGCTCTAGATGTTGTTAATAAAAAATGTTACACTGCTAAAGATATTAGGGTTGGGTTGTTTTTATTGAGAGAATCTGGTAATTTGGCTGAAATGAAATCTTCTAAGAAAATTATAGCTGAATATGCTTCTAGTGCTGTTTCTAAATTGGAAGAATTTAAGATTAAAGATTGTGATGAGTTTGATCCTGAAGCTCAGAGAATCTTGGAATTGGTTAAAGAAAATTCTGGGCTGAAAATTAGTGACTTGTATAATCTATACGGAAATGATATGTCTTATAGAACATTTTATAGGAAGATAGAAGAATTGGATAAAAATAATATGATAGATATGGGTGATAAGAAAGGTAAATCTCCTGTTGTTAATTATAGCAAGAAATTGACTGAGTTTTAATTATCTTCTATCTGGAACCCAAAATGCTCTTTCTATTTCTTCTTGTGATGGTGGCAAGTCTGGTAATTCTGTAATAGATTCTAACGGAAATTCTAATTCATTAGAGATATCATGTTCTAAAACGTCTTTTAAATTCCATTCTATTAGCTTTGGATTTTTTTTTACTAAATCATAAAATATGCTTTGAGGGATAATTGCTCTTTTTGTGGTGGGATTTTGTATGTCTTTATGATATTGTCTGAAAAATGTAAGTGTACCTTCGACATAGAGAACTCTGTTTTCTTTTGTTGAGTAAAAAATTCCTATTTCGTCCATCTTGAAAGTGGTTTATGTTTGGATTTATATAGTTTTTGGGGGTTTTTAGATAACTATTCCATAATTACAACAGAGGTCGACAAGGTTGACAACCACCGGCGTCAGCTATTTATAAAGAGTTCCCAATAGATTTAGTAATTGGAGGTGATAAAGATGTTTAAGAAGAAAAGTTATGTGGATTGGGATGAGTTTAGTGTGAAAGAGGGCGACGCAGAGTTTTGGGAGAATATCAATAAATTAGTAAGAGGTAATCTTGGGGAGGTGATGGTTTAATGATATTGGATATATATTGTGCTGAAGACTGGAGCGAGATGGAAGATAGTGATGCTCAAAACCTTGTTGACTTAGCTTTTATGGCTGGATACTGTGAAGAGCCTGTGAACGCATAAACAATATTTTTTTATATCTTTCTTTTTTATAATTATTTATGAAAATATTAGCATTTTCGGATATACAGGGAAATTTAGCTCTATTGGATAATATAGTCAGAACTGCAAAAAAGAGAAATGTTGATTTAATGATATGTGCTGGAGATTTGTGTGATTGGGGAGAAGATTTAATTAAATTGATTGAAAAACTAAAAGAAGCAGGTAAACCTCTTCTTATGATCCCTGGAAACCATGAAGATATACCTGAATTCAAAAAAATGTGTAAAAAATATAAAGATTTTGTAATTAATTTTAATAGAGGACTCTATTCTCTTGGTGAATACTGTTTTTTAGGATATGGTGAAAGTATTTTTGAAGTTGTGGATAAAGAATTTGAAGAGATAGTAGATAAGTTTTCAAAAATGGCTGATATTTATAAAAAGTTAATAATTGTTACTCATGCTCCGCCTTATAATACTGAATTAGATAGAATTCCTGGACTTGGTCATGTAGGTAGTAAATCTTATAGAAAGGCTATTATTAAATTAAAACCTGATTTGTATATTTCTGGACATATTCATGAAAGTGAAGGTAAATTGGATAAATTGGGAAATACTTTATTGATTAATCCAGGGCCGGTTGGGAAAGTTATTGAGATTTAGAGATTTTGTTGTTTCTTAGTAGTGGTGTTATAATCAAAAGATTTATAAATAGATTAATTATGCTAAAAACATATAAAAAATGACACAATATAATTTACAAGGAAATGTAGTTGTAGAAAATCCAAAGGGTTTACCAAAAGTTGGAAATCTTTTATATGATGATTTAGGAAAGAGAATTATAGATGAATTAAACAAAGAATTTGAAAAAGCTCCTAGAATTTCTCTTATTAATGTTGAAGAAGGCAAGCCAATTTCTTATTCAAATGTTCCTAGAGCATTATTTATTGATCAAAAATTAGCAGAATTAGACCCAAAAATGTACGGTCATATTCACTTATTGTCACCTGAAGAAGTAATTAGATTCTTAGAATTAGGAGTTATTCCAGAAGTAAGTTCAACATATGCAGATACAAATTCTATTGTAGTATATCCTAATGAAGGTCCTAATGAAAACCTAAGGCAAGAAGTTATGGATATAATGGGAATAAGAAACCCAAAAATTCCCTTTGTTGTTCCTAGATTGGGGTTTGAATATGCTGCTGATAATGATCAAAAGTTTAGATTTAAAAGAAAGAAGGGTCTTACTCAAGAACCAAAAGAGGCAGAGTGGCTAAGACAAGAGGGATATGTAAGATATAATCCAAAAACAAATAGTCTAGAATCCTGTGCAATAGAAGATAAAGGAGCAAGATATGTTTGGACTCCAAATGATCAATCTGGTCTCAGGAGGCTTTGTCGTGGCGGGAGTGGCGTCTTGGGTGCCAGGGTCGACGATCTGTTGAGCTCTAGTGACGATGGCCGGGTACAAATTTTTCAAGACCCGAAGGGTCTCGCAAAAAAATAAGGAGATATAATTAATAATGAAAGAAAAATATCAATTAAGAGGAAATCATGTTGTAGAAGTTCCTGTTATAGGAAATCTTGTATATGATGATTTAGGAAAAGAAGTTATTGCTAAATTTAATGAAAAATTCAATGGTGTTGATAGAATAGAATACATTCAAAAACACAAAGCAGATGAGCCAATTTCTTATTCAAATGTTCCAAGAGTTCTTGGGATGAACCAAGAATTAAGAAAATTAACTAATGGGAATATTACATTATTGAGCCCTGAGCAAGTTATTAGATTTTGGGATGTAATTCATGAAAAAGGACTAACTTATGCTGATACTGATGGAATATCATTGTATCCAAATCCAGGACCAAATGAAGAACTAAGACAAGAGGTGCTAAAAATAACAGGGAAAAATTCTAAACTTCCATTAATTGTAAGTGGTTTAGGTGTTGAAAGAGCGGACAATAGTCTTGGATTTAAATTTACAGGAACAGATTATATGAGAGTTGTTGAAGCACCTTTCCTAAGAAAAGATGGGAGAGTAGCTTATGATCCTTCTAAGGAAGATTTAGTAAGCTCAAATGATGGTGTTTCAGTATGGACTCCAAATGATCAATCTGGTCTCAGGGGGCTTTGTCGTGGCAGGGATGGCGGCTTGAATGCCTGGGACGGCGATCTGTTGGGCTCTAGTGGCGATGGCCGGGTACAAATTATAAGCGGCGGAGCCGCTTCGCCGAATTTGGAAACCTATATTGCACAATTTAAAGCTGAAGAGGCTAAAGCAAGAGAAAGATTAGAAAGGCTTCATCAAGCTCAATCTGTTTTAAGAGGAGAATAATCTTCCTATTTAAACATTCTTTTATAATTTTCATAGATTTTTTTTTCTATTTTTTTTGGTGATATTTTTTTTATTTCTGAGATTTTTTTAATAGATTCTTTAATGAAAGATGGTTCGTTTCTTTTTTTATCTTCATATGGAGATAGGAAGGGTGCGTCTGTTTCTGTCAAAATATTTTTGATATCAATTCTTTTGACTAATTTTTTAAAGGATTTGTTTCTGACAATTGAAGTTGGAATAGAAAAATAATAACCAAAATCGCTAGCTTTCTTTGTTTGCTCTGCATTTCCGCTGAAACAGTGCATAATTACTTTTTTATATTTTGATTCTTCTAAAACATTTAATGTATCTTGTTCAGCATTTCTAGAATGAACTATTATTGGTATATTTAGATTTTCTGCTAATTTTATGAATTTTTTAAATGCTTTTTTCTGTTTTTCTGGATTTTTTCCGACAAAATAATCTAAACCAACTTCTCCTATTGCTATTGGTTTTTGTGTTTTTATGAATTCAATTTCTTTATCTATTTCTTTTTCTGTAGCTCTTTCTATATCTGTTGGATAAAATCCTAGTGCTGGTTTTATTAATTTGAATTTTTTTGATAATTCTAAGACTTTTCTGTTGCTTTCAGGATCTGTTCCGTTTGAAATTATTACTGCGAAATTTTTACATCTAGAAATAACTTTATCTAAATCTTTTTTGAAGTCTGGAAAATCTAGGTGTGTGTGAACGTCTATTAACATAGAATTAAATAAGCTAGTTAACTTTTAAGTATTTTGGTTAGAATAATCCGATTATTGGTTTAAGTAATAAGTTGTATAATTGAGGTGCTAATAAAATTATTAATAATATTACTAAGAATATTGCTAAAGCGCCCCAGATGACTTTGACTTTTTTCTCATCTTTGAATATTGCTTGAAGTGCAACATGGAACATCTTTCCACCATCTAATGGACCTAGAGGAAGTAAGTTGAATAATCCAACTCCAAGATTTGCTATAAATGCCCACATTACTAAAATGCTTAACCACATGAACACATCTAGAGGAATTTTTCCGTATTTTGCCAATGCATCTGCTGTGTAACCTTTCTCAGTTGGCGTTACTTGTACTCCCAAATAACTTTTTGAACTATTATCTGGATTTTCACCTAATGTGGGTGTATAAGTATTGTTTTTTGTGACTATTGTTACTTTTTGATGTGGAACTAACTTTGAAAGTTCTCCTGTGAATTCTTTTATGTCTTTGATTTCTATATTGTTGATTGATATTACTTCTTCTCCTGCTTGCATTCCTGCTTCAAATGCTGGAGAATTATCTTCTATAATTGCTAACGTAACACCTTTTAATTCTACTACTGAATTTACTCCTGGAGTCATTACAAAGAACAGTATCAATAAGAAAACTAAAGCTGTAATTACATTAGCAAATGATCCTGCTGAGAGGATTGCTAGTTGTTGTTTTTTTGGAGCACTTACTAATTGTTTTTCATCTGGCTCTACAAATGCTGCAGGTATTATTGGAAGTATAATTCCAAAGAATGCAAAACCAGATGATTTTATCTTAATATCATATAGTCTTGCGAAAACTCCATGTGAAAATTCGTGAACTACTGCTAAAATAAAGATTGCTGCTATCCAATGGAAGAATGATAATGTTGGTAAACCTGGAACTTTTACTCCTGGTAATATTAATCCTACTGGAGAAGGTTGATTTTGGAAGAAAAATCCGTATGCTCCTTGAACTAAGAAATATAGAATGAATGCCATACCTATAAAACCTACAGATATTGAAACGTATGCTAATACATTAAGAAATCTTGGTGATCTCTTAGCTAATTTATCCATAAGAACTAACCCTATTTTTGTTCTGTATAATACGAAATAAACAACAGGACCAAGTATTTTTTGAAATTCTACTTTTTTCTTATGTGTCAAAATAAAAATTAATAAAATTATACCAAAAATAATTAATAATATTAGGTCTGTGCTCATTTAGATTTTTTAATTGCTCTAAATGCTTTTCCACCACACTTGCGACAAAGCAATTCACCTCTTAAAATTTTTTGCATAGTGGACTTTTGTTTAGTTTTACATTTCCTACATACAAATGTATTTTTGAATAATCTATCTTGTGCTTCTTTGAATTTTGCCATTTTTATTTAGACTGTCTTAATACCCTTTCTCCAATTATTATCCAGTAAATTACAGTTTCTCCTTCTTTTACTATATCTTTCATCTCTTCTGGTATTTTTATATCAAATGTTTCATATGTCTTATTGTCCATAACATTTGCTGTTTCTTCATGAACTGATAAGACTTGAGCTGATTCTTTTTCTATGATTGGAACTTCAACTTTGTCGTGTCCTGGGAAAACTTTGATTATTTTTGTGTTGTCTTTTAATGCTACTGCAGCTATTTTACATTTTGCATGACCGTGCTTTCCTGTTTTTGAGATTTGTATATCTGAAATTCTACATGCTTTTCCATCTAATATTATGTAACCACCAACTTTAAGGTTTGATGCTGATTCTAATTTCTTTGCCATTTCTACATTTATGTTTTAGAGAGTGTTTATAAAATTTTTGTTTAGGAAAGCTTTAAATATGTTGTATATTTGCTTGTTTTTATGGAAGTAAAGAAAGGAGATTTCGTGGAAATTGAATATTCTGGTAGATTGAAAAATGATAATAAATTGTTTGATACAACAGATGAATCTTTAGCTAAACAAGAAAGTATTCGAACTGAAGGTATTGAATATGGGCCAATAATTATTTGTGTTGGTGAGAAAAATATTATTGAATTTTTAGATAAAGAGATTGAAGGTAAAGAAATTGGAAAAGGTTATGAAAAAGAATTTAATCATGAAGAAGCTTTTGGTAAAAAAGATGCTAAACTGATTAGAGTTGTTTCTATGACTATGTTTAAAAAACAGAATATGAATCCTTATCCTGGATTACAGATTAATGCTGAAGGACATTTTGGTGTTGTTAGAAGTGTAACTGGTGGAAGAGTTATTGTAGATTTTAATCATCCTTTGGCTGGAAGAGATTTAATTTATGATTTTAAAGTTATTGGGAAAGTTGATGATGTTAAAAAGCAGGTTGAGTGTGTTGCTAAATTTAATTTGTTACCAAATAAGAATCTTTATAGTTTAGATGTGGAGGAAGATGTGTTGAAAATTAACACTAAGATAGACCTTCCTGAGCAGTTTAGGAAGAATTTTGAAGAGAAAACTAAGAAACTAGTACCCCAAATTAAGAAAATTGAGTTCTCAGTAGAGAAAAAATCTGAAAAGAAAATAACTACTAAAGAATAATTATCTTTAAAAGCAAGTCTGTATTCACTCAATAAAGCTTACTGAGGTGTTTATGATGGATAGTATGATTAATAGCATAAGGATGAGTTCCGAAAATCAATTGCAACGGCAGATGCCAAGTAGATTAACTGCTATTGATGAAGAATTAGAAGAAATTTTATCTAAACAAAAAGCAAAAATTAGAGTGATTGGTACTGGTGGTGCTGGTAATAACACAATAAACAGACTTTCTGAAGTTGGTGTTTCGGGTGCTGAAACTATAGCTGTAAACACAGATGCTCAAGATCTTTTGTATACTAATGCTAATAGAAAAATATTGATAGGAAGGGAAATTACTGGAGGGCTTGGTGCTGGAAGTGTTCCTCAGGTTGGAGAAGAGGCTGCCAGAGAGAGTGAACATGAATTGAGAGAAGTAATAAAGGGTGCTGATTTAGTGTTTGTTACTTGTGGTCTCGGTGGTGGAACTGGAACTGGAAGTGCTCCTATTATCGCAGATATTTCTAAGAAATTAGGGATTTTAACTGTTGCAATTGTAACTTTACCATTTCAGATGGAAGGTAATAGAAGATATGAAAATGCTATTATTGGACTTGAGAAATTGGAAAGTATTGTTGACACTTTAATTGTTATACCAAATGATAAATTATTAGAATTAGCTCCTGACTTGCCATTGCATACTGCATTTAAGGTTGCTGATGAAATATTGACTAATGCTGTTAAGGGTGTTGCTGAATTAGTAACTAAACCTGGATTAGTTAATTTAGACTTTGCTGATATTAGAACTGTCATGGGAAAGGGGGGTGTAGCTATGATTGGTGTGGGTGAATCTGACACTGAGAATAGAGCTGTTGAGGCTGTTGAAAAAGCACTTAATAATCCCCTTTTGGATGTTGATGTATCTGGAGCTAATGGTGCTCTAATCAATATTTTTGGAGGATCTGATATGACTCTTGAAGAAGCTAAGAAAGTCGTTGAATGTGTTTCTGAAAAATTAGATGATGATGCACGGCTTATTTGGGGGGCACAGATTTCAGAAGATTTGGATAAAACAATGAGAGTCTTAATAATTGTTACTGGTGTTTCAAGCCCACAGATAAGAGGCAAAGTTACTCCTGCTATGAAAGCTGAAAAGCAGAAAGATATAGAAAGAGAGCTAGGTATTGAGTTTATAGATTAATTTCTTTTTTTCTTTTTTTA
>Ga0180009_10006249_pt1 | contig 12561 bp, 10 predicted proteins | sample OS_PC_MetaG_FD_123537 | JGI IMG/M metagenome (GOLD analysis project Ga0180009, IMG submission 123537) | Groundwater microbial communities from the Aspo Hard Rock Laboratory (HRL) deep subsurface site, Sweden - OS_PC_MetaG | ecosystem: Environmental > Aquatic > Deep subsurface > Groundwater...
TCCTTATCTTTAGCTCACTTTAAACTTTAGTTCACTTCAAACTCTTGCAACGCTTCTTCAGGCAGAGCCGGACAACTCTGACCTGGCCCAGAGGACCAGGTTTTTTAGGACTAAATAAAATAATATCGTTGTGACTTTGTGGCAAATTGTATTTAATACTTTTCCGGTTTAGGATTTGAATATTTTCTTAGCCGTCTCCCAATAGACCTCTTTTTCATTTTGAGGAACGGCTTCAAGTTGTTTTTTTTCCTCGGAGAGAGCCTGTTCCATGTGGCGAAAACGATCCTCGAACTTCTTGATGGATCCGTTAAGGGCCGAATCCGGATGAATCTTGGCAAAACGTGCAACATTTACAAGTGTAAACAACATATCCCCCAACTCAAGGGCTATCTTCTCCCGACTTTCCTTTTTTAGTGCGTGTTTTAATTCCGACAACTCCTCCTCAACCTTGGCGATGACTCCCCAGACATCATCCCAGTCAAAGCCGGCACCGGCCGCACGGGCGGATATGCGGTATGCCCGCATCAAAGGCGGCACTTTTTTGGGAACCGAATCGAGAATGGAAGCGTTTCTGAGGTTTTTCTTCTCCTCGGCTTTGATCGCTTGCCAGCGGGATTTTACTTCATCGGCATTCTGAACCGTTACGTCTCCGAACACATGGGGGTGACGACGGATCATTTTATCGGAGATCCGTTTTGCCACTTCCGCCACATCAAAATGCCCCATCTCTTTATACAGCTGTGCGATAAACATGACGTGAAACCAGACATCCCCCAGTTCCTCGCACACATCATCGGGGGTTCCCGATTCTATGGCCTCAATGAGTTCATACATCTCCTCAACCAGATAGTTGGCCATACTCCTCGGCGTTTGCCGCCGATCCCAGGGGCAACCATCCTCGCTGCGCAGCATCTCTATTAACCGGATCAGAGCATCGATGTTTAAGAGCCGGTTGTTTACCTGCTTTTCTTCCAAGCTTTCTTGCATTCCTCTAATTTCGCAACAAACTCTTTTTTCATTTCCTTGGGGATGATTCCGGCCATGCCTTCGGAAATCATTGTGACCTTGGAGGAGAGTCTGGATTGTTTTAAATAGGACTCGCAATTGGGTAGAAACGTGGTGACCCCCATCAATAGAATAGAGATAATGAGGAAGCCCTTGATCGCACCAAATCCGATCCCGAACATCCGATCCAGCCAGCCGAGAAAAACAATATTCAGCAGATACTTGACGAATACTCCCAACAGGCTGATAATAATGAATATTCCTATAAAAAGGATCATAAAACTCAAGATGTTTAAATAGGCGGTCTTATCGATCCATTTGGATAACAGCCGAGCAATATGGGTATAATAGGTGCACGCGGCATAAAACCCGCCAAACACGGCTATAAGAGAGAACAGCTCCTTGATGAAACCCCTGAAAAATCCTCTGATCAAACAATATCCCAGAATGATGATGATACCGATATCGACGGGATTAATAAAATCCATAAGTGGGTCCACAGCGCACCACGACAATCCATTTTGGGAGTAACAACCGGAGCAACGATATCCGAAAAATGCTAAATTCCAAACCGTATCAGGCGGTTAATTAACAAAGCCCCCTTTTTGAGTCAAGGGTTTTTAAAGCCTCGAAAGCAAACCTGAATTTGCCGATTGCAATTGATTTATGAGTTGTGATAGTTATGTTACCCGTCTGAGTAGGCGGCCCGGCCCATAGGGAATCATTGTGGATTTTAGGCTTTACCGGTCATCGCTTTCAAGATTGATATCATGATGAGTATGACATCCCAAAGCAATACGAACGATATTTCAGAGAAGAAGCAGACCCAGCAGACCTTCCCGGATATTGACCTCGCACGGCAACTCTTTGGAGAGCATAATCGCAATCTCCAAAGAATATCAGACGCCATCGAGGTGAGAATTCATACCAGAGGCAACACGGTTCATATCCAAGGTGATCCGGTACTGGCAGACCTTGCCGAAAATATCCTCCAACAGCTTTATGGATTGTTGAAAGCCGGCTATCCGGTATATCCAAAGGATATCGATTATGCCGTCCGGGTATTGAGCAACGATGATCGCGCAAAACTTAAAGATATTTTCTTGGATACGGTATTTATCACGGCCAAAAAGCAGTCCATCACCCCCAAAAGCCCGGTACAGAAAGAGTATATCGATGCCATGCGCAGCTATGACATTGTTTTCGGAATCGGACCGGCAGGAACCGGAAAAACCTATCTGGCCATGGCCATGGCAGTATCGGCGCTCTCCAGCAAACAGGTGAGCCGAATCATTCTCACACGGCCGGCGGTGGAAGCCGGTGAGGCTCTCGGGTTTTTACCCGGAGATCTGGCGGAAAAGGTGGATCCCTATCTTAGACCCCTCTATGATGCGCTCCATGATATGATGCGCTTTGAAAAGGTCTCGAGCCTGCTTCAGCAGGGAATTATCGAGGTGGCGCCCCTTGCCTTCATGCGCGGACGTACCCTGAATGATTCATTTGTCATCCTTGATGAAGCGCAAAACACCACCTCCGAACAGATGAAGATGTTTTTGACCCGAATCGGATTCAACTCCAAGGCCGTCATCACCGGTGATATCACTCAAATTGACCTGCCGGTAGATCGTATGTCCGGTCTTATCGAGGCAAAGAATATCCTGAAGCACATCAAAGGGATGAAGATGGTGTTCTTTTCCGAAATCGATGTGGTTCGTCACAAACTGGTCCAGGAAATCATCAAAGCCTATGAAGTGCATGAAGCCGATAAAAAGAAAAAAAATCAGGATTCAAGGGAGAATTGATGATTTTTGCATAGGTTTTGCAGGAAACAGAGTAATGGACGAACTCTGTTCGCTTCGCTCACAATTGGAATACTGGAATATTGGAACACTGGAATGATGGGTTTAAATGAATTCTATCGATTTTATAAAAAAGATCTTTTCCGCTTTTATACCCAATATTCCATTATTCCAGCATTCCAACATTCCATGTTGCACTGCAATGTTAAGCGTCAGTTAAAAACTATAATATCAATAGATTATAGAGCTTCTGAGACGTTAAATTAGCCTGCAACGGACTGCAAAGGAAGAAAATAAAGATTTACACGAATACGCTTTTTGATTAAATAAACGAAAACCGATGAAGACCGGAACAAGCAAAGATATAGTCAATTCATTCCTGGGCTCAAGCAATGGGATTAAATGGGGTATGCTCACGGCAGTCACCGTCATCTTTACCCTCATCCTTTCCCCCAACCTGGTCATGATCCAGCGATCATATAAGCTGGGAGACGTGGCCGAAAGGGACATCAAAGCTTCAAAGGATTTCCTTGTGGAGGACAGGGCGGCCACCGAAGAAAGCCGCAGAAGAGCTTCAGATGCGGTATTGACCGTATATGATCATGATATAGCCCTTGATTCTAAAATGGGCCTGCAGATTGGGGAAGCATTTAAAGAGCTTCAAGCCGTTATCAAGCCTTCCGAGAAACCCCAGGAAAAAAAGCTTTCCGAGACATCGGTAGAAAAGGCATCCGAACCCGGGGCGTCAGAGGCAGATTTGCAGAAGCAGATCTGGGAAAAGAAAAAAGTTTTTGAAGAAAAAATCGGCATCACCATCAGCAAGGACGAATACTCACTTCTTATCAAGGAGAATTTTTCAAATTCGATTTCAGATCTCATAAATAAAATTCTGGCGGAAATCTTGATAAATGGCGTGGTGGCCAACAAGGAAATCCTCTTGAGAGAAGCGGATAAGGGTATTGTGCTTCGAAAAATCGATACCAAAACAGAAACGGTGGCGAAAGGACTCAAGAAGTTTTACGGGCTTGACCAGGCAAAAACCATGGTCCGGGTGGTGGGGCAGCCCCTGGTGAAAGATTTGAACCATAGCCTGAGGGATTTAATCGTTGATTTATGTCAGAAACTGATCCAACCCAATGTAACGCTGAACCGGAACGAAACCGAAGAACGAAGGAAAAATGCAGCGGAAAAGATCAATCCGACCCTCCATAAAATCAAAGCCGGAGAGATGCTGCTTCGGGAGGGAGAGATCGTTACGGAGGTTCAGCTCCTGAAGTTGAAAATGCTGCAAAGCAAATCAAGGAAAGAACAGCTCCTGGCCAGCAGCATCGGCGCTGCAATGATCATCCTCTGCTTGATGTTAACCACATACGCGCTATGTTCGGATCCCAACAGGCTGCATCCTGCATATGACAATAAAAATCTATTGTTTATCACATGCGTGTTCATCACCTTCCTTTTTATTGCCAAGTTTTCTGTATCCTTATCCGGCTCATGGAACCCGCAATCACCCTTCTCCATCTCAGCGCCATCCTTCTCCTTCGGCATTCCGTTGGCATCCGGCACTATGGTGGTGTGTCTGTTCATCGGTCTTCGATTCGCCATACTGTTTGCCATGATAATGGCCATCAGCGCCGCCCTTTTGTTCCAGAACAGGCTCGATATCTTCATCTACTTCTTCATCAGCAGTTCCATGGCCGCCTATTGGCTTCAAAGCTGCCGTGAGAGAAAAGTCTTTATCAAAGCCGGCCTGAAACTCGGGTTACTCAATGTGATCCTGGCCACCGCCATCGATATCTATTTGACCGATTTCATGGGGCTTAAACTGTTCTGGGATTGGGGATTTGCCTTCATCGGGGGCATTGTTGCCGGTATCCTCACCGCGGGCATAGCACCGCTTGTGGAAATCGCTTTCGGTTATACCACCGATATTACCCTTCTGGAGCTGGCCAACTTGGATCGACCCATTCTCAGGCGACTCATGATTGAAGCCCCGGGAACGTATCATCACTCGGTTATCGTCGGATCAATGGTTGAAGCGGCAGCATCTGAAATGGGAGCCAATTCGCTGCTGGCTAAAGTTTGCGGTTACTATCATGACATCGGAAAGATCAGAAAACCGCTCTATTTTATCGAAAATCAAACGGGCGGAAAGAATAAACACGACAAGCTTGCGCCATCCATGTCCAGCTTGATCCTCATCTCTCATGTCAAAGATGGCGTTGAAATCGCTAAAGAACATAAACTGGGCCAAACCATCATCCACACCATACGTCAACACCACGGGACAAGTCTTATCCGGTACTTTTTTGAGAAGGCAAAACAGCAGAAAGGGGAAACTGCCGTCGATATCGACAATTTCAGATACCCCGGGCCAAAACCCCAGACCCGTGAGGCCGGGCTGGTAATGCTGGCTGATGTCATCGAAGCCGCTTCCCGCACCCTTGATAACCCCACCCCATCAAGAATCCAGGGATTGGTACAAAACCTCACCAATCAGATATTTACAGACGGACAGCTCGAAGAATGTGAATTGACGCTGAAAGACTTAAACAACATTGCGAAAAGCTTTAACACCATCCTGAACGGTATCCATCATCATCGCATCGAATATTCCGAAAGCGCTGTGGCCGGCAGAGGGAAAACGAGAAATGGGAGTACTGATCGACAACAGACAAGACATCTTCAAGATGTCTCTGAAGAAAATAGAGAAAAAGGCACAGGCCGTCTTAAACGCCTTGGACTCTCCTGATGGAGAGCTTTCCATCCTCATTGTCGACGATCCACAAATCGCAATACTAAACAAAGAATATCTCAACCGGCAAGGGCCGACCAACGTGATTGCGTTTCCCATGCGCGATGGCGGTTTCGCAGATCTCAATCCGCATTTATTGGGCGATGTGGTAATCTCCGTTGAGACCGCCCGGCGTGAGGGCGGTGATGCCCGCATTTCGACGCAGGCGCGCCTTTCACAGCTTCTTGTTCACGGTATTCTTCATCTATTCGGCTACGATCACGAGAAGGATGATGAAGCCCGCCGAATGGAGAAGAAGAGTGACGAGCTGCTTGAGATGCTCCGGCAAATGTTTCTCCAGGCCGTTTAGCACTCGGATACATTCCTTGTAACGGCTTCGATATGAGCTGTAGACGGCCGGTTCAATATAGCCCTTGAGCTTTGATCGCCCGCCTGAATACTCATAATGCATATTGGTTGCGGTACTCAATCGAACTTGTCTGACCCATTTAGTCAAACAGTCAACTTTCACTTTACATCCTGTATTGAATCGGGTAGGTTAAACTCTTTTTGATTTTACTCGGCGTTATGCACAATCAACGGCCAACATACCTGGAAAGGATTTTTGTAACCCTGAACCCTGGTCGCCAAAGGCGGGTAAACCTTTGAACCCGTGAACGGTTACAATAATATTTAGAAATGAACGGAAAACAAGGAGTATACAATGGGGAAAAAGACGCAAACAGTTGATGGAAACACAGCGGCGGCTCATGTGGCATACGGCATGAGCGAAGTTTCCACCCTCTATCCGATTACGCCGTCAACATCAATGGGAGAAATCGTGGACCAATGGGCTGCTCAGGGCCGATTAAACATCTTCAGACAGACCATGGATGTGAGACAGCTCCAATCAGAAGCCGGGGCAGCCGGCGCAGTGCACGGGGCCCTAGCTGCAGGGGCAATGACCACCACCTTTACCGCATCCCAGGGGCTGCTTCTCATGGTCCCCAACATGTTCAAAATCGCGGGGGAGCAACTGCCGGCTGTTTTTCATGTATCGGCTCGATCCGTAGCAACCCACGCGCTGTCCATATTCGGAGACCACTCGGATGTTATGGCCTGCCGGCAGACCGGATTTGCCATGATCTGTTCCAATTCGGTCCAAGAGGTCATGGATCTGGCCCTGGTTGCCCATTTATCAACCTTGGATTCGAGTATTCCGTTTCTGCATTTTTTTGACGGATTTCGAACGTCCAGCGAAGTTCAAAAAATCGAGGTCATCGACTACGCGGATATGGCCAAACTGGCCAATCATGACGCCATTTACGAGTTCAGAAAGCGAGCCATGAACCCGGAACACCCCCATTTGAGGGGTACCTCACAAACCCCTGATATTTTCTTCCAGAATCGGGAAGCCTGCAATCCGTTCTATTTGAAGGTTCCCGGTATTGTCACCGAGAACATGAAGAAAGTAAGCGATCTGACCGGAAGAACCTACAACCTGTTCGATTATGTAGGAGATCCGGAAGCGGAACGGGTGATCGTGGCCATGGGCTCGGGATGCGAGACCATCGAAGAGGTTATCAATCATGTAACCAAAGACGGCGAAAAGGTGGGGCTGGTGAAAGTCCGGTTGTATCGTCCCTTCGCCACAGAACATTTTCTGGCTGCACTTCCAAAAACCGCAAAAACCATTACCGTGCTCGATCGCACCAAGGAACCGGGTGCTTTGGGTGAGCCGCTTTACACCGATGTCTGCACGGCCTTTCTCGAACAGGGAAAAACCGCAAAAGTCGTCGGGGGCCGATACGGCTTAAGCTCAAAAGACTTCTCACCCGCCATGGTCATGGCCGTCTTTGATAATATGAAAACCGATAAGCCCAAAAATCATTTCACTGTGGGCATTATCGATGACGTAACCCACACCTCCCTGGATGTTGGAGAAAACGTGGATTCCAGCCCGAAAGGAACCGTACAGTGTAAATTCTGGGGACTGGGCGCAGACGGAACCGTGGGTGCGAACAAGACCGCCATCAAAATTATCGGTGACAACACCGACATGTTTGCACAGGGTTATTTTGCCTACGATGCAAAAAAATCCGGTGGATTGACCCTGAGCCACCTCCGCTTTTCTCCCGAGGCGATCCGGTCCACTTATTTCGTAAACACGGCGGACTACATCGCATGCCACAATCCCACCTATGTCGATATTTACGATGTGCTGGAAGGAATCAAGCCGGGGGGAACATTCGTGCTGAATTCCGCCTGGACACTGGAGGAAATGGAAGAAAAGCTTCCGGCTGCCTTGAGAAAAACCATAGCAGAGAAGAATCTGAAGTTCTACAATGTGGATGCGGTGAAAATCGCCGAAAGCGTAGGACTCGGCGGTCGGATCAACATGATCATGCAGACCGCGTTTTTCTATCTTGCCAGGGTGCTTCCCATAGACGAGGCCATCGGATATCTCAAAAACTCCATTCAGAAAATGTTCGGCATGAAGGGAGAAAACATCGTTAAAATGAATGTGGCCGCTGTGGACCATACACTGGATAACCTAGTCGAAATCAAGTATCCGGAATCCTGGAAAGACGCAACCGGCGAGGCCAAGAAATGGTCTGAAGCTCCGGAATTCGTCAATGCCGTCATGCGGCCGGCGCAATCTCAGAAAGGAGACCAGGTTCCGGTCAGCGCGTTCGATCCCGCAGGCGTTTTTCCGGTGGACACCGCCAAATATGAAAAACGGGGTGTAGCCATCAATGTTCCGGAGTGGGTTCAAGAAAACTGTATCCAGTGCAATCAATGCTCTTTTGTCTGTCCCCATGCCGCCATCATACCCATTGTGGCGACGGATGAAGAGCTCAAAGATGCGCCTGAAGCCTTTGAAACCATTGATGCTTTGGGCAAAGAGTTAAAAGGAATGAAATTCCGCATCCAGGTCAATCCCCTGGATTGCCAGGGATGTGGCAACTGCGCCGATATTTGTCCGGCCAAGAAAAAAGCTCTGGTCATGCGACCCATAGACTCCCAGAAAGCGGATCAGATTCCCAACTATGATTTCTCTTTGACCATTCCGTATAAAGACGGTCTCATGAAACGAACAACGGTCAAGGGAAGCCAGTTCCGAAAACCGCTGCTGGAATTCTCCGGCGCGTGCGCAGGATGCGGGGAAACACCGTATGTGAAGGTGCTCACCCAGCTTTTAGGCGAGCGTATGATTATCGCCAACGCAACAGGATGCAGCTCCATCTGGGGCGGATCCGCACCTTCAGTGCCCTATAGCTTGAACAAAGAGGGTCATGGACCCGCCTGGGGCAACTCGCTCTTTGAGGATAATGCGGAATTCGGTTTCGGTATTGCCGTGGCATACCGGCAGCGCCGGAAAAAACTGGCTGACTTGCTGCAGGAAGCGGTGGCCGCCGATATTCCCGAGAATATCAAAACCGCAATGAACGGATGGCTCGAAGGTATGTACGACGCCGAGGCGTCCAAACAATATGGGGATGAACTTAAAGCACTCCTGGCAAAGACGGAAAGAAACGATCTCCTGGAACAGATTTACAAAATGGGGGATCTTTACACGAAAAAATCGGTGTGGGCCATAGGCGGCGACGGATGGGCGTATGACATCGGATACGGCGGTCTCGACCATGTGATCGCATCCGGAGAAGATGTCAACATCCTGGTGATGGATACCGAGGTCTACTCCAATACCGGCGGGCAGTCTTCAAAGGCGACGCCTTCAGGAGCCGTGGCGAAATTCGCCTATTCCGGGAAAAAGATAAGCAAAAAGGATTTGGGCCGAATCGCCATGACATACGGGTATGTCTATGTGGCATCCATTTCCATGGGGGCCAGCAAACAACAGGTACTGAAGGCCTTCACCGAAGCGGATAACCATCCCGGCCCCTCATTGATCATCGCCTTTGCACCATGTATCAATCAGGGAATCAAGAAGGGAATGGGAAAGAGCCAGGAAGAATCCAAGCTGGCTGTCGAGTCCGGCTACTGGCCCCTTTACCGGTATAATCCGGCTTTGGAAGATGAAGGAAAGAATCCGTTTACCCTGGAATCCAAGGAGCCGGACGGAACGATCCAGGATTTCATCATGGGTGAAATCCGGTTTTCGTCCCTTGAGGGCACATTTCCCGAAGAGTCAAAAAGACTGCGCGCCCAGATTGAAGAGGATATCAATCGCCGGTATCGGATCTTGAAACAGATGAACGACGCCGAGTTTTGAGAATGAACACCCACGCAGCAAGCTGCGAGGTACCAAGAATTCAGAATTCAGAATTCGGAATACAGGAGTCAGAATAACCCGCATTACTTATGATGGCATTGAACTTCTTCATTTCTTCTGGATTCTGACTTCTGGCTCCTGAATTCTATACACCGAATGCTTGGCGTTTAAGATAATCAATGAATAAAAAGGCCGTCTGTACCGCGCAGACGGCCTTCTTCTTTGTTGGATTCGCCGCGGACGGATTGCAGCCCTTATCCATATCTGTTATGGTCAACCCATGAAAAAACCTGACCGGACGCACTGCATTCGATGCGGAACCTGCTGCCGAAAAGGCGGTCCGGCATTGCACAAAGAAGACATCCATCTCATTAAAAGCGGAAAAATATCATGCAAATCACTGGTAACCATCCGTGAAGGAGAACCCGCCTTTGATAATGTCAAAAATCAGGTTGTTTCATCCGTTTCAGATATTATAAAAATAAGAAGTAAAAATAATTCCCGAAGTTGTATTTTCCTGGATAATAATAAAGAAGCATGTAAAATTTATGATATTCGGCCCATTGAATGTAAGGTGCTTCAATGCTGGGATACGACTGCGATTGAAAGACTCTATGACCGGAACCGGCTGACCCGAAAAGATCTTCTTTTTGAAACCAAGGAGATTTGGGAACTTATTATCGACCATCAGCAGAGGTGCGGCTATGACCGGGTCCGACAGCTTTCAGACAACCGGAACGACAGGGACAAAAGCAGAATAGAAGAAATCCGATTCTTGGTCCGGTACGATGCCCACTTACGATCCCTGCTGTCAGAAAAGGGGGGAATGGCTCCGGATATTATGGATTTTCTCTTCGGGCAGCCATTGTCAGTGACCATCCGGAGGTTGGGAGTAGTAATGGATAACATATAGCATTCAAATCAAATGGGACGCAGATATACACAGATAGTTGATAAATGATGCTTGATACTCGATCCTGGATACTTGATGCTCGATACGCGATTATTGAGCTTATCGGTTGCTGGATGTATTAATTATCGAGTATCCAGGATCGAAGAACGAGTATCAAACATGGAGAGTCTATGAAGTCGATTGGGGATGGAGATTCGAAGATCGAGCATATTCTGGCAGTCGATGTGGGCACCCAATCCGTAAGGGCCTGCATTGTAAACCGGAATTTGGATATTATTGATAATGCCAAAGTTTCATACTTTCCCATTGTCAAATCTAAAACCATGGTGGAGATTGAAGCTGAAACCCTGTGGGACGCTTTTGTTCAAGCTTGTTCCCGGTTAAAAGACGTCCGGAAAATTGAAGGCATCTCTTTTTCAACCCTCTGCCCGTCTCTGCTTCCCATGGATGCGGACGGCAATGCTTTATTCCCCATCATTCTCCACATGGACCGTAGGAGTTATCGGCAGGCCAGGTGGGCGCTCAAGCAGGTGGGAGAAGAAAAATTCCTGAATATCGCCGGAAACCTGCCCTTCCCCGGCGGCATATCATTAACCAGCCTGCTATGGATTCGCGACCATAACCCCGATATCTATCATCGTAACGATGTTGTCTTCGGACATGCGGTCAGTTTTTTCATGAAGCGGTTGACCGGAAAATTCACCATTGATCCCAGTAATGCATCATTTACCGGTCTTTACGATACCGTGGGCTATGGTGATTGGCATGAAGAGCTATTAAGTGAAATGGGAGTTGCCAGGGACAAGCTGCCGACTGTAGTCCTTTCCGAAACCGTTGTCGGTGAAATCGATGAAACCGTTTCACGTTTGACAGGGCTGCCAAAAGGCATCCCCGTGGTAATCGGAGCAAATGACACCACCTGTGCAACGGTGGGGATCGGGGTTACGGAACCGGGTATGCTCATGAACACGTCCGGAACCACGGAAATTCTTGTCCTCTGTCTGGATCGACCGGTGGTGGACAAAGATCACCTCCTTCGAACCCATGCCTATCAGAACCGTTGGCTGGCCATGAGAATGGTGGGTGCAGGCGGTGGATCTCTTGAATGGTTCCGACGCACGTTTTGCAGAGATTTAAGCCATCAAAAGTTCTACGAAGAATATCTGTCCGATATTCTATCCTCTGACAAGGTACCCGAAGCCGGATTTCGGCCGTTTCTCACTGGAGACCGTCATCGAATCCGGCAAAAAACCGGCGCTTTCACCAAACTGACCCTGAACACCACCCGGGAAGATCTTCTCCTTGCAATGGCACACGGTATCGTCTCCTTTCAGGCAGAAATATTGAAAGAATGGAAAAAACATACATCCATCAGTAAGAAAATCTTTCACGTGGGCGGCGGTGCCAGCGAGGCCTACACCCGGTTTAAACAGCGCCATCTGGAAGAATATGAATTAATCCCCTCAGGAGAAACAGCCGTAAAAGGATCGGCAATACTCGGGTTTAATGCGATCAGCAAGGCTTCTCCTAAATGAGGCTGGATACTGGATACTGGATACTGGATACTGGATACGCGATATTTGAAATTGAAACCGATAAAAAACGGATATAATTGAAGGGTAACTACAATTTCAAATTTACAATCTTGTTGACACCAAGTAATCGAGCATCGAGCATCCAGAATCAAGAAACGAGTATCCAGTATCCAGTATCGAGTATCAGGCAGGTTGATTAGAAGACCATAGAGTTGTTAATCCATAACGCGGTTATCTGCAAAGCTCCAGTGAGAAGAATTCTGAAATCGGGTCGATATCCCACTTGATCTCACTGCATTTGATTTTAGACGATTTTATGACCTGTTGCACAATACGCA
>Ga0180009_10006250_pt1 | contig 12558 bp, 8 predicted proteins | sample OS_PC_MetaG_FD_123537 | JGI IMG/M metagenome (GOLD analysis project Ga0180009, IMG submission 123537) | Groundwater microbial communities from the Aspo Hard Rock Laboratory (HRL) deep subsurface site, Sweden - OS_PC_MetaG | ecosystem: Environmental > Aquatic > Deep subsurface > Groundwater...
CTTCAAACCGTTTTGCTTTGCGAAGTCGGCCGACGTCACCACCATCGCCGCAGCACCATCGTTCAGACCCGGAGCATTGCCCGCTGTTACAGTGCCATCCTTCTGGAATGCTGGGCGGAGCTTGGCGAGCTTTTCAACGGTTGTGCCGGGGCGGGGGCATTCATCCTGCTTGAATATAACGGGATCACCCTTGCGCTGTGGTATTTCCACGGGTACGATCTCTTTCACGAACTTGCCTGCTTCGATCGCCGCTAGTGCTTTTGCATGTGAATTGGCTGCGAATTCATCCTGCTCTTCGCGAGTAAGCCCTGCTTTCACGACAGTCAGTTCCGCGGCATTACCCATGTGGAAATTGTTGAACGAATCCCAAAGGCCGTCGAGGATCATCGAGTCCTGAAGTTTCTTGTCGCCAAACTTGAGGCCACCCTTGGCGCCATGCAGCACGTACGGCGTGCCTGACATGGATTCCATTCCACCGACAACATAGCAATCACCATCGCCAGCCTTGATAGATGCAGATGCCATCATCGCAGCCTTCAGTCCTGAGCCACATACTTTGTTAATGGTTAGCGCGACTACCTCCGGCGGAATGCCGGCATGAATTGCCGCCTGACGAGCCGGTGCCTGACCGACTCCGGCCTGCACCACCTGTCCCATGATTACTTCTTCGATTTTAGCCGGATCGATTCCCGCCCGCTTGACGGCTTCCTTAATCGCAATAGCTCCGAGTTGAGTGGCGGTGAACGACGACAGTCCTCCGAGGAAATTACCGATTGCAGTTCTGCATGCGGAGACTATAACTGGTTGGGGCGTATCCATTATCTATCCTCCCTGACGTATTTGAAAAGTTGCTTAAGATCCTATTTCTACTTGCGCATCGAGAAGTGTGCAAGTGATTTTTTTCCCAAATAACTTTATAATTTAATAAATAGTCGGAGTGTAAGCAAGAGATACGTTAATATATTATGTGTCAGAGAGTTACGTGCATGACAAATAGTGCGAACTTCTACGGATATCGTTTGGGAAGATTGCGTGGTAATGATAGTCTATTCTTCTGCTATAATCTCCAAAATCGGGGTCTCAGTGTCCACCAGATCACCTGCTTTGAAGGATATGTTCCTGGCTATGCCATCCAGCTTCGCCTGAACGACATTTTCCATCTTCATCGCCTCGACAATGCAAACATTCGTTCCTTTCGCGACCTTGTCACCTTCGGAAACCATGACTTTGACCAGCTTGCCCGGCATTGGCGCGAGGATTCTCTGCACACCATCTACGATCTCAGCGGAAGACCCACCGGAGGCCTCCTCGGCAAGAACATCTTCAAGCACATGTATCGCGCCATCGAGATGTACAAAGACTCTGCCATTGGTTCTCGCGACATGAATGACTTTGTTGATGCCGTTCGCTCGCAGAATGAATGAGTTGTCGTCTATTTTGATTGCAGACAGTGCGAGAGTCTTATCTCCGATAGAAAGATTATAGCCATTTTCGGATTTATCGAGAGAAATAGAGTAAGTCCCATCAGCGATGCGATATTCGTAATTCATTTCACGATCCCATTCCGATTTCCCATTTGCCGACTGTCTCCCACGGCGTCGGTTGCGCAGCCTCTCCAAATACCGAGGCTGTATTGCGCGACAGCTGCCCAGAGAGCGCTCCTGCTGCAAGCACCAGAGGAAGCGAATCATCCGACGTGCCACGCTGCTTCCAGTCTGCCATGTGCGTCGGAATGAAGTTAGTGTACGTCCTGCCTTCGATAAATTCTTTATGACTCAGTACATCACGCAAATAGTCGATTTGAGTTGTCACTCCGAGTACAACATATTCGGAGAGTGCCTTCAGCATTCTTTTGCGTGCAGCCTCACGAGTCGGTCCCCATGCTATGAGCTTCGATAGAATCGGATCATAGTAGACCGAGACTTCAGCACCTGAATAGATGCCGCTGTCGACTCTTATGCCGGGTCCAGATGGTTCTTTCAGGTAGTGGACTGTGCCCGCCGCAGGCAGGAAGTTGTTGGCAGCATCTTCGGCATAGACACGGCATTCAATGGCATGTCCGACTTGTCGAAGATCATCTTGATTGAACGACAAATGGGCTCCTGCGGCGACTTTGATCTGTTCGACAACCAGATCGACTCCGACCACAGCTTCTGTTATAGGATGCTCGACCTGAATACGCGTGTTCATTTCGAGAAAATAGTAATTGCCGTTCTTGTCGAGCAGGAATTCAACTGTACCGGCGCTTGAGTAGTCGCACGACTTGACGACCTTGACAGCCGCCTTGCCCATTGCGGCACGAATCTCCGGTGTCAGTGCCACAGACGGCGTCTCTTCGACAATTTTCTGATGACGGCGTTGAATCGAGCACTCGCGTTCGAAGAGATGAACTGCATTGCCATGCGAGTCTCCGAATACCTGGAATTCAATATGTCTTGGGTTCTCGATGTACTTTTCGAGATAAACCGAATCATCTCCAAATGCAGATTTTGCTTCGCGCTGCGCGCCTTCGAGCGCCGCAGCAAGGTCATCCTGCTTCTCGACGACCCTCATCCCTTTGCCGCCACCACCAGCCGCGGCCTTGAGCAGAACAGGGTAGCCGACTTTGTCAGCTTCCGATGCGAATAGCTTAACATCCTTCGCAGAGGCCTGCATTCCGGGAATAACCGGCACTCCAGCGGCAATCATCATCTGGCGTGCCTCGACCTTGTTTCCCATTACGCGTATAGATTCGGGGCTTGAACCGATAAAGACCAGACCGGCATCTTTGCACTTTTGTGCGAATTGATGATTCTCGGCAAGGAAGCCGTACCCCGGATGTATTGCGCAGCAGCCGGTCTCCTTTGCCGCAGCAATCACCTTATCGATTGCAAGATAGCTCTGCATAGGCTCGGGCGGTCCTATGCAGACGGCATCGTCAGCGTTCAGTACGTGCAGCGCTTTCGAATCAGCCTCCGAGTAGACCACTACCGAAGGAATCCCGATTTCTTTACAGGCATGAATAATCCTGCATGCAATTTCACCTCTGTTGGCAATCAATATCTTGTTAAACATCGCATCAGCCATTATTCGCACCTGCTTTCACAAATCATAACTCTCATTCACTCGCGCACCCAATTCGGCTTACGCTTGTTCAGGAACGCATCCATACCCTCCTGACCTTCGTCAGATTTGCGAAGATTGGCGATCACCCTTGCAGTGTGTATTTTTGCGTCCTGAAGAGATTGATCGGACACGGTATCCAGGAGGTCTTTGCAGCACTTCAACGCCTTGGGTCCGGACGAAATCAACTGCGCTACCATCGCATCAACCTCAGCATCCAAATCCTCAGGGGGTACAGCACGATTGATGAGTCCTGACTGTAATGCCTGATCGGTTGTAAGTCGTTCACCTGTGAGAAAGAATTCGCGCGCGCGGCCCTCTCCTACACGCTTAATTACGTAAGGTGAAATGCATGCGGGCACGACGCCAATCTTGACTTCGGAAAATGAGAAGACCGCATTTGTGGATGCAATCGCAATATCACAAACGGCGACGAATCCGGTGCCACCGCCAATTGCGGCGCCGTTGATTCTTCCTACAACCGGCTTAGGACACGAATAGATCAAATGAAAGACCTCTGCCAGCTTCAAAGACTCTGAGAAGTTCTTCTCGTAGGAATAGTCCTTCACCGCTCGCATCCAGTTGAGGTCTGCACCTGCGCAAAAAGATTTGCCTTCGCCTGTCAGGACAACAACACGAACACCTTTGTCGCGGTTAAGTCGATCGAACAAATCATATAGCTCATCGATCATCACACCGTTAAACGCATTGTGAATCTCCGGCCTGGAGAATGTGATGCGGCCGACACCATGCAGTCGCTCGTAGGTGAGAGTCACATACTTCATTATGTCCCCTTACATTCTGAATACACCGTAGTGCTGATCCGGTATCGGCTGATTGAGTGACATTGCGATACCGAGACCGAGCAGTGTGCGCGTGTCGACAGGATCAATGATCCCGTCATCCCATATGTGAGAAGTCGAGTAGTAAGGGGATGATTCGCTTTCGTATTTTTCCATAGTGGGATTCTTGAATTCCTGCTGTTCCTCCGGCGTCATCTCGATTCCCTTTTTCTTCAATTGTCTCATCTTGACTGTTAGCAGGACATCTGCCGCCTGCTCTCCGCCCATCACGCAAATCTTGGAATTAGGCCACATCCAGAGAAGCCTTGGGAAGTAGCCCCTTCCGCACATCGCATAGTTCCCGGCCCCATATGACCCGCCGACGATGACAGTGAATTTCGGCACATCCGCGTTAGCGACGGCATGCACTAGCTTCGCACCATCCTTGGCGATGCCGCCATGTTCATACTGTTTGCCGACGATGAAACCGGTGATGTTCTGAAGGAATAACAACGGTATCTTTCTCGAAGTGCAGAGCTCGATGAAATGGGCTCCCTTGACAGAACTCTCCGAGAACAGCACGCCGTTGTTTGCGAGGATTCCGACCGGATAACCCATTATCCGCGCGAAGCCGCAGACGAGAGTTAGGCCATAGAGCTCCTTGAACTCCTGAAACCTCGAGCCATCGACAATCCGCGCAATCGCTTCTCTTGTGTCGTATGCCCTCTTCAAGTCAACCGGCACGACGCCATAGAGCTCCTCAGGATCGTAATACGGTTCTTCCGGTGTCGTTATATCGAGCGGAAATTTCTTCTGACGATCGAGGCATTCAATGATATTGCGCGCTATCTGCACCGCGTGTTTGTCATCTCTTGCATAGTGATCAGCCACTCCAGAAATCCTGCAGTGGACATCCGCTCCACCGAGATCCTCGTCCGTTACCGTGTCACCCGTCGCTGCCTTAACCAATGGCGGTCCGCCGATAAAAATAGTCCCCTGCTTGCGCACAATGACTGCCTCGTCGGACATAGCCGGAACATAGGCGCCGCCAGCGGTGCATGATCCCATCACAATCGCTATCTGAGGTATGCCAAGCGCCGAAAGTCTTGCTTGGTTATAGAAGATGCGCCCGAAATGGTACTGATCGGGGAACGAGCCCGACTGATGCGGCAGAAATATGCCGCCGGAATCGACAAGATACACACAGGGCAGCCGATTTTCCATAGCGACCTGCTGTGCGCGTATGTGCTTCTTGATCGTCAGCGGGTAGTATGTACCCCCCTTGACGGTTGCATCATTCGCAACCACAAGAACCTCGCGACCATGCACAACTCCGATGCCGGTCACCACGCCGGCAGATGGTGCCTCGTCGTTATACTCTCCCCACGCTGCGAGTGGAGACAGCTCTATGAAGGGAGTATTCTTGTCGAACAACAGATCGAGCCGCTCGCGTGCGGTAAGTTTGCCGCGCGCATGATGCCGCTCGACCATATAGTCGGGACCGCCCTTCTTGACTCGGGCAAGATTCTCGCGAAGCTGCGACGAGAGCTTCAGCATCTCGTCACGATTTGCTTTGAACTCCGGAGATTTTGTGTCAACCTTCGATTCGATACGATACATGCGCCTAAACCGTCGTTACACCCGGAATTGCCGGTACGGCTTTGTATCCGTACGCGAGTACTCCGTGCTCACCATCAGTCTGGACTCTTCTGAATTCCAGTTTCACTTTCTGCCCTATCTCCAGCTCCATCCCATCGGTATCGGCGATCTGACACATGATCTTCGTTCCATCCGTCAATTCCACGATGCCGACAACGTATGGCGCGGCATCCTTGAACTGATTTGGCGGAACATTGATTCTTGTAAACGTGTAAATTGTGCCGTCATTTGGCAGTGTATACGGCTCAAGACACGAACCGTCCAGAGTGCCGGGAGCGACTTTCCGGGGTGGAAAGTAAACACTCGAACACTTCGAGCATTTTTGCGCCTCTAATCTATAACGCTGCGGGTTCTCCCGCCATGTTCTTGCTGGAAACATCAGACCACCTCCATGATGTGGACAGTGCACGATCCGCCGGAGCCGCCCATGTTTTGAGCCAGCCCGACCTTTGCACCCTTGACCTGCCTGTCGCCCGCTTCGCCGCGAAGCTGACTGACAATCTCGATTGCCTGTGCGATGCCTGTCGCGCCGACTGGATGACCTTTCGATTTCAAACCTCCCGATGTGTTAATCGGAATCTTGCCACCAATTTGAGTTTCACCAGCTTCGACCGCCGGGCCGCCCTTCCCCTTCTCAAAGAAACCGAGGTCCTCAGAGACGATGATCTCTGCGATTGTGAAACAGTCGTGCACTTCCGCAAAATCGATGTCGGAAGGCTTCTTACCGGCCATCTTGTATGCTCTCTCAGCCGCGACAATCGTGGCATCGAGTCTTGTCAAAGATTCGCGGGCGTGCAGCGCGATGGTGTCGGTTGCGTGTCCGAATCCGAGTATCTTCACTATCGGCTTCTTGCAGATTCTCTTCGCGGTTTCGAGATCGGCAAGTACTACACAAGCTGCGCCGTCAGTGATCGGGGAACAGTCAAGGATGCGCAACGGATCGGCAACCATGACAGATGACATCACGCCTTCCAATGTGACTTCAAACGGATACTGCGCCTTCGGGTTCTTCGCGCCGTTCTTGTGATTTTTCACAGCGACATACGCAAGCTGTTCACGAGTAGTTCCGTACTCAAACATATGGCGGCGAGCCATCATTGCGTAGAGTCCCGGGAACGTCGCGCCGTGGAACACTTCATATTCCTGATCCGCAGCTGTCGCGAGCGCATAAGTAGCGTCATCACCGGAACAATCAGTCATCTTTTCCACTCCTCCGGCAATCACCAGATCAGAATAACCTGATGCTACCTCCAGGAATGCAGATTTCAGCGCAACACCGCCCGATGCACATGCTGATTCTACGCGTGTGCAGGGTAGGTTCTTAATTCCAAGATAATCTGCCAACAGCGAACCGAGATGTTCCTGACCTACGAACAACCCGGGTGTCATGCTGCCGACATACATGCTGTCAACTTTGTCGATACCGGCATCCTTGAGCGCTAAGACTGCCGCTTCAACATAGATATCTCGAAGCGAGTCGTTCCAGATCTCTCCCCATTTGCCCATGCCGACGCCGATTATGGCAACTTCTCTCATATCTTCACCTCATCACTTATTCTTCAGAATTTTCTTACGGAACTTAGCATAAGTACCGTAGTCGACATAGACCTTGTGCTCATCGAGCTGTGTACGAGTCTTCGGACAGAGATTCTGCACCTCTTTGATCCGATCCGTCACCTTCCAGATGAACGAATCAGAACCGGCACCGGAACCATAAGAGCACATCATAATCATGTCGCCCGGCTTTGCGACATCGAGAATAGCCGTCAATCCGAGGGGTGAGGCACCGGAGTATGTGTTGCCAAGGACCGGCACCAGCCATCCGGTTTCTATCTGTTCTTTCTTGAATCCGAGCATCTTGCCGACACGCATCGGAAATTTGCCGTTCGGCTGATGGAACACCGCATACTGGAAGTCTGACGGCTTCATACCGGACTTGTCCAGAATCGCCTTGGTAGCTCCCATCACATGTGCAAAATAAGCAGGCTCACCGGTAAATCTTCCGCCATGCTGCGGATAATGCTCATGCTCGCGCCTCCAGAAATCAGGAGTGTCGGACATGTATGAGTGAGTGTGGAGTATCTCCGCGAGGATCTTATCCTTGTCTGTTGCCATGATGAAGGCCGCCGATCCCGCAGCCGCCGAATATTCCAGTGCATCGCCCGGCGCGCCTTGTGATGTATCGCCGCCGACCGCAAGGCCGTATTTCACGTACCCTGACTGAGCGAGACCGAGACAGACGAACATCGCCTCAGATCCAGCTTTGCATGCGAATTCAAAATCGGCGCAATGACAGTCTTTGACCGCTCCGATCGCCTCAGCAAGCACTGTGCCCGATGGCTTCACGGCGTACGGATGCGACTCCGAACCGACGTAAACCGAACCGATCTCGGAACCGGATATCCCAGCGCGCTTTAGTGCATATTTCGCGGCTTCCACAGAGAGAGTGATCGTGTCTACATCGGGTCCCGGAACCGACTTCTCGGACAGCTGCAATCCCTTCTTATAGGATGGCGCATCGGCTCCCCATGTCTTGGCAATTTCCTCAACTTTGATTCTGTGACGGGGAATCTTGGCGCCGTATCCCACTATTCCTACCATAAGTGACACCTCATTCCATATATATGAGTAAGTTATTTCCCTGCAAAACATCTACTATCGATGCGAACTCTGGTGAACTCGTTAGTAATCTCTCCAAATCAGTCATGGCATTAATGGTCTGCGTTCAAGCAACCTACAAGAGCTAGTCAATATTGATAATTTACCTCCGGAAGTCAAGAGCAGATGGGGATATTTTTTCGCAGGTACCGCCGCGAATGCCGATCCCATCTGTTCCATTCACATTGTGGACTAATTACACTGAGTAAGAAACGGTTTTCTTGGCACCAGAGGATTACTGATTTGCGCCCATCTTCTCCAACTGTTGCCTTGCCGGTGCGAAATCGGGATCGAGTTTCAATGCCCTCTGGAATGATCGCTTCGCCTCCGGAGTCTGCCGGAGGCTGAGCAGCGCAACACCTCTGTAATGATGAGTCTGCGGTGTTTCGGGTGCAATCATTACGGCTCGATTAAATAGCTCCAAAGCAGCGGCAGGCTCCGCCTGCTTCAGCATGACTGCGCCATAGTTGAGCAGACCGGTGATGTCGTTAGGATCAATCTCCACCGCACGTTCGAAACATCTCTCAGCCTCGTGCATTCGGCCGGTCGTTCCATAGACGGATCCGAGGTTAATCAGTGCTTTGGCATAGGAGCCGTTGAGTTGGAAAGACGTGTAGAAACAGCGTTCCGCTTCGTTCATCATGTTGTTTTCCATGTACACGGCACCCATCTGATTGTACGCTTTGTATGCCTTGGGATCAATCGCAATGGCCGATCTGAGATACTGCAACGCCTGCGTGGAATCCATCTTCAATCTGAATATCTCGCCTAGATTGATTCGTGCCTCGACTGAATTCGGGTTCATTTGGAGGACCTTACCGAAAAGCTCTTCAGCTTTCTCGCGGTTGCCCATATCAAGTTGAGCTTTACCGACAACAAGCTTTGCCATGAAGGACTTCGGATTCCTGGCGACAACACTATCGAGCGACTGCTCAGCAAGGTTTATTTGCTGTGTGATACCGTAACACAGCGCCATGTTATACTCTGCCATCGCATAATTGTGGTTCAAATCGACTGCCGCGCGATACAGATTGATCGCTGTGTCGCAGTCTCCCCCCTGTGCAAACGCCAGTCCCTCATAGAAGAGATTCTCAGCCTCATCCTTTGGTGATTGCTCAATCCGAGGGATGTTGCAGGATAGCAGCAATACAACGATCAGCCCAACCTGTACTGCGATCTTTCCTGACTTGCCGGATCTCAGCGGTGCAACTAACTGAATGATCAGCGCCGATGCAAAAATGATTGCCATCGGCATAATGGTCAGACGGTAGCGGGATGAGACAAAGAACAGCAGAATTGCCGCCGCCTGTGAGAACACAAACGCCAGCAACAGCCAGACTTCGCGGCTCTGGACGTCGGGCGGTTTGAAGATGAAAAATATCATCCAGCAGAGGGCGAGCGGCAAAATGATCCCTGTCGGGAATGCTATCACATGCCGCCAGATGAGAACGTCGAGCACCGTCGAATATCGCTTGAAATGATAGATGTCGAGATTCCGCTTGATCTCCTCCCCTGCAGTTAGCAGATAGGCTTTCTTAGCAAGCAAACCAAGAAATGCTAACGGATCGTCGCCGAGATTATCGATGGCCTTTGATGTGAAGTAGGCTGATGACTGCGCAGGCGTCGCCTGACCGTGAACCGCTGCCTCCTGAATACATTCGTCCCATTCAAGACCCGGTCTGATTGCGGTCGTGCTGTCATAATTCGGATGATTTCCGAGATAGAAATTCGCCCCGACGTTGGCTGACACCAGAGTCAGTTCGTGGTCGACCGCGTAATTGCGCACGGTGGTCACTGCGACCAAAGATAAGAACCCGATAAGCAAGAAGCCAGACGACTTGAGTCCGGGCAGCAATCGGTTGTTCCCTCGATAATGGAAATAGAAGAGCCACACGATGAGCAGTGGTATAAACGCAGCTATCAAGCCATGACCTATTTGCGCCAACCCCAGAATGAAACCGACAAGAATGGTCTTGAGCGGTCGCGAGGAGGCTTTATAGGATATCAGTATATTGATTGCAAGAAGTATCAGGAAATTGAGCAACACCGGTGCGAGCAGTTCAGTCGCAAAGAAGATGAATGGACCGTATATCGCGGCAATTCCGAATGCGAGCCACGCGACTCTCCTGTCTAATACCTTTGCGGCCAGTCTGAAAATGAGATAGCAATTCACTGCTGAGATCAGCACTTGCACAAGCTTGGCTGCCGTGATACTGACACCGAACAGCCAGTAGAGGACTCCCAGAAAGTACGGGTAAAGAGGAGCCTGCCAGAATGTCGAGTGTCCGATTACATCACCAGCCGCAATTTGAGCAGCCATTTCGTGATAGGTCTGGCTGTCAATCACCGGATGCAGGTAAATCGGTGAGTCGCTTAAGTCAAACAGTGCCAGCAATCTTGGGATTAGAGCCAGTGCAATCAGAAGTAATGGAAGTCGAACGCGAAACCAAAGAGGCAGAACAAAATCTCTCGCGAAAGAGTCTTTCTTTCTTCTTGTGCGGGGCTGTTTCTTTCTTGCCATCTGCAACTTGAAACGCCGCAAAACTATCGCGGCAAATCGTTGAGTTCTGAATTATTGCCGGTGCAATTATAGCATATTGCAGTGTACGTGGCAAGGGTCAAGTTGTGTTCAGGGATGTAAGTGACTCGGCAGGACTCCCGGGGTATTCCGGTCATGCACCTGTTTGTTCGATTGGAGTTGTCAGACTTGCCAGAAGGTGGATTCGTTTCTTGTCGGCATTGTTGTGTGGATCATATCATAGGCTGGCCAGCGCTCGATCTGCTCTGATCGCCTGACCACTTCGACCGCAAGATCTGCTCTGAATTCCTTGTCAAAGGCGATTTCAGAGCGGGGAATCGACACTTCGAGGACCTTCTTCAGAGCAACCTGACCTTTGAATTCATTGTCAATGTACTCCTTTGCGTTCAGTTCGCGGGATGCGATCTGAGTCCCCTCCCTTTTCACCGTAATGACATAATCTCTTGCAGCCTTCAGCTCGATCTGAAACTCAAACTCAGCTGCCGCATCATCCTCAGCGCGGGTGAAGAGATCGAGTCTGAAATATATGTTGTCATCATCAAAGCCGAAATGGAACGCATGCACCACATTGATTGCTCTGTGCATGGCCGACCCAGCCTTCATGCAATCGAGCATTCCGGAATCATGCCACTCATAAAACGTAGTCACAAGACCGTCGACTGTCGGAGAAACCAATCCGAGTGGCTGTTCGATTCCGCTGACACCTCTAATGCCGCGAATAGGTTGCAGCAGCTCTTCGGGAGGATCTTTCTCAATGAGTTTGTACACCGCTAAAAGATGAGACCGAAACAGACTGTCAAAGATGTCATCCTGATTCGACGAATGGTCATCCCCGTACCACCAGCACCAATCTGATCCTTCAGCAATGAATATTTCTTTCCATGCCTGTTTCAGAGTCTCAGGGGTTGCCTCTGGAGTTACTCTTTCGTACTCAACCAATGCATTCCTGGCGCGAGACAGGAAATCCCAAGCCTTGTTATCCTCGTCATGCCCGATCCAGACTCTGAAATCGTGGTTGATCCAAGATCCGGCGAAGAGGCGAGGCAAGTTCTGTGGTTTGTCGACGGCTGCAAATGCCTCTGATACTGTAATCGTTTCGATTTTGTCATCTTTAGAAAGGTTCGAATATAGTGCTCTGATGAAATCGACACCGTCATTCTTGTAATATTCCCATGCATTCTCGCCATCAAGAATGATAGGTACGACGCATTCCTTCAGGTTCTCCCTGCCAAGCGATTTTCGGATATCCAGCAGACTGCTTACGAAATCATGGGCCGCCTTCTCCGGGTCCCACCCTGAGTACACAAATCCGATTTTGTCGGAGAGGGCATGGTTTCTGAAGAGTATACCCAGTTCCCCGCTGTCTCTTTTGAGCCTATATGGCCTGTGCAGCGCGATCTGTCTCGTGCCAGCATCTGCCTTTGAAAGGGCGTCGGCGGACTCGAAAAGTACGTCCTCATCCGTCGCAATCCATTTCACATTGTGATCCAGGAACAGGGGGATCAGCGGTTCGGCAACAGAACCCTCGGAGGGCCACATTCCCGTCAGAGGTCGACCGAATAGCTCCTGATACATATCACACGACATCTTTATCTGGTGGCTCGCGTCTTCCGGATGCTGAAACCGTTCCGAGGGGAGTTTGATGCGAGGCAGTGCCTCCCTGGCCAGATCCGTGTCGATCAGGAGCGGCAGGATCGGATGGAAGTATGGCGAGAATGACACTTCTATCTGCCCCCGATCCTGTGCATCGCGATGAGCAGGGATGATTTCCGACAGCAGCCTTTTCTGAAACTGAAATAAGCCAATCTTATCTTCTTC
>Ga0180009_10006251_pt1 | contig 12557 bp, 14 predicted proteins | sample OS_PC_MetaG_FD_123537 | JGI IMG/M metagenome (GOLD analysis project Ga0180009, IMG submission 123537) | Groundwater microbial communities from the Aspo Hard Rock Laboratory (HRL) deep subsurface site, Sweden - OS_PC_MetaG | ecosystem: Environmental > Aquatic > Deep subsurface > Groundwater...
TCCAGGCAAGCGCCACTAACAACTACGGACACCCGCACCAAGAGACCCTGGCCCGCCTTACGGCCGCCGGCGCGAAGATCTACCTGACCACCGGCGGGACCCAGTCCGTAACCATCCCGGCCCGCGGCAAGGACGTACCGCTCCCGGTCGAGCCGATCATAAACGAACAGCCCGCCATGACGGCCGGGGCCGAACAGAAGTATCCGGAGATGACGCTGACCTGGAACCCGGACGCCCTGGAGAATATAAACTCGGAGACGCTGTACCAGCTTAAAGATCTGGCCACCGCCAGGTAAGGCGCCCGCTTAAATCCCCAAAAAACTTAAAAACCCCGTTTTCAGTTTAACGGGGTTTAATCATTTTTAATGCCCAATAAACACCTAGATGGATGCCAAGCATCACGACACCACGCTGTCGGTGGGGACCTGTATAATATTTTATGAAAACATTTAAACAACCAGAAACACTTTGCCGTGAATTGACTGAAAGCTTGGAAAAAGCGCATTTGGACTGCTCCCCAATGGCTATCCAGCAGGGCCCCGGGTTTTTACCCGGCTCTGGCTTCAGGCGCGGGGAGGTTTCTATAATTTCCTCACGGCCAGGCCAGGGTAAAACGGCTTACATTACATCGGTTCTTAATAATCTGATAATTTCCGGTAAGTGTAACACAGCCGTGTTTTTGCCGGACATGCCTGCGGCCGAGTTTTTCTCAAGGCTTACGGCAAGCCGGGCAGGCGTGGATTACGCGAAAGCTCAAAGGGGCGTTGTTACAAGAGATGCTTGGCTTCTCCTTACAAAAGCTATGGCAGGTCTTTCTAAAGCCAGGCTTTGGATTTCCGCCTCCAAGCGGTTTTCGTCCAATTCCGTGCGTACGGAGACTCTGGAATTAACGCATGTGCTGAAATTGCAAAAGAAAAAGCTGGACGTGATCTTTATAGATTCCATTAAGTATCTTTCAGATTGCCCCGGGCGGTGTGGAGATAAAACGGATATGCTGCGCGTCTTAAAGCGCTTGGCTGAAGATACAGGGGCTGCCGTAGTCTGCACTTACAGCCTTGAAGCGCTTTGCGAGGATGAGTTCATAGTCCGCGCGCGTCCCCAGTTGCGCGATTTCCGCGCGTGCGGTGTATGTGAAGATCTGGTCGGCCTGATTGTTAATATGGTCCGCTCGGAATATTGTGATTCAAGGGGTGATTACAAAGACACGGTAACTCTGGATATTGTCTGGAACAGCTCGGGCGCCTACGGACAAGCTCATTCAATAAGATTTGATCCTAATGCCCTAAGGTTTTACACCGAAAAATTATAGCCGAGGCCGGACTGAACGCTTGGAAAGGTTTTCATAAGTAAGTGTTTTGTATGATAGGATAAACATTATGGAATTTACAATGTATAGAGGAAGCAGGCAGGTGGGTGGAACCTGTATAGAATTAAAATCCGGCAGCTCAAGGATACTTTTAGACCTTGGTATGCCGCTTAACGACAAAGAGGGTAAGGATTTTCTTGTTGATCCGCTGAAAGGCAAGAAGGTGTGGGATAAAGAAGATATTTCAGACCTTAAACAAAGAGGTATTTTGCCGGAGATTGAAGGGCTCTACCAGGATGACAAAAAAGATTTTGACGCCATTCTGTTAAGCCACTCACACGGAGATCATTTTGGGCTTTTGCATTTTGCCAATCCGGAAATCCCCGTGATTATAAGCCCCGGGGCCATGAAAATGATAGAAACGCTTAATGCGTTCGTCCCAAGGCAGGCGCCGCTTTCAAACATCATCCCGGCTGGCCACAATGAGGATCTCCCGATAGGCGGTTTTATAATAAAGCCGTACCTGATGGATCACTCGGCTTTTGACGCCCGAGGGTTTTTTATAACGGAAAAGAGCACAGGAAAAACGCTGTTTTATTCCGGCGACTTCAGGGCGAGCGGGCATAAGAAAAAAGCGTTTGAGATGCTTGTGGACCGCCCACCCATGAAGCCGGACTATTTAGTGTTAGAGGGAACCTCAGTTGGCAGAGGGGAACCTGAGTACAAAACGGAAAAAGACGCCCAGCGCGGCATCCGTGAAGTGCTTAAACAGGGGCATCGCCTGGTGCTGGTGGCCTGTTCCGGGCAGAACATAGACAGGATATGCTCGCTATACGCCGAAGCGCGTAATGCTGGTTATGCGCTGGTAATAGATCCGTACGTGGCTTGTGTGCTTGAGAACATAAAAGACCTACCTTATGCCTCCAAGGTGCCATCGTTAACCTCTCCAGGCATCAGGACCCTGATTCACAATTACGGCCACGGCGACAAGTATGTGCGGCTGGCGGTTAAGGAGGGGAGTAAATTCGCCGGGCTAAAAAAACTGCTGGGCTTGCGCAAGCTCAGGCCGGAACGGACGGGGGCGGGGAAGTATGTTGTTTTGGTGCGAGACGGCATAGTGCCGGCAATTAAGGCGATTCCACGCTATAAGGACGCGTTCTTGATATACTCCCAATGGCAGGGCTACCTAAAAAAATCCCACAGGAAGCTGACAGAATTTATCTTTGAATCCGGCCTGGACAAAAACATGAAGCACATCCACTCGTCCGGCCATGCGGACGTCTCCACCCTCCAGTCCCTGGCCGCCGCCCTAAACCCCGGCAAAATCATCCCCGTGCATACGGAGCATCCAGAGAAATATACGGAATTGTTTGGAGCTGAGAAAATAAGACAGATTTTAGATGATACACCAATGGAAATCTGATTACAGATTTCGCCTATCCCACATGCTTAAGCCTTGAGAAGATTATGTTTTTAAAATCTTCTGGCGAGTTTTCGTATAGTTCGCGTAGGCCTTTTTCTGCTTTCTTATTGTCATCACTCTTAAACACCTCATGATTCAATTCCTCAAAGCTAAAAGAAATAACAATTCCGGAATCAATATCTGTTTTAAATTTACTTAAATCCTGGTTTAATAGCTCTTCCATGGCCTTAGTATTCATTTCTTTGGAGGGGCTCCCGCAGTAGTATTCGGCCGGGGCTAGTACTTTTAGATGGATTTTCTTGCCGTTGATTTTATTTGAGGATTCTTTTACGGAATCGCGCAAAACATAAAATATCCCATAAATCAGAATTTCCAAAGCCGCAAAATAAGCATTATTAGTCTTTGATGGCACTTTCAATTCTATAAATTCATAAGTTTCATTGTCTTCTCGATAAACTAAATCGATGCTCATTTTCTTTGTCTCCATATGACCGGTTCTTGAACAAACGGGCACTTGGTTTGCCCAGCCGCATTTTGGAGCAAGTCGTATAAAACGCTTTTCTAATACTTTTTCCGCTTGCTTGTTTTTTGGACTCAAAACAGACTTCTGTTCGAATCGCCAGTTCTCATCTGACCATTTTTCCCCGTCTTTTATGTTTTCGCGCACTTTGCGAAAGATTTGAGATGCCAGTGATGGTTCATTCTCCCGTTCCGCTTGAATTTTCCTTAAATCCACGTTTTTCCACGCGCTTTTATTGCCCCGGTATCTGTCGGGAGGAAATCTAAAATATTCGTGTATTACTTCTTCGACACCAGTTAATATTTGATTTGATTTCATAAAACTCCTTAAAATATTTCCTGCAGATACATTGTGAGGCTCATGCTTTTAAAGAAGCCGTCCGGATCTTTAAAGAGTTTTTCTGCCCCAGGGCGGTTTAAGCTAAATTTTGTGTTCAATTGGGTTTCATATTCAGATTTCGGGGTAATTGCCTTGTTAAACCAGAAAACATTCTCCTTTGGTTCAGCCGGTTCAGCAAAAGCGGAGATGACCATGAAGAAGCAACGTATGTCGGAAGCCCCGAGTCTGGCTGCTTTGAGTTTTTTAATATCCTCCGGAAATCGGGACGTCCAGTACGATAAATCGTAATTTTTGACAGTTTTTAATTCAATTAATACTGCTGGTTTTTTCTCATTGACGCTTGAGTAAACTCCTATGTCATATTTCTTCGCTTCCATCCAAACATTCGGGTTTTTTAAAACCAGGGATAGGTGATGCGCTAATTCAACTTGTACCCATCTTTCCTCAAAATGCTGCACAAATAGCAGATAGGAAAGGCGTTTCGGATCTAAACTGCTCGCCCAATTTATATAAGCTTGTTTTATTTGCTCTATTATTTCATGTCCCATATGGGATCCCTATTCGACTATTATAAAATACCCCTACCGTATATTACCTTATCGCAGGTTATAGTATCAAATTAACCTGTTAACCTGTTAATATTCAGCAACCGGTAGGGCTTACTGCCGGACTTCACGCCTTTGTCAAAATAGAGCACATAGGTATCTATGCCGAACCGGGCTTTGATGTTTTTAATTAACTGCATTGCTTTAGGTTTTATGGCTTTATTGGCGTTAAGCCAGGCGTAATCTCCCAATACCACGGGTTCGGCCTGGATAGACATATATGCGATCATGCTCACGCTCGTAGAGTTCGTAATACGTGTTCAGGCAAGGTTGAACCAAATCCTTAGCGACAAATTGCGCGATTATTTGCGCCTCGGTTGGACCGAACGCGCTTGTGATGGTTGCCGGCGTGACCGACGGAAGGCAATGATTCTTCACGGCGCGGTGGAGCCAGTCAGCGAGGCAATCCATGGAATCCAGAAGGGTCCCATCCATGTCGAATATAGCAAGATCAAAAATTCTGGTTGCCACAATTGATCTCCCTGATGGGGTTTCTTAAAGAGCGTTAAGAGTCTTTATTAATTTTTTATATCTGCCGCCGAAATTCTCCTTGTATTTCCGATTTAATTTGTGCCAAGTTATGAAGACCTCGTCGCAATAATCAAATTCTTTAGGATCAACCTGGGGGAACAGGCCGCCGATTATAAGCAATTTCTTCGCCTTGGCCGGTAGATACGGAGCAAGGTCGTCGAAATATTCACGGACCTCATATATGTGATTCCAATGAAACCAATGTTCAACTTTGATCACAGCCTTAACAGCCTGATACTCAACAATGCCTATTTTATGAAAAGGTTCTGCAACGTTTTCGGGAAAAACTGTGGATGTTGATATGATTATATCCACCTCCGGACTAAAACCGGCACCGTTGATTATCGAGCCTTTGAGTACTTTAAGTGCAGAGTTTTTAAGGCTTGGGCGTATTAGATGGTCCACCACTAAGCTTTCAAAAATAGTTCTATAAAATGAAGCATTTCTCCTGCTTAGTTTAAAAAGGGGGACCTTATCCAACTCTTTAATCAGCGGAATATTCATGGCGATTTCTGGCATTGGCTCCTCCTAGTCCATTGGTTGAGATTAATTATAACTTTGTATACTGCCCCGCGCCAAAGGCAGAATCTCATTGGCATCGGCAAGAACCTCAATTGCAGTTTCTATTGAAGGGTTTTTTTTAAGCTGTCCCTGTTTTTGGCTAATTGGCTGGATGTTATAGACATAAATCCCCCTAATATAATACTTATTTTGACTTATAAGGCTGTGAGTAACTATAGCCTGCGCAGCGCCGCCTGGCGTAGCTTTATCATCCGGGAAAGCTCGGCTTTATCGCCTTGCGATAAGGCTCCGAAGTTCAGTCGGGCATTTAATGCCGCAATTTCCTCGGTTAGCATGGCCCGCGCCACTGCCCGGCCTACGGCATTTGGGTTCTTTTTCTTCATATTTCCTCCGTTCAGCCAAGCCGGCTTGCGGCCCCGCGCCATGTTCTGTCCCAGAATCTTTCGTTCTGGTAAACCCACTGATCCCAGTCACAGTCGGAATCGGCCGGAGCATTGGGGGGAAGTTGAAATGGCGTAGGCAATACCCAGCAACTTTTCGCGTTCGGATTGTCCGTGTGGTTCCAGTATGCGCTGGAGGTTTGAAAAATGAATTCCACAATATTACAAGTCGGCAATGGCATCGAATAACCCCACCAAGGCTCGGTAGTAAGCACTTTACGACGCTGGAAGCCTTCGTCAGGTACTGCAGATAGGGTAGTTATGGAACCGTCCCCATTGGTAATAATAATCCGCTGCATATCCTTGCTGAACAGGGCGGACCATATGTGGTAGTTGGGGCCGGGATCGGTGAAAAAACTCACCACGGTCGGGTGGGGGCCCAGCATAATTAAGGAAATAAGTCCGTTCTCCGACCAGCTGATGGCATACCAGCCGTCCGGGGACATGCATGTGTTATCTTCCGCGTTTTCCCTCCTGTTAAAAAAAACCACCACTATTCCTAAGGTCTTAAGCAGCAGGGAAATAATGGCGCTTTCGGCTTTACTCATGGCGTTGGCGATTATTTCTTTGCTGCTCAATTTTATTTTCATACTGCCTCCGTGCGCTTAATAAATTACCTCAAAGCTTTTTGTATGTGTTTAAGGGCCACGGAACCTATCAGGATCGCGAATAGGAACATGGGGAATAGGACTGCTAACAATAGTGCCAGCATTATTACAACGGCCGAGATGCAAATGACCAGGGCGCCGAGCCATGTTTGAAGACAGTCGCCTGATTGGCTGGCGCCGGCGGGGCTGAGGAAATTTATCTTATCGAGGCCTTCATTTACGGTTTTAGACCTGACAAAGTACAATTCCCCATCCCTCTGCACGAACTCCCCGAGATCGGATTTGGTATGCATAAACTTTACCTCTTTAAACCTGCCATACTATATATATACGAAATGGACCCATAAAAAATCTTGAAGAAAAAATAAGCGCTTGTTTTATAAGGATATTTTGTGGCTTTACTGCCTCGCAGCCAATTTCGCGTAATAGGCGCCGTAATTGGCTTTCAGGTAGGCCGCCCGGTATTCGGTAAGCGCGCAGCAGAGCGCGTGCGCTTTGTTAAAACCATAGCCGGCGTAATCAGCAATATAAGCAAAAATTGCGGAGGCCTCCGCCGCCGCCATACCATTTCGGGAGCAGCCGGCAATAAACTTAAGCCTGAAGTCTTTAACGCCGTCTCCTCTTTTTCCCATTTCACGGCGCAATTCATTGGCCATTTCCGGAGTGAACCCGGCCAGCGTCTTGGCTATCTGCATTACCTGCTCCTGGTAAACGAGTATGCCGTAGGTTTCGGCAAGCTGCTTTTCCACAAGCGGATGGGGAGACTTTACACTGCTTTGCCCGTGCCTGGCGTCTATAAATACGTCCAATAAGCCGGAGGCAATGGGTCCGGGTCTGTAAAGCGATATTATGGCGGCCAAGTCGTTAATGGTTTCCGGTTTAAGCATTTTAAGATATTCCCGCATCAGCACGGATTTAAATTGCGACAAGCCGTCAGTTTTGCCATTTGCGAGCATAGCAAAGGTCTTTTTGTCGTCCAGGGGGATTTTTTTCAAGCTGAAAGTTTGGTCCTTTTTTTCCTTTATAGCCCGTTCCGTACGGTTCAATACCTCCAGTAATTCCCGCTCAAACAGATTAAGCCGGGCTATGCCGTGCCGCGCGATAGCTTCTTCCGGGATGGTTGTGATAATATTCCGGCCGCTATTCTCGCGGCTTAACCCCAAAGCCCTGCCGGCCAGCGCAAAGGAGCGTTGACGGAATAATGTGTTACATACGGCCACCGGCAGTACACAGGCATCCCCGTATTTATTGCGCAGATAGGCAACAGCCATGTTCCGTCCCCCTGGTGAAAGGTCAAAATGCAGTTCAGGCGGGATCCGGCGGTTAAGGTAAATGAAACGCTCAAACAGCAGGCCGTGTTTAAGCGGGTCCGGTTCCGTTATGCCCAAGGCAAACAGTACCAGCGAGCTTGCCGCGGAGGCTCTGCCTGGGCCTGCTATAACGCCGCGTTCACGCAAATGTTTAACCAAACCCCAGGTTATGAGTAAAAAGTCTTCCCAACCCTGCCGGGCAAAACAGTAAAGTTCACGGTCAAGTTGCGTAAGGTATTGAGGCGGGGCGGCCTTTACGCGCCTGGCTAAACCCGCCAGGCACAAGGTCCGCAAATACGCGCCCGCGCTTTTTTGCCCCTTAGGCAGGGGAAACTTCGGAGTGGAGTAAAGACCGGACAGATGAGCGGGAGTTTTATTCATAATACCTCTCAGGCGAACAACTCTTTAAGCCGGTTCCCGCGCAGGCAATCCATTATGTTCACCTTTTTGGGGCCCGGACTCATTTTTGCCGTCCAGCAGTTCATACATAAGCTCGGAAAAGAAATTCTCTATCGCCGAGTTCAGCCCGCGGGCGCCCAAGTCCCGGGCGGAGGCCTTGTCGGCCATTTCCTCAATGTAAATAGTATAGACCCCCGCGCCGACAGCGTGGTGTCGTTATGAAGAAAGGGTATAGGGGAGAGGGTTTAGTGTAGAGGGCGGCGGATTCAGTGAAACAGGGGCAGGGCAGGAGGGAACACGCCGCATTACCCGAAGAGGCGGGCAGGACGGGTTTAATGCGAACACTATTTAACGGTTACGGGTTACTTCCCGGAATATTCTTTTATCCGGCGGTTTACTTCGTCTTTAAGGTCTTTGGGCTCAAGCACCTTTATATCCGGCAGGAAGCGCAGGATGTTGGGCACGGCTTCGTTGTGGACGCAGATTTTGGCCTCAAGCTTAAATGAGTCCGGCCCTTCCTCTACTATTTTCTGCGCGGGGAAATATTCGTTAAGCTCAAAATAATCCTTAATGCGGTTGGAGACTTGCATAACCACCCGGATGCTGCGATCGCGGTTAAACCAGATATTGCGCGCGGTCTTCAAGGTTTCCTTGACCCAGGCGGGCTTTTCAAAGGTTTCCTCAACCAGCGGCTCAACCCTGAGAATATGCGAGTAGCGCAGGGTGCGTAATTCCTGCTTCAGCCGGCCTTGCGGCTCCAGCAGGTAGCCCAAATACCACATGCCATCGCACATAATAAGGGAAAACGGCCAGGCCTTTACGGTTTTCTCGGCGCCGGCGCTCTTGTAGGTAAGATTTATTTTATTCTTGTTCTGGATGGAATCGTAAAGGTCTTTGTAAAACGGCAGCTCGGTATCGGGCCGTTTCACGCGGGGGGTTATCATAAAGAAAGGGTATTCGGTATCATCCACGCAAAACATCTTGTCTATGGCTTTCAGCACCGAGCTGCTTATCTGCCCGCCGAACACTTTGGAAAATTTATATAAAAAAGCCAGCGTGGCGGCGTCGTGGTCCGTTACTTCCAGCTTGTCCCAGCATTGGTCCGTGGTGTCAAAAAGCCACTTCCCTTTTTCAAACTCGTCCTGAACTATAAAATGATCTTCCTTCAGTATGTTCAGGTCGCGCTCGATGGTGCGTATGCCCACTTCGAACTTGTCCTCCAGGTCCTTCGCGCGCACAAAACCCCTATTATGCAGTTCGGCTATTATGCGCATGATCCTGTATTTAAAATTGTTGAATTTCCGTACGCGCTTTTTCGGATTGGTGGTAATTATTATTTTCGTTTTAGGCATAGCGTCCCCCGTTGCTGTTAAACTGCTTGTTCCATTATAGAATTTAAGCGGGCGAACAGGATAATTCCGCGATCAGGCGATCTTTTGCAGATGCTCAAGGATCCTGACCATCGCCAGGGTGTCCTGGCCGCAGTAGATTTTCAGGGCCGTCCGGATTCCCTCCATTTCAGCCGGGGGCAACTTCCCGGAAAGCATGTCTAAATAGGCCAGTTGCGCGTCGCCGCCGTTGCCGATTGCCAGCCCTTCATAGGTCATATCCGGTATAAGCGCCGGCAAAATTTTCTTTATTGAGTACCGCCCCTGGAAATGGGGGTGAACATACGCCCGAGTCTGGAACGGCTTCATCAGGTCGTTAATCCTTTTGGTAAAGCCCAGTAAACCGCTGTTATAGGCCGGAAAGTCATTTGCCAGCTCCTTTATCCTTGTAGCCTCAAAAGAGGCGCTATAAGCCAAAAGCGAGCCTTCTGGGCTTATATTTTTTAGCATGAAGGTTATAAGCTCGGGCCTCGGGTCGGTTTTTGCGTCGCCAAGGTATTCCAGGTGGCGTACAGCGGCGCCGGGCTTTGGCTGTATATGCAGCGAGAGCTGGAAGGGTATCTGCTGGTAAGGCCTTGAGCCGTCATAAAGCGGCATAGCCGGCATTATGGTTTCAAAATCTATGTAGTAAAGCGGATATTTCACCCCGTTTATGAACGCCGCTATTGCGGGCTTGTTTATTACCGCTTTCCGGGTCTTTTCAACCTGCAGGCAGAGCAACTGCCCGTCATTCAGCGGGAAATCCTCCGGCACATCGCGGAATCTCAATATCCCCATAGCCTTAAGCGTGTTTTTCTGCTCCCATTTCAGGCGGGGGATGTCGTAAATGGAGTATTCCGGTATGCCCTTCCAGCAATGGCCGCAAAACTCGCATTCATACGGGGTTGAGCAGTGCCGGCCTATGCCTATTCCCGGCGCCCGGCTGCGTCCCAGCATCTCCATAAACTTTTCAAGATTCCGGACTATTGCAGCTTTAAGGTCCGCGGTTTCGCCGGTTATATCCTGTTTGGTAAAGAAGTCTTTGGGCGGTATGGGGCCGTTTTTAACAAACTGATTGTTTATATGCATCAGCCAGACCTTCCTGATCTTAAGGCCGGCCCCTTCAAGAACATATTTCTGGATGGCGGTGTCCGGATAATGCTCGTCTTTAACGGCAGTTGTGCTTTTAACCTCTATCAGGTCCCAGTCGCCGTCGGGGTTCTTCTTCAGGATGTCCGGCCGGACCAGCACATTGTTGAAGACAACAGCGCCTTCATAGATAATCTTTGCGCCGGTCTTGATGAGTTTCCTGGTTTCTTCGATTGCCCGCGGTAGCTGCTTATAATCAGCGGCCACCAACCGCCCGCCCTTGAAATATTCCCTGGCCAGCGCGCCTATTTCATGGCCCTGGTCAAAGATATGCTGCCGGGCCGGATCAACCGGGGGGATAAGGTCTTTGCGGTAGTTATAGAGCCAGAGCCTCTTGTGGCACTGCAGGCCCATCATAAACTGCGATTTTGAAATTCTCCTGGTAAACATATGCGTTCTCCTTTAATTCCTTGAGAATATTATAGAACATCACCGCGACAGCGTAGTATCGCTGTCGGAAATCGGGTGGAAGGGGCCGCCGGCGCCACGTCACTTGAAACTTTCCGGCTAAAAAAGACATAGCGTTCGCCAAAAAGAGGGGGCGGCGTGCCCCATGCGCAATAGGTGGAATGAAGCGGTACAGCGCGCCAATAAGCCGCCGGAAAGATTACTCCGGACGTTTGTTCGCGTTTTATATATCTAAAATGCAGTATTGACTGCGTTTTAAACATTTAATATGATAAACATATGGATAGAACCCTTACAAAAGAACTTTATAAATGGAAAGCGGCTAAGGACCGGAAACCGCTGCTGCTGAAGGGGGTACGGCAGTCCGGGAAAACCTATCTGCTTAAAGAGTTTGGCAAAAAGGCTTATGCCGATCTCGCCTATTTTAATTTTGAGGGCAACGAGCCGCTTCACAAGTGTTTTGACCGGGACCTGGACCCGCAAAGGATTATTTCCGAACTTGGCGTGTTCCACCGCAGGGCCATAAAGCCGGGCGAAACCCTGGTGGTTTTTGACGAGATACAGTTCTGCAACCGCGCGCTGACGGCGCTGAAATATTTTTACGAAGACGCCCCTCAATACCATATAGCCTGCGCCGGCTCACTGCTTGGCATCGCTTTATCAAAGCCGCTGTCTTTCCCGGTGGGAAAGGTTGATCTGCGCGCGCTGCGGCCGCTTGGCTTTTATGAATTCATGCTGGCAAACCGGGAGGAAAAGCTGGCCGGCTTTTTGGCGGAACTTCCCGCGGACAAGGAAGTCCCGGAAATATTCACGGCAAGGCTCGAGGAGCTTCTCCGGAATTATTATGTGGCGGGAGGCATGCCGGAGGCAGCGGCAAAATGGATAGAGACAAAAGACGTGGCGGAGGTTGAGGCGGTTCAGCGGCGTATACTTGACGCCTACGAGCTGGATTTTGCCAAACACGCGCCTACGACGGATATCCCCAAGCTGAACCTTATCTGGAAATCCATCCCGAATCAATTGGCCAGGGAAAGCGGCAAGTTTGTTTTCGGACACGCCAAGCCGGGCGCCAGGGCAAAAGATCTTGAGGATGCGCTTGAATGGCTGGTTTCGGCGGGGATGGTTTATAAAGTGGTGAAAATAGGAAAACCGTTCATGCCGCTTTCAGCCTACGCGGACCCGGCGTATTTTAAACTGTACGCGCCGGATGTCGGGTTGCTGCGGAAAATGGCCGCGCTTCCGGCCGAGGCGGTTTTCCAGGGGCCGGAGACTTACAGGGAATTCAAGGGCGCGCTGGCCGAGAATTTCGCGCTGACCGAACTGCTTAACGCAAATCTGGAACTGCCGTTTTACTGGAGATCCGGCAACACCGCCGAGGTTGATTTTGTAGCGCAGTTTAAAGGGCGCATAGTGCCTGTTGAAGTTAAAGCGGGCCGCAACAGGGCGCGCAGCCTTGCGGAATACCGGAAAAAGTATTCCCCTGAAATTTCCGTTAAAACTTCGCTTGAGAACGTGGGCGGGAAAGAAATCAAGACCATTCCCCTATACCTGCTCTGGCGCCTTAAGGCCTACCTTTAACCGGCACAAGGAAAATTATGAAAGCTATTTTAGAATTCAATCTCCCTGAAGA
>Ga0180009_10006252_pt1 | contig 12555 bp, 8 predicted proteins | sample OS_PC_MetaG_FD_123537 | JGI IMG/M metagenome (GOLD analysis project Ga0180009, IMG submission 123537) | Groundwater microbial communities from the Aspo Hard Rock Laboratory (HRL) deep subsurface site, Sweden - OS_PC_MetaG | ecosystem: Environmental > Aquatic > Deep subsurface > Groundwater...
GAAAAAAATGGTGACGCCCGCTGCCGAGCGAGATGCCGTCGCCCATCTCCAGACTGTGTTTGGAATGAGCGAGCGGCGGGCGTGCCGAGTTCTGGGCTGCTGTCGGATGACGATGCGCTATCAGGCGCTTCGCACCGATGACGTCGCACTGCGCGAGCGGATGAAGGCGATTGCCCATGAGCGTCGCCGGTTCGGCTATCGCCGGCTGCATGTGCTGCTCAGGCGCGAGGGCCATCAGGTCAATCACAAGCGGCTGTTCCGCATCTATCGGGAAGAAAAGCTCGCGGTGCGCCGGCGTGGCGGCCGCAAGCGGGCCATGGGCACCCGGGCGCCAATGCTGGTCCCGATGCTCCCCGATGACCGGTGGTCTCTGGACTTCGTCTCCGACCAGCTCACCGACGGCCGCCGTTTCCGGGTGCTGACGGTGGTCGACGATTGCACCCGCGAGTGCCTGGCGCTCATCGCCGACACGTCGCTGTCGGGGCTGCGTGTGGCAAGGGAGCTCGAGACACTCGTCGCCAGCCGCGGCCGGCCCAGGATGATCGTCAGCGACAACGGCACCGAGTTCACCTCGAACGCCATCCTGAGCTTCGCCGACCGGCAGCGGATCGACTGGCACTACATCGCTCCAGGCAAGCCGATCCAGAACGCCTTTATCGAGAGCTTCAACGGTCGGCTGCGGGACGAACTGCTCAACGAGACCCTGTTCCCATCGCTCCCGCAGGTGAGAGCGACAGTGGCGTCCTGGCGGGCCGACTACAACCTCAACCGACCACACTCCGGGCTCGGCTGGCTCACCCCGGCCGAATACGCTGACACCTTCAACCCGCGACGGGATCTGGCGCTGCGCTCAATGACAGGCTCCGCGCCAGCCCCCGTCGCTCACCACGGCCAGAGCGGCCAAACCAACGGCCGGAGTCTACGTCACGCTGGATAGAAATTGGGGGCAACGTCACTTTGACTTGACCAGGCAAAGCTCGAAAAGATAGTTTTGCGCGTTCCTCTTTCACTATTTCATGGAATTTCATATTGCCCAAAATCGTCAGGTTTTCTCTTGCGGCTGGAGGACCTGACGGGTCGGCGGTTGGGGATAGCTATGAGGCACTGCTCAAGGCCTATCTCGACAAACGCCTGCATGATGGGGTGTTGCGGGAGGCGCGCGCCAGCGATGCCGGCGGGGTGCCGTTTTCCCGCGAGGCGCTGTTCGACCTGATCATCGACAAGGCCGACCGGCGCTTCGCCTTCGTCTCGTTCATCGCCGAACGCATCGTCGCCGGGCATCTGTCGCTCAAGGACATTGGCGCTCTCGAAAATGGCGACGGCATCTACCGTGACTGGCTCGCCGATCTCGACCGCACCTATGGCAGCAAGCGCGCCGACCGGCTGCGCGAGATCCTGGCATTGCTGTTGGCCGCCGAGGCGGCACAGGCCCGGGCGTTCGGCCCGGCCATGATCCCCGATCCGGTCGATGGCACGGCCCTGACGAGCTTCGGCTCCGAGCAGTTCGAAGGCTTGCCGGTGATCGTCATCGCCGAGCTGATGAACCTCCACGACCGCGAGGCCCTGACACCGGCCGAGCGCTTCGATCCGAGGTTGATCTTTGATCTGCAGGAATTGCAGGGCGCCCTGCGCATCTCGCGTTCGGGCGACGGATCGAACAAGTACCGGCTGGCGCTCAAGGAGTTCGCCGTCGCCGCCGAAGCCGATCCGCAACTGGCGCCGCAGATCGTCATCGCGGAACGAACAATCGCCGAGACCGCAGAACAGGCGGCGGAAACACTTGCCAAGGAACACGCCAACCTTGTTTCCCGAACAAACAACATGTCGGCTGAACGACAGGATGCGGAAACCGCCTGGCACAACCTGCCCGACTGGCTGCTGTTTGAGACGCTTGCGCCGCTTTGGCGAGGGCTTTCGATTTGTCGATCAGGAAGCCAGATGAGTGGGCGATGCATCAGCCTGATTTGGCCTCGGGCCAGTCGCACACAACAGTCCGGGCAAATGGTGCGGGCGATTCGGATGTGGAATGACGCACTGGCTCTGGCGCTTCCGCGCGTATCGGCCGAGGATCCTGATGGCAAGTCTCGCTATCGCGTCGCCGGATTGCTCGGGGGTCGCGGCGTTGCCAAACAGCAAAGCGCTGGGCATGGGGTCGACGCGGCGATCAGGGACCATGACGCGGAGATCCGGATCATGGAAGAGCTGCGCGCCGATCTCGGCGAGGCCTGGCGCCAGAACCCGGCGCTGCGCAACGCCTTGGCCACGACCTACACGAACCGCGGCAGCGCCAAACGGCGCAGCGCCGCGCTTGGAGCCGATGCGGCGATCGAGGATTATGACGCGGCGATCGAGATCATGGAGGCGTTGCGCACCGATCTTGGCGAAGCCTGGTGCCAGGACCCGGACCTGCGCAGCACCCTGGCCATGGCCTACATGAACCGCGGCGTTGCCAAAGAGCAAACCCCCGCGCATGGGGCCGATGCGGCAATCGAGGATTATGGTGCAGCGATCCGGATCATGGAGGCGCTGTGCACCGATCTCGGCGAAGCCTGGCGCCAGTACCCGGACATGCGCAACGACCTGGCCGGTGCCTACATGAACCGCGGCATTGCCAGACAGCAAAGCGCCGCGCACGGGGCCGACGCGGCGATCGAGGACTACGACACGGCGATCGAGATCAAGGAGGCGCTGCGCGCCGACCTCGGCGAAGCCTGGCGCCAAGCCCCGGCACTGCGCAACGACCTGGCCACGGCCTACGCGAACCGAGGCGTTGCCAAAGAGCAAAGCGCTGTACATGGAGCCAACGCGGCGATCAAGGACTATGACGCGGCGATCCGGACCAGGGAGGCGCTGCGCGCCGATCTCGGCGAAGCCTGGCGCCAGAACCCGGCACTGCGCGACGACCTGGCCGGTGCCTACATGAACCGCGGCGTTGCCAAATGGCAAAGCGCCGCGCATGGGGACGGTGCGGCGATCGCGGACCATGACGCGGCGATCGAAATCAGGGAGGCACTGCGCGTCGAACTCGGCGAAGCCTGGCGCCGGAACCCGGAACTGCGGAACAACCTGGCCAAGGCCTATGTGAACCGCGGCAATGCCAAACAGCAAAGTGCCGCGCATGGGGCCGACGCGGCGTTCGAGGACCACGACGCGGCGATCCGGATCATGGAGGAGCTGCGCGCCGATCTCGGCGAAGCCTGGCGCCAGAACCCGCCACTGCGCAACGACCTGGCCTATGCCTACTTGAACCGCGGCACTGCCAAACGGCAAAGCGCCGCGCATGGGGCCGATGCGGCGATCGAGGATTGTGACGCGGCGATCGAGATCATGGAGGCGCTGCGCGCCGATCTCGGCGAAGCCTGGCGCAAGAACCCAGCACTGCGCAATCGCCTGGCCAAGGCCTACTTGAACCGCGGCATTGCCAAAGCGCAAAGCGTCGCGCACGGGGTTGACGCGGCGATCGAGGACTATGAAGTTGCGGTTTCCCTTTGGGACGCGCTGATCGCGGACGCACCGACGTTTGCACCCGTTGTCAAGAATTACCGAGACGGCGTGGCTCAGGAAATTCAAGGGCTGCGGGGCGCCTCCTGACAACGCGTATATGCATCAATCTTTTGGCAGGCGCGCCTTTCGATCGCCGTGGGCCGACAGGCCGAACATCACCAATGTGCCGAACAAAGCCAGGGTGGCAAAGGCGGCAAATCCCATCCAGTGGACCTTGGCAAAGCTCGCCCAGGCCCATTCGTCGGGCATGAGTTCGAAGATGAAGCCGAAGAGGTTGGCGGCAAGGGCAAGTGGAAATCCGTAGAGTGTCAGGAACGCCACGCGCCGATTGGTGACGAGATCGGAATGGGAGGTCAGGATCGCTTTGGCCTCCTCAAGGTCGCGGCATAAATCGTCCAGCCGGCCTTCCACGCCCCAGAACCGCAAAAGCTCGTCCCGAAATGCCTGCGCTGCTCCGTTTTTGGTTCCGGCGTCGAGCTTGTGGCGATGTTCGATCACATCCAGCTGGACGGCACAGATTTGATTGTAAATCCTCAACTCGCGCGATTGCTGAGGTGATCGTGCCCCCTGCATGCGCGCCCGAACATCGTCGAGCAGGGCCGTGACCTTGTGAGTTTGCGCGTCGATCCAGTCCATTGCGCCGCTGGCGATGTCGAATACGGACTTGAGTTCAGCCAGATCCAGATGCTCGCCTGCAGGCGGTACGAGAAAGAAGGCTCCCGATTCGGCAATGACGCAAACCGCGCCTTCAAGCTCGAGGTGGCTGCATGGCTCAGCGGCCATGAGATCGCGAAACGTTGGCGCACCTTCGGCGGCTTCCGTTCGCGCCATGCACGCGGAGAGATATTTGCCGAGCATTGGAGTCCACATCAGTGGGAGGTCGGCGTTTCCCTGTTGATGCCAGCGTGCAACGCGCAGTTTTCTCCTGGATGTCGTATGCTCGGCGGAGCAGTCATAAAGCGAAACGCGCTCGGTTTGTCCAGGTACTCGGGACTTCGCGCAGTTTTTGAGCCCACAGACCACCTGCGCGTCCCTGAACGGGCCAAAGGTTTGCCAGAGGGTTTCAAGCACATCGTCCCATTGCAGTTTCGAGCCTAAGGTCCTTTTCGTGGAATCGACCCAACCGGGCGCTCCGACCAGGCTCTCGTCATCGGTTATGTACCAAGGCTGATTGACCATGTTGAACTGGAATTTGTTGGCGCGCGCGCGATACCAAGGCTCATCTCTTGGCTCGTTTTGGGGGCGATCGGGACCCCACCTTCGGTCTTCTTCGATTTCGAGCAACTGCCAAAAGTCCTCAAGGGAAAGCCCGGACTCTGCTGACAGCGACACGGTCACGTCGTTGCCGTCGCCTTTCGCTTCCGGGCGATAGACTGCCATCAGCGTGAACCCATTCTTCAGGAGAGGCTTTTCCCGGTCGTTGCGGGCAAAGGATTTGTGGCTTCCCATGAAGGAACGCTCTTCGATCAAGGCGCAATCGATCAGCACCTTGCGCTCGCGAAAGCCGCGCACCGGAAGAAACAGCTGAAATGTCGGCCAGCGTTCGCGAACCATCAGGTAATTGCGCAGCTCAAAATCGAAGGCCGCTTTCGCCCGCCTGACCGAACCATCGTCATCCAGCGGATTGATGCTGGTTGGGCCGTAACCGCCATCAAGACACGCGGTCAAAAGACTGAGCCCGTCGAACCAGGCTGCGGAAGGGTTCGACGAAATGGAGGCGTGCACGAGTGCGTTGTGCAATTCACCATAGGCGCGATCCATGTGTTCGGCGGCCACGAATCCCCGCTCGTACAGGTCAATATAGTTGACCCAGTCGGCGGCAATTTCGCCTGCCGGAACACCGGCAAAGCGAGCGGCCAGGCTGAAAAGGCCGAAGCAACTATCGGGAGAGGCATCTTCGACAATCAGCCTGATGCGAGAGAAGTCAAGGGCCTGTCCATCCGGCAAGCCGAGGTTGGACCGCCACAGGGAAACCAGGGCATCGGGTGCGGCAACGACCAGTTTGGTAACCGATGTCAGCTTGGCGTCGAGTCCGTGCTGCGACAGGTCCGCCTTGCCATTGAGCGCCGCTGCATAGCGGCGGGTGCGTGGATTTTCGCCTTTGTCCTCCACCCAATCCGCGCCCATTGCCTGTCGGCCAAAGCCAACGGCTATGCGTGGCTCCGTCCCATCGTGAGCCCAGAAGAAATGGACGGCGTCCGCGTCCATGGTCTCCGCCGAACGGATTTGCCCGGCGAAACTCGAGACGAATTGCCGAAATGTCGTCATTTGCGCGTCGATCCCTCCTGCCAGAGCAGGCAAAGTCTAGTTGAACAGGGCGTCGCTGTCTGTTCCTTTCAATGCATAAGTCGTAGCGTGGTTCCGGTCCCGATACGCGGGGCACGCCTTTGAAATACGATCCGGGAGCAGGTACAAGTCAACGGCGGCAAGGTCCGTCCGGTCGAGACCCAAACCGCCTTTGGATGAGACTTCAGGCAGTTCGGTTGCGTTTAGCATGACTGTCGGCCCTCGAACAAAGGCCTAGTGGCGGTCACTGAATGATGTATGTTGCAGGCAGGCCACTTCCAGCACAATTCCGGAATTGAAGTCGAGCCAAAGTACTGGTACACAGAGACCACCTTAATACGGTCAAAAAGCCCGGATTTCCGGCATTTTTCGCTCATGCGGCAGGAGTCCCACCCTCTCCGCCATCTTCATAGAAATCAGTAAGTTACAGATTTTTCTGGGCTTTTAACCTTTGTATGACGCGAAAGTGGTACACGCGAGGGTGTGAAGGATATGACTGTGAATCGGCGCGGGATCCCGACGCCGATACGCACGGTAAGCCCTTGAAATGCTTAGGGCGAGCAGGGTCAATTGATGGTGCCGAGTTACAGGAAAAGCGCCCAAAGCCGTCGCCTGAGCAGGGCCTAGGTCTGCTGGCGGGCGGCGCAATAGCTGCGAGGCCCTCGACATCGCCGCTCGCCCCACTTCCCGATGCGTCCCATTCCTTGCCGTACTTCGGAGCCGAATGCGCGCCGTCGGCAAAGCGCCCAAGGCCATCCTGATCGCCGCTGCGCATGAGCTCGGCGTCATCCTCGACCCAATGATCCGCGACAAGCAGCCTCTCGGTTCGGATGACCAATACAGTCCGTGTCAAATTGCCGGTTGAGCTCGGGTCGGTATTCGAGCAATCCTCAGCGAACGTCTCCCAGAAAGGGGCGGGGCCGCGCCCCGGCCACACGACCGGATTGCGATGAAATACGCCGCCCACGTTCTCTACCGCGTCACGCTCATTATTTGCGTCGCCCTGTTCGGCGTGATGTTCGCCGCCCAACTCGTCATCGTATTGATGCGTTACGTGATGGGGGTGGGCTTTCTCGAACTGCAGGACATGGTCACCTACTCCTTTTCGGTGCTGGTCGTGCTGACCATCCCGCTCGCTGCCGGCATGGACCGGCACGTGCGGGTCGACATCCTGCGCAGCCGGTTCTCGCGCCTGACCAATCACCGGATAGACCAATGGGGACACGTGCTGTTCACACTCCCTGTCTTCGGGCTCATGCTGGTGAACGCCTGGCCGTTGGTCGGCGCCTCGTGGGCGATCCTCGAAGGATCGCGGGAGACCGGGGGGCTGGCCGGGATGTTCGTGGTCAAGTCTACCGTGGTGGTGATGTGCCTTCTGTTGCTCGTCCTCGGGGTGATCGACTTTTTCTCGGATGGCAGGGGACTGCCACCGGGTGCGGAAGACGCAGGCCGACCCGAAGGCGGGACGGCGAGGAAGGTGCGTGACCTATGAGCGTCGAACTCGCCTGGCTCCTTGTCATGACGGTTGCGTTGTTCGCCGGCATCCTCTCGGGGCTCCCGGTGATGCTGGTCATCGCCGGCGTGCCGACGCTGGTGGCGGTGTTCGCGAGCCTTGTGGGCCATTTCGACCTCATCTACTTCCAGGCCGTGCCGCAACGGGTCTTCGGCGTGATGGAAAACAGCCTGCTGATCGCGGTGCCGCTCTTCGTGCTGGTCGGCGTGCTGCTCGACCGCTCGAAGCAGGCCGAGCGCATGCTGACCAACATCAACCGGCTCTTCGGCAGCACGAAACAAGGCCTGGCGCTTTCGGTGCTCGTGGTCTCGGCACTGATCGCCGCCTCGACGGGCATCATCGGCGCCACCATCGTCATGCTCGGCACCATCAGCCTGCCGACTTTGTTGGGCGCCGGGATCGACAAGCGCACCTCGTCCGGGTTGATCTGCGCCTCCGGCACGCTCGGCCAGATCATCCCGCCCTCGATCGTTTTGATCCTGCTCGGCGACCAGATCTCCAACGCCTATATCGCGGCACAGCAGAATGCGGGCAATTTCGCGCCCGATCCGGTGACGGTGAGCGATCTTTTTGCCGGTGCAATGCTGCCCGGCCTCACCCTGGTGGGCCTCTATGCGCTATACGTGCTCTTCAAGCTCAGGACCAGAACGGGTGCCCCGGCGCCTGCCGGTGCGGTTGCCGGGCGCGCGCCGGGGATATCGCTGACCGAGATTACGAGCGGAATCCTGCCGACGCTGGCGCTTATCGTCTCGGTGCTGGGCTCGATCCTTTTGGGAATCGCCACCCCAACCGAAGCCGCGGGCGTCGGGGTCGGCGGCGCAATCCTTGTGGCCGCGGCGCAGATCTCGCCGTCGATGAAGCGTCAGGCACTGGCCACTGTGGGCCTCGCCCTTGCGCTGCTCGCCGCCGCCGCCGCCGGATGGGTGAAGGTGGATTTCAGCGCCGGCGCTTTGACCGCCAGCCCCGGCACGCTCGTTGCCGGCGGCCTCGTCGCCCTGACGCTTCTCGGCCTCGCGCGGGCAGTTATCGCTTTGGTCCGCTCAGGGGTACTGGTGCCGGCCATCACCGAGACGCTGAAGGTCTCCGGCATGATCTTCGGCATCGTCATTGCCGCTTCGATCCTCAGCCTCGTGTTCCGCGGCTTTAACGGCGACGAGATGGTGGCCGAGCTCATGCACCATGTCCCCGGCGGGGCGCATGGCATGCTGGTAGTCACCATGCTGGTGGTCTTCCTGCTCGGCTTCATCCTCGAGTTCGTCGAGATCATCTTCATCGTGATCCCGATCGTCGGCCCGGTGATCCTGATGGGCGAGATCGACCCGGTCTGGTTCGCGATCCTGTTTGCGATGAACCTTCAGACCTCATTCCTCACGCCGCCCTTCGGCTTCGCGCTGTTCTATTTCAGCTCGGTAGCGCCGGATAACATCACCACCGGTGACGTCTATCGTTCCATCGTGCCCTTCGTCATGATTCAGCTCGTGGCGATCGGTCTTCTCGCCCTGGTGCCGGGCCTCGCCACCTGGCTACCAGGCATCTTGTTCTGAAAACGCTATCCAAGTGGAGGACACCATGAAACGTCGTGACTTTCTGAAGACCGGGGCCTTCGCCGCCCCCGCCGCCGCGCTCGCCACGCCCGCCCTGGCGCAGGGCAAGATCGAGTGGAAACTGCCTACCGCCTTTCCGGCCAAGGCGCCGGGCGTCGGTACCAACTCGGCCACCTTCGCGGCCCGGGTCGCCGCCATGTCCGACGGCCAGCTCACCTTCAAGATATTCTCCGCCGGTGAGCTGGTGCCCCCCTTCGGCGTCGAGGATGCGGTCGAACAGGGTACGGCCGAGATCGGCCATGCGCCGACCTACTACTCGGCTTCGAAAAATACCGCCGTGCATTTCTTCACCGCCGTGCCGTTCGGCCTGACCGCCGTCGAGACCTCGGGCTGGATCCGCTATGGCGGTGGCCAGGAGCTCTGGAACGAGCTCTATGCCCAGCGTAATCTGGTGCCGTTCTATTCCGGCAATTCCGGCGTCCAGTCAGCCGGCTGGTTCAAGAAGCCGATCGAGAGCCTAAACGATCTCTCCGGCCTCAATTTCCGCATCGCCGGCCTCGGCGGCGAGACCATGCGCAAGCTCGGCGTCAATGCGGTGCTGACCCCGGCGACCGAGATCTTCTCCGCCCTTCAGTCCGGCGCCATCGACGCCGCCGAATGGGTCGGCCCGATGCTTGACCAGGCCTTCGGCCTTCAGAAGGTGGCGAACTACTGCTACCTGCCCGCCTTCCACGAGCCCTCCGCCGGGCTCGAGATCGTGGTCAACGCTGATGCCTGGGCCGAGCTGCCGCCGCATCTCAAGGCAATCATCGAGAACGCCGCCGATGCCGCCGCGGCCGAGAGCCTCGCCCAGTTCGACTATTTCAACGCCCTGGCGTTCCAGCAGCTCAAGGACGCCGGCGTCGAGTTCCGCGCCTTCCCCGACGACGTGGTCGCGGCGCTGAAAAAGGCCGCCGCCGAAGTGCTGGACGAAAACGCCGCCGCCAACCCGGACTTCGCCCGGGTGAAGGAAAGCTACGACGCGGCGCTTGCGCTGGCCCGCCCCTACGGCACAGCGATGAAGGCGCCGGTGTTCTCGCAGCGAAGCTGAGGCGGAGCGCCACCACACCACACCTCGAAGTGCCCCGGTCGATCGAGCGGGGCACTTGCGTATGGGGAAACCAGAGCAGAATCCTTTCACACTGAACTTGTCGTATATCCGCAAGACGAGAAGTAGTTTTTGGCGTGTTGAGGATCGGCGATTATCAGATCAATGCGGGTGTCTATTTCGCATCAAACTCATATGTTGTTGGCATAGTCTCAAAGAAAAAAAGCCTCACAAACGTAATGTATGGTGGCCCAGAAACTGCAACAAGGGCCGTGCAGATTTCTGACTTGGTATATCTGAACGGCTCAACTGACTATCTAGAACTATCGGCTTTTTCCTCGACAACACAAAACGCGAATGAGTCGCAAAGCGGAACCTCTATGTCTGGATATTTGGCAAAAGCAGCATAGAGACAACACAGCTTCGACCAATCCGTGGTTGTCGGCGTTTCAGTTGAGAGATAATTCTTAAGGCCCATCCTACCGCTCACGCCCCAACGGAAAACGCCGGAAACCAACTTCATGCGATATCGTCCAGAGATTGATGGCCTACGTGCCTTCGCTGTCGTACCGGTGGTTCTTTACCACGCAGGCGTGAGCATTTTTGGCGGCGGCTTTGCTGGTGTTGATGTGTTTTTCGTCATCAGTGGCTACCTGATAACGACAATCATCTGGACAGAGATGGACGCGGGAACTTTCACGCTCTCCCGTTTCTACGAACGCCGGGCCCGCCGAATCCTTCCCGCACTTTTTCTGGTGCTTGTCGCAATCCTCCCATTCGCATGGTTCGTGTATCTGCCCAGCCAAATGGAGTTCTTTTCGAAGTCCCTCGTGGCGACGATATTCTTCTGCTCAAATGTGCTTTTTTGGCAAGACGCAGGGAACTATTTTGGCACTCCGACCGAGCTCAACCCATTAATCCACACGTGGAGCTTGGCGATAGAAGAGCAGTATTATCTTTTCTTCCCAATGATGCTTTTGCTTATGCAGCCATTTCGACGGCGTTGGGCCTATATTGTATTTGCTGTGGTTTTTGTAGTTAGCTTGGGCATGGCGCAGGGACTTGTGACAGCTCATCAAACGGCCGTTTTTTACCTGCTGCCAACTAGGTTTTGGGAGCTGCTGATCGGTTCGTTTTGTGCCGGAGTTTTGTTGCACACTTCCGCACCGCCCGGTGGACGAACCGCGGCGGAGATTCTCAGCGGGTTGGGACTAGTTCTCATTGTCGCCTCAATGGTGCTCTTTTCCAAAGAGACGCCATTTCCCAGTTTCTATACCTTGGTGCCGACCATCGGGGCCGCCTTGGTTGTTGTGTTCGCGCGCTCTGGCACGCTGGCATATAGTGTACTGACGCAAAGGCTTTTCGTCGGAGTGGGGCTGATCAGTTACAGCCTCTATCTTTGGCATCAGCCGTTGTTCGCTCTCGCCAGATATCAGGCACATTTGAGGCAACCTGATTGGCTGATCTGGATACTCTGCCTCGTGTCGATTCTGCTGGCCTATCTGAGCCGCCGTTTCGTTGAACTGCCGTTCAGAAACCGCAGGCAAATTCGCCTTGGTGGCCTTGCGGCCTATGGGTCTGTCGCCGCCGTCGTGTTGATTTCGTTCGGTACAATTGGAATGCTGACCCAAGGGGATTTGGGAAGGTATACGCTGGCAGAGCTTGACGTGCTGGCAAAAAATGCCGCGAGAGGTGCCTACGTTTGGGAACGAAAGAACGCCCTTGATCATGTACCGTTCGCGTCTAAGGCAAAGACCAAGGTCCTTGTTGTCGGAGACAGTTTTTCGGCTGACCTGATAAACGCGGTCTATGAGTCAGGCCTAAAGAATGATGCGAGCATAACTTCCATAAGCGTCACAGCCCGATGCATCCTATTTTTTTCAGAGCAGATGGCTGCTCGCATCGACAAAAACAAAGGTGATGCCGAATGCAAAAAGGGCTATTGGTTCGGCAATCCTCAAACGCAGGCTATTCTCGATCAGGCCGACGTCGTACTGATCTCCGGCAAGTGGTCGAGCGAGGATGTCGATGCCCTGCCGGAAGACTATGATGATCTCGAACGGGTAATGGGCGACAAGATATATATTGTTGGCACCAAGGCCTTTGACGCAAGTATCAGCGTACTGGCAAACATTCCGGAAGAGGATCGAAATACCTATACGCAGTCACCAACCGCTGATGCGAGAAAAATTAACCAACGGTTGGCCGGCCTATTTGGCAGGAATTTTGTGGATATTATAGGCCTGATGTGTCCGGGTGATAAATGTGCGGCATTCACTCCAGACCGGGAACTGATCTCACATGATACCTATCACCTCACTCAAGCTGGTGCCCGATATCTGGGGAACCTGTTGCGCAGGCAGGCGCCGTTTTCCAGGTTTATGACGAACAGCTAGCCATAGAATTCTTCACATTGACTTTGTCGGCCGCCCACCGGGCCGCTCACCGTTCCGTTCGCGATCGGGTGATGCGGTTTACCAACACCTTCAAATGCTGTTTAATACCAACGGCTACATGAGTTGACCGACGTGGGCCCATTTTCGCATGCCGATGGACCTGATGGTTTCGGGTTGATCGATAAGGTTGTTCCAAGCCTGACACGACGCGTCGATGATGGCGTC
>Ga0180009_10006253_pt1 | contig 12552 bp, 11 predicted proteins | sample OS_PC_MetaG_FD_123537 | JGI IMG/M metagenome (GOLD analysis project Ga0180009, IMG submission 123537) | Groundwater microbial communities from the Aspo Hard Rock Laboratory (HRL) deep subsurface site, Sweden - OS_PC_MetaG | ecosystem: Environmental > Aquatic > Deep subsurface > Groundwater...
CACCCTTCTCCCGCACCATAATTTTCACACCTCTCCGGAAAAGTTTGTTTTCTATTTCATGGGAAGATTATGCGCCTTTCCAAACTCGGATAATATTTCGCCCAAGTTCGGCGTTCCGATTTCCTGAAGGTCATAATAGACCCTCGTGTTCGGTTTCTTGATGTCGATGAGCCTGCTTAAGTCGATAGGGGTGGCCACCACCACCGCATCACAATCGGTCTTGTTGATGGTCGCCTCCAGGTCTTTAAGCTGCTGTTGGCCGTATCCCGTTGCCGGCAGGAGTGTTCCGATATTCGGCCAGAGTTTGAAGGTCTCGGTGATGCTTCCGACGGTGTAGGGCCTGGGGTCTACCAGTTCTGCTGCGCCGTACCGTTGAGCAGCAACCGTACCCGCGCCTATTTTCATCTCTCCATGCGTTAGCGTAGGGCCGTCTTCGATAACAAGCACTCTCTTTCCCTTGATTACATCCGGATTATCAACCCGAATCGGAGAGGCGGCATCAACTACGATTGCATCCGGATTTACCCTGGCAATACTATTTCGTACCTTCAGGATATTCTCGGGAGCGGCGCTGTCGATTTTATTGATAACCACCACATCGGCGATTCTCAAGTTGATTTCCCCGGGATAATAGGAGACCTCATGGCCCGGACGGTGAGGGTCGGCAACGGTTATCATCAGGTCGGGCTTGAAGAACGGGAAGTCATTGTTCCCCCCGTCCCAGACGACAACATCGCAGCCTTTAGGGTCTTCTTCGGCAGCCCTTAAAATGGCCTGGTAGTCCACCCCTGCGTATATAACGTTTCCGCGTGTGACGTGCGGCTCGTACTCTTCCATTTCTTCGACGGTACATTTGTGCTTCTCCAGGTCCCCCAGCTCGGCAAAGCGCTGTACCTTCTGGGCAACCAGGTCACCGTACGGCATGGGGTGGCGTACGGCGATGACTTTCAAGCCCTTTTCCATGAGAAGCTCTATGACCCTTCTCGAAGTCTGGCTCTTGCCGGAGCCCGTTCTCACCGCACAAACTGCGATAACAGGTTTCTTGCTTGTGAGCATCGTATCCCTGGGTCCGAGCATCATATAGTTTGCCCCGGCGGCATTTACGATGGCCCCGACACCCATCACGTGCTGATAGGAAACATCACTGTAGGAAAAGACACAGGTATCAACATTCAACTCTTTTATAAGCTGCGGCAATTGCTCCTCCGCGTAGATTGGGATTCCCTCCGGATAGAGATTGCCTGCCAGCTCGGCCGGATATGGTCTCCCGGAGATGCCGGGTACCTGGTGTGAACCGGTGAAGCCTACCACGTTGTACTCTTCGTTGTCCCTGAAATACATGTTGAAGTTGTGAAAGTCTCTTCCCGCAGAGCCGATAATAAGTATATTTTTCTTCCTCATAATTACTTCTTGCTCTCTGATTTTGTTTTCCTCTTTCTTGACCTGGGTTCCTGCATAAAAGGGGACATCCTTCAAAAAAAGACGGAGTTGTCGTCATTATAGAGATTTACTTACCACTTTGCAAGATGTTTCGGGACAATTGATTATTAAAATTAATAAAAAGCAAAGTGTAAGAAAACGCCGGAGAGAAAGCCGGCAGAGTTACTTGAGAGCTAGCACTTGGCTTCTCAAGGGAAGAGTTTTTCGACGTCGCTGACTGAGTCGAAGATATAGTCCGGGACAACAACTGGAGATTCCAAATCGCTTTCCCGGAACTCCCCCGTTTTTACCAGCGCTGTCTTAAGACCTGCATTTTTGGCACCCAGAATGTCAGCCCTGACCCTGTCTCCCACCATAAGGATTTTGCTCCTGTCGACATTTCCCATGGTATCGAGGGTGATATCGAAAATGTAACGATTCGGCTTTCCGATATAAGTGGCCTTGATGCCGGCAGCGTCTTCGAGCATTTTCCCGTAAGCTCCCACCGTTAGCTCCATCTCTCCCAGACTACTGTCCACGGTTTCTGTAATCATAACGATTAATTTTGTGCCTTTGCAGAGGAGCCGGACTGCCTTGTTCAGGTTCTGAAAATTGAAATCCTCGCGGAAATCTCCAAGAACAAGATACTCGGGATTATCCGGGTCGTGCCGGAAATTGCGAAACTCCTCCAGTCCTTCCCCCTTTAACCATACCCAGCAAGACCTCGGACTCAGGGTTTCCAGATATCGAGCGGTGGCAAAAGAAGCGGTAACGACCTCGTGCTCGTAAATGCTGAAACCCTTCTTGTTTAGTTTTTCCGTGCATGACCTCCTGCTTTTTAAGGTACTGTTGGAGAGGACTCGAATGGGAACCCGCCTTCTGCGAAGCGAAACGAGTAGCTCGACGGCTCCAGAATAGGCTTTTCCCTGGAACTCGAGTACCCCGTCGAGATCGAATATGACACCTTCTATCTTGTCTTTCACGGTCGTACCCTGGTTTCCTCTGGTACGCCAGAATGGCTAAGTGCTTTTCATGCCCATCCTGACACCGAGCTCGACTAAGGGCCTGTCGCGGGGTATGTAACCTTTGCGAGTCTTGTGGTCATCGATAGCATTGAGCAGTTTCTGGCCCGCTATATCCTCCGTGTACGGCGGCAGGGACTTGGGTACCCTTACCTCTCCTGGGGGCCCAGAACCGTTGACATAATCTCTAGAAACAGGAAAATCGAGCTCAAACCACTGATGTGGTGGGCAGTAGAGGACTTGAACCTCTGACCTCTGCGATGTCAACGCAGCGCTCTAACCAACTGAGCTAACCGCCCATTGCACCATAATTCTACAAAACGCTCTGTCTTTCGTCAACTGTAATTGTCAGGCTGCATTACGGTTGTTGATTTGCTGTTTTCGGGAGGAAGGTGGTGTAATTCGATCTCCGGTGTGATAAAATACTAGCTACATTCGATAACGTGGAGGCTTGATATGAATTTTCTGAGAGGTCTGCTGGCAACGCTGCTGATGTTTCTCCTCTTTCTGTCACTGGCCGCTTTTGGCACGCTGTTTGCGCTGCGCAGTACATTGCTCGACCCGGACTTCGTCGTGGCGCAGGTGGAAAAACTGGATGTGGCGGCGCTGACAGAGGAAATGACCGATTTTCAGTTAAGCGGGGAGATACCGCCGGAAGCTGCCTTTCTTGAGGAGGCACTCCGCAACGCCATTGTCGAAAATGAGCCACAGCTGAAGGAGCAGGTGAACGCCGCCATCTACTCCGGCTACGATTATCTGCTCGGCAAGAGTGACCAGCTGAATATGGTTATTTCCTTTGAACCGATAAAGGCCGACCTGAAAGACAGGCTGTGGCTGCTTTTCCAGCAGAACACAGAAAGCCTGCCGCCGGAGGTTGCCGCCCTGCCACCGGAAATGCTGGAGCAGTATTTTGAGCAATTTTACCAGCAGTTTGAGGCCGAGATACCATCTGAATTTGTTATTGATGAAAGCTCCGTCCCGCCGGAAATAATGCCTCTGGTTGATACGGCACGGGAGTATACCAGATATACCGAGACGGCTTACTACGGACTGATAGCCCTCATGATGGTGCTGGTGCTGGGCATAATTCTGCTGCACCGTAGCGTCAAGGGCGTGACAAGAGAGCTGGGCGTAACCTTCTTGATATATGGAGCCATTGAGTATGCCGGTGTCTGGGCGACCCAGCGCTATTCTTCCAGTATCCCGCTGCCGGATATACCGCCATCAATACAGGCCTGGCTCAACGGGTTTATCGCCGACCTGATTGCCCCAATGCAGGTCCTGGGGATAGGGCTGATGGCCGCTGGGGCGGCGCTGATTATCATTTCTTTCGTTTACCCGCGGCTGCGGCCGGCGGAGGAATAAGTAATACCTCCCACCCCACCCATCACCACCGCTCCCACTGTTGTGGCGATGGCAATGAAAACGGTGGCGTCGTACCAGAAGCCGCGCGGAAATAGCATTATCAGGTAGTCCTTGCTCGGGTCAAGCTGCCAGAGCTCGTTGGTGAAGCTGAGCAGGTGAAACTGGAGAAATAGCTGGTCGAAATTGAGCATAGCGCCGATTCCGAGGAGCAGCATCAGGCCTAAAGTCAAGCCACTGCCCCAGACCAATCCATGCGCCAGTCGTCGCCACTCTTTTCGCCAGATAGAGAAGCTAGCGTAAACAAGCGCATAAACCAAAGTCCCCAGGAATATCCAGTAGTCCAGCCAGAACAGGGTTTTGACGTCTTTCAGGTGGGCAACCTCCTTATCGTTGAAAAGGGTGAATGACTGGCCATCTTTCATCACGGTCAGGCTGATGGTTTCTTCGCCGGAATTAAAGTAGCCTATAAGCCCTCCGGCGGCTTTATCCAGCTCAGCATCAGATAGGCCCGTCGTCTGGCCCACCTCATATTTATCGAAGCCGTGGCGATAAAGGGCAGCGCAATTGGCCGCCCCGCCAATGCTTGCCGAAAACAGCAGCATAGGCAGGCAGAGAATGAAAAGCCACTTCGTTATCCCATAAAAAATTTTCATTCTGATATTCAGATTTTACAATTTTTAAGCTGGACAATGATACAGCGACATCGAAGCCCTGTGCTATAATTATGTAGATTTTTCACTGAAGAAGCTATGTTTACTCATCTTCACGTCCATACCGAATACAGTCTGCTCGATGGTATGTGCCGCATTCCGCAGCTCGTATCAAGGGCCAAAGAGCTGGGTATGGACAGCCTGGCGATAACCGACCACGGCGCCATGTATGGCGTCATTGAGTTCTACCGTACCGCCAGGGAGGCGGGGATAAAGCCCATCATCGGCTGCGAGGTATACGTCGCCCCGGGAAGTCGCGTCGGACGTGATGTAGCTGACAGGAACCACTATCATCTCATTCTCCTGGCCAAGAATTATGCCGGCTACCAGAACCTTATCCAGCTCGTAACCAAGGCGCACCTCGAGGGCTTCTACTACCGGCCGCGGGTGGACAGAGAACTTCTGGAGCAACACCACGATGGTTTAATTGCACTTACCAGCTGTCTGGCGGGAGAGATACCACGGTTGATTCTGGAGGGACGACTTCAGGATGCCAAACAGGCGGCACAGTGGTATCGGCAGGTATTTGGCGATTTCTACCTTGAGATACAGCGACAGCCCATCGCCGAGCTCGAGCAGGTGAACCAGGCCCTCATCCCCATGAGCGATGAGCTCGGTATCCCGCTGGTGGCCACCAATGATATCCACTACATCAGGCGTGAGGATGCTCAGGCCCATGACCTGCTCCTGTGTATCGGCACCAACTCCTCCATTCATGACGAGAAGCGGATGAAAATGGCCTCGGATACCCTTTATCTGAGGAGCCCGGAGGAGATGGCCGAGCTCTTTCGGGATATCCCGCAGGCCCTTGATAACACAGAACGGATTGCCGAGATGTGCGACCTCACTCTGGAGTTCGGGCGACTTCATCTGCCTGAGATTGAACTGCCGCCGGGAAAAACGGCCGACGAGTTTCTCGCTGCCCTGTGCTATGAAAACCTGTCCCACTACTATCCCCAGCCCACTGAAGAAATAAAAGGGCGGCTCGGTTATGAGCTCGAGGTCATTAAAAAGACCCAGTTTGCCAACTATTTCCTGGTGGTCTGGGACATCATTTCCTTCACCAAGGAACGCGACATTCTCTTCGGGGTGCGGGGCAGTGCTGCCGCCAGCATAGTCCTGCACTGCCTCGGTATAACTGCGGTGGACCCGATTGAGCACCAGCTGGTCTTCGAGCGATTCCTCAACCTGGAGCGCAAGGAGATGCCGGATATCGACCTTGATTTTCAGGATGACCGCCGGGATGAGGTTATCGCCTACGTTTCGCAGAAGTACGGTCAGGACCACGTGGCCCAGATTATCACCTTCGGTACCCTCGGCGCCAAAGCCGCCATCCGGGACGTGGGACGGGCGCTGGGCATGGCCTACAGCGATGTTGACCGCGTGGCCCGCCTGGTGCCGTACTCGCCGACCATGACGCTGGCCAGGGCCCTGAATGAGAACAACGAGCTCAGGAGCATACATCAGGATGACCAGATAATCCGCAATCTGGTCGATTCCGCACGGAAGGTGGAAGGAATTGCCCGCCACGCCAGCACCCACGCCGCCGGCGTGGTCATTTCCAAAGAGCCGCTCACTAAATACGTCCCGTTACAGTGGGGCAGCAAGGTCAATGGTCAGGAATCGGTGATGACCCAGTTCTCCATGGGCGATGTTGCCGAGATAGGTCTGCTCAAAATGGACTTCCTCGGCTTGGCCAACCTCACCATTTTGGAGAAGGCGAAGGAAATCATTGCCGAGAGCCACGGCGTTGAAATCGACCTGCAGAATATTCCGATGGATGACGCCAGGACATTTAATCTGCTCTCTTCCGGAGAAACGACCGGGGTCTTTCAGCTGGAAGGGGCCGGTATGCGCCGTTATATCAAAGAGCTGAAACCGACCGCCTTCAGCGATATCGCCGCTATGGTGGCGCTCTACCGTCCCGGCCCGATGGAGCACATCCCCACCTTTATCAGGGCGAAGCACGGCCAGGAGCCCATCCGCTATCCCCACCCCGCTCTGGAAAATATCCTGCAGGAAACGTACGGGGTGATTGTCTATCAGGACCAGGTGCTGTTCATCGTGAGGGAGTTTGCTGGCTACAGCCTGGGACAGGCGGACATATTCCGCAAGGCTATGGGCAAGAAAATCGCTGAGGTGATGAAGAAAGAGAGGCGCCGCTTTATTGAAGGCGCCAAGAAAAAGGGCTTCTCGGCGGACCTCGCCGCCCAGGTCTTCAACCTGATAGAGCCATTTGCCGGCTATGCTTTCAACAAAGCCCACAGCGTGAGCTATGCCCTCATCGCTTACCAGACCGCGTACCTCAAAGCGAACTACCCGGCGGAGTATATAACTGCGTTTCTTACCATCCACGCCGACCAGCCCGAGAAGGTGGCCAGTGCAGTTGCCGAGTGCCGTCGTCTGGGCATAAAGGTGCTGTCGCCGAATATCAATCATAGTCAGGTCAATTTCTCCATTGAGAAAGATGGTGCGGCACCCGCCATTCGCTTTGGACTATCGGCCATAAAAAATGTGGGGCCGGGTGCCGTTGAGCCAATGGTGACGGAAAGAGATAAGAACGGAGAGTTCCGGTCCATTGAAGACCTCTGCCGGCGTTGCGACCTGCGCGGCATCAATCGGCGGGCCATTGAGAGCCTGATTAAAGCCGGTGCCTTCGACCCGCTGGGCAGTCGGGCAGAACTGCTGAGCAATGTGAACCGCATCATTGCGCTGGCGCAGCGGGAACAGCGACTGCGCGAGTCAGGACAGTCAACCATGTTCGACCTGTGGGGAGAAAAAACACAGGTGCCGATGCCCAGCCTTGACCTTAGTACGGCGGACGACGTCCCCATGAGGGAGAGGCTTGCCTGGGAGAAGGAATTGACCGGGGTGTACCTTTCCGAGCACCCCTTCAGCGCCGTGGCCGGTGAACTGAGCGCCGAAACAACACTGGTCGGGCAGATTGACTTCGGGCTGGTCGGGCAGATGGTGGACATTGTCGGTATGGTGGGGTCGGTCCGTCAGCTCTTCACCAGAGAGGGGAACCAGTTTGCCAGCGCCATACTCGAAGACCTCGGTGGGCAGGTTGAAATTATGGTCTGGCCAAAGGTTTATGCGGACACGAGTGAGCTATGGCAGGAGGGAAATATCCTTGAAGTGAAGGGCAAGGTGAGGGTGAGGGAGGACCGGGTGCAGTTGAGCTGTGAGGAGGCACGTCTTTACCAGCCTGCGGAAGAGAAAGCAGAGGTAGGGGCAGAAGTAGAGGCAGAGGCAGGGGCAGGGGAAGAGGAAATTGCCCAACCGCCCGCTGAAGTAGAGCAAGCTGTCGAGGAGACGAAGACGAAGGAGATACTGATGGAAAATCGCCGACTGGTCATCAGCCTCAGTCAGACCAGCGACGCTGAGAGAGACAAGGCCAACCTGTATACAATCATTGACATTCTACGGGGTTACCCCGGGCACGATGAAGTGAAATTAAGAGTAGCCAACGGAAACAAAATAACTCACCTCCGTCTTTTTGATATTTTTGCCGATTATTCTCCCGAACTTCACGCCCGTCTGGTGGGGGTGGTGGGGGAGGAAGGCTTAAAACTGGAAAAGAAGTGAGGGCAGTGGATATACCTTCCGACGAGATGCATAAAGGTCACCGAAAGAGGCTCAGGGAAAAGTTCCTGAAGTCCGGGCTGTCCGGTTTCCACGACTATGAAATCGTGGAGCTGCTTTTGACACTGGGTTCGCCGCGCAGGGACTGCAAGCCGCAGGCGAAAGAAGCTTTGAAACGGTTCAAGACGCTGAGGGGTGTGCTTTCGGCCTCCGCAGAGGAATTGCAGCAAATTGAGGGCATTGGTTCGCACAGCGCTTTCGGCGTCAGGCTGGTTCAGGAGATAGCCAGGGAGTTTCTCAAGGGGAAAATTGTGGACCAGCCCTTTTTGAAGTCCTCGCGTGAGATATTCGACTATCTCTATCATGCCATGCGCGACCTGAAAAAAGAACTGTTCAAAGTAATTTACCTGAGCAGCCAGAACCAGATTATCGAAATGGTTGACCTCTTTGAAGGTACGGTGGACAGCAGTTCCATTTCGCCGCGGGAAATCATCGAGGGGGCGCTTAAAGACAGCGCGGCGGCCCTGATATTCGTCCACAATCACCCCTCCGGCAACCCCGCACCGAGCACCAGCGATAAACAACTGACCAGAGAGCTGGTTTACGTCGGCAAAATCATGCGGATGAAGGTGGTCGACCACATCATCATCGGCAACGACCGCTATTACAGCTTTGCCGATGAGGGGCTGGTTGAGGAATATGAAATGGACTTCCTGAACCTGAAACTGCGGGGGACTTCGGAGGCAAAGCGGAGGATTTACCGGGCCGGGAAATCCACCTCCCAACTTTATTAGACCCTGTTATTCACCTGAATCCTATTATTTTATAATTCCTCTATATGACCTAAATCATACCAATCATTCGTGAATTTGCTTTAAAATTAAAGCTCTAGTACTAAATACCTATAACCAGGTAGGACTAAAGTAATATGACAATTGTCTGGATATTAATTGACAATTGGCGAAATAAAATAGGATGATATTTCATAAATGACGGCTGATATCTGGACAATTGGCAAAAATCTTTCGGGGTAACGGAAATGGCTCTACAAGATATAACGACAATACCGCCGGAAAAAAGAAATAGAGAATCGGGAATCCGTAATACAGGTGCTGTCCCTTGGGGCACGCACCTTTGTTATTTTTATGACACTAAACAAGACTTAATTGACATTCTGGTGCCTTATTTCAAGGCAGGTTTGGAAAATAATGAGTTTTGTATCTGGGTTACTTCCGAGTACCTCGATGAAAAAGAAGCTGAAGAAGCAATAAGGAAGGCTGTACCTGATTTCGCTCAGTACCTGGAAAGAGGACAAATAGAGATTATTCCGCATACCGAATGGTATCTCAAAGACGGTGTTTTCAATGGACAAAGAGTCATCAATGCCTGGATTGGTAAACTTGAACGAGCCCTGGCAAATGATTATGGTGGTATGAGAGTAACTGGTGATACGGATTGGGTCGGGAAAAGATATTGGAGAGAGTTCACTGATTATGAAAAACAGGTGCATAACATAATCGGCGAGAATCGCATGATTGCTCTCTGCACTTATTCCCTTGATAAATGTGGAGCAAGCGGGGTCATAGATATACTGGGCAAAAACCAATTCACTCTCACTACGCAGACAGGCGATTGGTCTCTTACCAAAAACCCCAAGTGTAAGCGGGCAGGGAAGAGACGGGGGATGAATTCACAAGTTAAATCAAGAGGAAACATGACACCGCTGCAAAAGAGGTTCGTCAAGTCGGGGCTTGAGGACCTCGATGACCGGGAGGCCATCAAATTGCTGATGAGCATCTGCAACTGCGGGCGGCAGAAAGCGGTGACCAAGCAGTGCTTCAAGGCTTTCGCCAATATCAGAGAAGTCCTGTCCGCATCCCAGGAAGAGCTGGAGCAAGCCGGTTTTGCTCCCCAGTGCATCTTTTACCTCAAGCTCCTGCGTGAAATACCGAGGGAGGTGCTTCGTGAGAGAATCAGGGAGCGGGCGGTTTACGAGTCTTCCAAGGAGGTCTTTGACTACCTCTACTACTCAATGCGTGACCTCAAGGAAGAGGTGTTCAAGGTCATTTACCTGGACAGCCGGGAAGGGGTAATCGATATCGTCGACCTTTTTGAAGGGGAAGCGGGAAGTATCTATATTCAACCCCGTGAGATTGTGGAAACGGCCATCAGACGTAAAGCGGCGTCGCTGCTTTTTGTCCACAACCACCCCTCCGGCGACCCCAAATCTAGCAAACTTGATAAAAGGTTTACCAGAGACCTGGTCTTTGTCGGCAATATCCTTCAGATACGGGTGCTGGACCACATCATAATCGGTGAGGACAGGTACTTCAGCTTCGCTGATGAGGGGCTGATTAGGCAATACGAGGATGATTTCCTCAACGTGAGGGTCAGGCGCATCTGATTACGTCTTATCAGCCTGGCGGCGGCGCTGTATGGTGGCCCCGAAGACAATCAGCACTGCCCCGAGCACGATGCTGGCCACCACCTTTATCAGCAGCGGGAAGTTCATGCTGAGGAAGAAGGCGTAGGTGTACAGGCCGGCGAGGTAGGCAATCGCCCGGACAACGTGATGGGCCTGGATCGGTCTCTGCTTTACCCCTCGGAAAATAAGCCAGCCGATAAGCGCCAGAGAAGCCAGCACGGCAACAGCAGTCAGCATTCAGTTCACCACCCTATGTCTTCAAAGTATTTGCTCAGAAACGCGAACATGGCCACGGTGAGCAGGAGAGATACCAGTTTCCCCGCCTCGGAAAGGTTCTTCACATACTCGGCGGCCAGGTAACCAACTCCGGCCAGGCAGAAGAGGATACCGAAGCCAAACAAAACATATTCCAGCCTTATATTCACTTCATTTAACTCCTGTCATCGAGGTGCCGGCACCGGCTTTACCGGGTAGGGAGACGGATTGATGTAGAGAATTACATTTCTCTCTGTTTCCCAACGTTTGATGGTCAGCGTAAAGTCGAATCCCTGCTCGGGTGGGGCATCAGGCGGCAGAAGCTCGGCGGTGTCAATCGACCATTCCACATATTCTTTATCAAAGGACCCGATGGCAATATGCTGGGCGAGCACATCGCTGACCTTTTGCTGCATCCGCCAGACCGATACCTCAATATCAGCCTCATACCGGGAAAACCGCCGGTTGTCCACTTCGTACCGGATAAAGGCTTTCTCACCCCGCGTTACCCCGGTGGACCAGAACGGGTCGCCCCGCTGCCAGACATCCGATTCTATCTTCTGTTCTCGCTCGCCGGCGGTAATATAGACGGTATCATAAACGCCTATGTACCCATCTATGATAAAGATGGCGATGATACCGAAAAAACAGACCAGGGTGAGATACAGGTAGAGACTTCTTTTTTTAGCTGCCATATGTCATCTCATTATCGCATAACTGTGGCCAGTTATAAAACCTCACCCCAGCTCCGGCTCAATCAAGCCGTAGTTGCCGTCCTGGCGCCGGTACAGCACGTTGAATTCATCCGTGTCCGTATTGAGGAAAAAGAAAAAGCTGTGCCCCAGTATTTCCATCTGCTCGGCGGCCTCAGGAACGGACATCGGCTTCATGGCAAACTGCTTCACTTTGACCACTTCCGGGCGGAAGGGCTGAACCGGCTCGATTTTGAGTTCACCTCGCGCCAGCGAGTTGCCCTTGCCTTTTTTATAAAGTTTTCCTTTCTGGCGCTCCAGCTGGCGGTCCAGTACCGAGGTAATCCTGTCGATTGCCTGAAACAGGTCTTCGCCGCGTTCTTCACTGTGCAGGCTGATGCCGTTGCCGTTTACGCTGGCCCGCACCATGAAGTGCTGCTGGGGAGACCTGGTCTTTTCCTGGTTTATTTCCACAACGGACTCGATGATATTGGGAAAATGGCGGGTTAATTTCCCGATTTTGCGCTCAATGTATCGGCGCACTTCCGAAGATACTTCCATATTCTGACCCGTAATCTGCAACTCCATATTCTCACTCCGGATTATTAAATCTCTCGTGCCATGACCAGCCCCCATACTGAGGAAGCCCCGTTAGTTTTTAACACTGCGGCACAGGCATCCAGCGTGGTTCCCGAAGTGGCGACATCATCAAGCAGCAGCACGCGCTGGTCCCGGAGCCTGTTGTCGCGGCAGGCAAAAGAATCAGCGATATTCCGCTTCCGCTCTTCTACGGTAGTCGTTCTGGCCTGCGGAGGCGTATGTCTCAGACGAATAAGAACATCCGTGACTACAGGTATATTTATCAGTTTTTCCAATTCCAGTGCTAACAGCTCGGCCTGATTGTAGCCGCGCTCTCTCAATCGTTTCCGGTGCAGAGGTACCGGTACCAGAACATCCACGTCCAGCGGGCTGGCGACAAGGTATTCCCGCAGCATTCCGGCCAGAGGAACGGCCAGCGCCCTCAGGTTCTGGTACTTAAGTTTATGAATTGCCTCGCGTATAGTCCCTTCAAAACGAAA
>Ga0180009_10006254_pt1 | contig 12551 bp, 9 predicted proteins | sample OS_PC_MetaG_FD_123537 | JGI IMG/M metagenome (GOLD analysis project Ga0180009, IMG submission 123537) | Groundwater microbial communities from the Aspo Hard Rock Laboratory (HRL) deep subsurface site, Sweden - OS_PC_MetaG | ecosystem: Environmental > Aquatic > Deep subsurface > Groundwater...
GGCTGTGATCTTATTGTAATAATTTTTAACCTGATCCATATTGTAGGCCACCCAGGCGTCATAATACTTACCCTTGACAAGCACCGGGTAGGTAAATTCATCCTGAATTTTTTCCAACTCACCGGGTTGGAAAATATTTATGCTTGCCGGAACATTGAATCCGTATTTCTCACCAAACCTGGGTAAATTCATTTTATGCCTATCCTCAAACTGCTGCATGGTAGGCAGGAAGGTCCGGATACCCATAGAAGCGAGTTTTTGCTCCAAACGAATGTAAGGATATAACTCCGCATCGAAATTAGGAATGATCATTTGCAGATTTTCCTTTTCATGGATATATGACAGCCTTTCCAACAATGGCTCCGTGCCGCTGGATGGATAGGGGACCTGGTAAGTATGATCAACGAGTTGATGCATATATATACCCGGCTCAAGGGCTTCATAGGATAACCCAATGATCCTTACATCAAACGAAGACGCTTCCCTCAAAGCCCGGATAACGGAAACACCCGGCCCCGGACTGTCGATAGCATTCAAGGCAGTGACGGCAATGGTTAGTCTGGGCTTATTCATGATCCACTAGCAGTTGAAAACGTTGTAACATCGCCATAAAATCATTGTAATCCTTCTCAAGGGTTATATTGTCAACATGGTATCGTTCCTTGACAGACCGAAGTATCTCATTTTTTTCTTTTCCCTCTTTAATCATACCAAGCATTTCAACCGCCATTGGATTAGCTGTGTAGGATTCTCCGGTTTCAGGGTTGAAAATGAAACCGGAATCGCTGATCGCTACATTCTTTTTTATTTTCATGGTATTCATCATTGTATAAAACTATGCTTAAATTCGCATGCAAACATAACGTGGTATCTTCATATGAAGTTTACAAGATTTAAGGAAAGTTTTATAAGATTATAAGATTGCCTTGAAAGCACTCAGGAAAAATAATTCAAGGAAAGCGTTACCCGACTTCATGAAAGGCCTGGCTGTTATTTTTATGGTAATGGTGCATGTTTTGGAGCTTTTTACAACAACAGAGTTTCAGGGAACGACTTTCGGGAAGGTCGTTTTCTTCCTGGGAGGACCACCTGCAGCCCCTGTTTTCATGCTTATTATGGGATATTTTGTTGCGTTATCCGGGAAAAGTCTTAGTAAACACATATTTAGAGGAGTTTCCCTGATCTTTTTAGGACTATTGCTGAATACTGGACTTAATTTTCACTTGCTCATCAAAGTATTCCTGGGACAAATACAGGTAAATCCGCTGGAATATATTTTTGGCGCTGATATTTTATTCGTTGCAGGATTAAGCATTATTCTTCTGTCGCTGACAAAACAGATCGTTGGAACCCGTTGGGTTCCTTTTCTGATTCTGGCCTTCATTATCGTGTTTATCTCTCCATATCTTCAGGATTTGTCATCCGGATGGAAATATTTACAGGCATTTCTCTGGGGAGAATACTCATGGTCGTACTTTCCGATATTTCCCTGGGCGGGTTATGCTTTTGCAGGTTATGCCTCGGCAGGATTTACGAGATTAAGTTACTTTACAACTGTAAAAACAAAAACTGCCCTGTTAGTCTTTGTCGTTACCACCCTGGGCATTATTCTGTCTCTACCCTATGCTTCCAGGATCACTGCCAATCTCCCGCTATTTTACCATCACTCCTGGACATTTTTTATATGGACACTTATATTTACGGGTTGGTGGACTGTAATCCTGCAATTTATTCAAATCAGATTGCCTGATAATCCTGTGGTATTATTCCTGCAATGGACCGGCAGAAATGTTACGGCATTTTATGTATTCCAGTGGCTGATCATAGGGAATATAGCCACAGCTTTGTATCAAACTCAAGGATTTTTTGGATGGCTGGCCGGGATTTTAGTAGTTTTATTGTGTTCAACAGTATTAACGAAGGTATATTTAGGCATCAAACAAAATAAAAATCACCGGGTCAATTATTGATCTCAACCAATCTTTCATTCCTCGCTTTTTGCTTTTTCCGATTTCAGGTAATAAGCTCCCTTGATAACGATTCTGGCGTTCCCGGGCAATCCTCCGGGAATTGTGACCTGTGTGTATCCATCCTCCTCAAAGCCGGTGACTATATTTGCCTCCGTGAATGATACCACTGTGTCAGTCTCCCATTCAGGAAGTGTATGAAAAATATAGTAACGACTGTTTCCATCAAAAAGAATGGCTTCGGAAGGAAGAGCCGGAAGAGTTTCTTCGCTGGTATGTATGCTTGTGGACACAAACATTCCAGGAACAAGTCCAATCTTTTTATTTCCAAAACCTGCCAGCACTTTAACAACTCTTGCATCCGTCCTGACGGATGATGCAATACTTTTTACAAAACCCTCATATTCTGACATTCCCTGATCACTGGTTTGAAAAGTCACTCGCTGTCCGGGTTTAACTTTCATGATATCCTTCTCGAAAACCATGATTTCAATATAAAGATCTGCTGTGTTGTAAACTTTAAATAACACATCAGACGGCTCAAGGTATTTACCGGCATTTAAATTTACTTCCTCAACAATGCCTTGAACAGGACTTTTTATTTTTATTATACCACTAATATTTTCACGGGAAATGGTTGTGGGATCAACACCCATTAATCCAAGCTTTTCCGCAAGAGCACTTCGCAAGATCAATGCATCTTCATATATGGCTTCTGCTTCCTGATATTTCTTTTCCGAAGCGGCATTTTCTTCCTTCAAAGCCTTCTGCCGTAAATAATCTTGTTCAAGTAATTCAAGGCGACTTCCTGCAAGCAGATACTCCTGCTGTAATCCAAGAAAGTCGAATGATTGAATGGTTGCAAGCACTTGTCCTGCCTTTACTTCATCCCCAAGACCAACCATGATTTCCCGGACCGTACCCGGAACGGACGTCACAATATCGGCTTCCATTTCCGGAGGTACTACAATCTCTCCTCTGGCATTTACATCGGATGATAACAGACGCGATTCAATTTTACCAAATTGGATTCCTGCATGTTCAATTTGTGATATTGAAAGAGTAACCATACTACCATTCGCTTGTTCCGGAATGCTTTGATCCTGAACTGGGTTGTTGCTACTGCATGCAATCATTAGCGGAATGATCACAATAATCAGATAAATCTTAGTTTTCATTTAATGAAGGTATAATTAAATTGGTTTCACCGGTAAGTTCATACATTTCAAGAACAGAGAGATTGTATTGTTCCATTGCATCAAGATAATCAAGCTGGATTTGCATCGCCTCTCCAGTCATCTGAACAAACTCCGTATAATCGATCTCCCCCTGTTCAAAGCTGATGAGAGCATTATCCTCGAGTGTTTTAGCTTGCAGAAGAGCAATTTCTTCGTAATATTTCAACATTGCTTTCCTTTGTTTAATCGACTCGCTTATCCTGTAATATTCACCCGACAGCCTTATTTTTTCCAACATAAGGTGATTTTCAGAGATCTGACGGTCAATTTTCGCAGCCTGAATCTTTCCTGATCCGCTCCAAAACCAAACCGGCAAAGAAACTCCTACCATCCAGCCCTGAAATCCCTGAACCCGGTCAATGGATTGATTGAAATAACCAAGGGAAATATCAGGAAACATGCCTGCCGTCTGGTTTCGAATATCTGCCTGTTTTAAATTTACCTGCTGCCGGAAGTAATCAATGAGCGGGCTTTCAGCAACATCCTTTTCACCGGGTTCCGGAAGCATCAAATAATTGCCTGAAGCAGCTTCTATATTCTTTTGTATGCCTGTCAGGAGACGCAGATCATTTTCTGCAATAATATACCCGGATTTTGCTTCAAGCAGCTTGTTCCTGACCTGTCCAGCCTTGCTATCAGCCATAAGCTTTGCAAGATGATTTTCCTCTCCTTGTTCATACTTCATTTTCATCACATCCTTGAATTCTTTATACAGACTATCCTGGTTTAATAATATCCTCCGACTTTCTGCTGACTTTATCCATCTGAGATAAGACCATGTAACCCGGATTATGATCTCATTCCTGGAGAGCCTGTATTCAGTTTCCCTGAGCAATTCCTGTTCTTTTTGCACACGGTAAGCACTTGAATAAACAGTTGGGAAACGGAATGATTGTGCTATTGAAATATTATAATCTTTTGCATCCGAATTGATCTGACCTTGTTCAAGCATAAATTCAGGTTGAGGAATATCAATAGCGCTTTTTCGCAATTTCGCTTCCATTTCCCGTTCAAGATCAGCGTTTTTTAATTCAAGATTATTTTCCAGGGCAGTTTGTACTGCATTTTCCAGACTAAGAGCCATAGGTTTATCCTGGGCAATCAAAAAAGCCGGGAATGACATAAGGATGAAGAGAGAAAGGGCTTTAGCAGGGGTTTTAATTTTAGCACGTGAACCCATCTTGCTAAATAAAATGTAAATAACCGGAAGAACCACCAAAGTTAATATGGTAGCCGTGATAAGGCCTCCTATTACCACGGTCGCCAGGGGTTTTTGCACTTCTGCGCCCGGAGCGGTAGATAATGCCATGGGGACAAAACCCAAAGCAGCCACCGAGGCAGTCATGATAACAGGCCTCAACCTGGTCCTTGTGCCCTGTCTGACTCTTTCATAAATATCTTTTACACCGGATTTTTCAAGCTCATTGTAATAGGAAAGCAATACTATGCCATTAAGCACTGCAACCCCGAACAGAGCAATAAAACCTACTCCTGCGGATATGCTGAAGGGCATACCCCGCAGCCATAATGCCCAGATACCACCAACTGCTGCAAGAGGAATGGCAGAATATATCATAAGCGCCTGTTTGAGAGAATAAAATGTAAAATATAAAAGAACCAGGATAACGATTAATGACACCGGTACAGCAATACTGGAAGTCCGCTTGGCTTCTTTCAGGTTTTCAAATTGCCCTCCAAAGGTGATATAATATCCTGGCGGAAGCTGAAGCATTTGAGATAAATTATTATCTACCTCGTTAATAAATGATTCTACATCCCTTTCCCTAACGTTGATCCCGATAGTAATCCTGCGCTTAGTGTCATCACGCGATATTTGCATGGGTCCGTCTTTAATTTCCAGATCCGCCACCTGGCTAAGTAAAATCAGTTCTCCTGAGGGGCTGTTAACCCTGAGGTTTTCAATCGCATGAAGGTTATTACGGCATTCTTCGCACAGCCTGAGTACCAGATCAAACCGACGCTCTCCTTCGTAAACTACCCCAGCCGGTTCTCCACCGAAAGCAATACGGATTATGCGGTTTATATCTTCCACATTCAAACCATATTGCGCCAATTTGTCCCTTTTATACCTGATTATGAGTTGTGGAAGGCCCACAATCTGTTCAACCCTGACATCTCCTGCACCCCTGATATTGCTTATGACAGCAGCCGCTTCATTGGCTTTTTCATAAAGCAAATTCAGGTCTTCTCCGTAAATTTTTACAGCTACATCCGACTTAACCCCAGTCATTAACTCATTAAACCGAAGCTGAATTGGCTGGGTGAACTCGAAGGAAACCCCCGGTAAAACAGAAAGTTTCTCTTTCATCATTTCCACCAGTTGAACTCTTGTTTTGGCTGAAGTCCATTCTTCACGAGGCTTCATCACTATCATAATATCAGCATCTTCCACTGCCATTGGATCGGTAGGCACCTCGGCAGTTCCAATTTTTGATACTACTTCTTTGACTTCCGGGAAATTATCCAGGATAATTCTCTCAGCTTTTGTAGATGTGGCTATACTTTCTGACAAGGATGATCCGGGTGCCAGCGTCATTTGGGCTGCAAGATCTCCTTCTTCCAATGTAGGGATGAATTCTCCGCCCATCCTGCTGAACAGGAAAAAGCTTGCACCCAGTAATGCCAGAACCATAGCCAGGACCAACCATTTATGACGCAAAGAATAATCCAGCACCGGTGCATGTGCCTTATGAAGGGAATGAATGATCTTATCGGCAAAACTCTCCTTGTGAGATATCTTCTTACTAAGAAAGATGGAAGCCATAACAGGCACATACGTAAGGGAAAGTATCAGTGCCCCTACCAAAGCGAAAATTACAGTCTGAGCCATTGGCTTGAACATTTTCCCTTCAATGCCGGTGAAAGCCAGAATCGGAATGTATACGATCAGAATGATCAATACACCGAAAACGGCCGACTTGCTGACTCTGCTCCCTGCAATGTAAATGTTTTTATCTATTTCCTCCTGCGACAATTTGCCCTTTAAACTGCCACGATGTATCTGGTATACAATCCCTTCTATCACAATCACGGAACCATCCACGATCAAACCGAAATCGATAGCACCAAGACTCATCAGGTTAGCACTGACACCGAAAAGATTCATCATGGAAAAAGCAAATAGCATGGATAATGGAATAACGGATGCAACAATGAGTCCGGCCCTGTAATTTCCTAATAATAGGATCAGGATGAAAATAACAATCAGCCCCCCTTCGATCAGGTTTTTACTTACTGTGTTAATTGTTTTGGAAATCATTTGGCTCCTGTCGAGGTAGGCATGAAGGGTTATTCCTTCCGGCAGGGTTTTCTTTACCTGTTCAATACGCGCTTTTACCTCTTTAATTATACTTGCCGAATTACCGCCTTTCAGCATAAGTGTGATCCCACCCACAGCTTCACCCTTACCATCCTTGGTCATGGCGCCAAACCTCGGTGGATGGCTTATGTTAACCTCAGCAACGTCTTTGATAAGTATGGGAATTCCATCAATTACCTTAATAACAATGTTTTCTATATCTTCTTCATTTTGTATAATACCTTCAGCCCTGATATAAAGAGCTTCCTGTCCTTTTTCAATGTATCCACCTCCGGTATTCTCATTGTTTTTCTCCAAAGCTTCAAAAATCTCAGTAATAGTCAGATTCTTCCCTACAAGCGTGCGGGGCTTTACTGTTACCTCATACTGCTTCAAGTAACCTCCAAAACTGCTGATCTCAACAATACCGGGAATACCCGACAACTGCCTTTTTATGATCCAATCCTGAATTGTCCTTATTTCAAGAGGAGTATAAATATCTTCATAGCCCGGTAAGGGTTCAATCACATATTGGTATATCTCGCCCAGCCCGGTGGTAATGGGCATCATTTCAGGAGTCCCATAGCCCTCAGGAATATTGCTTTCAGCTATTTTAATCTGCTCGCTGACTAATTGCCTGGCAAGATAAGGATCAACACGGTCCTTGAAAACGATAGTGACAACCGACAATCCAAAACGTGAAATTGACCTGATTTCTGTAACATCCTGGATATTTGCCATGGCAATCTCCACAGGAAAAGTTATGAACTGCTCAACTTCCTGCGGTGCCAAAGAGGGAGCAACTGTGATTACCTGAACCTGGTTGTTCGTGATATCCGGGACAGCATCAATGGGCAATATTGTAAAATTATATCCGCCCCAGGCAATCAGTCCAAGCGTTAGAATGCCAATAATGAGGCGATTATTTAATGAAAAGGAGATAATTTTATTGATCATAATTAACCGGCTTAAACGATTCAAACAAAACACTTAGCCATTTAGTTCATCAACAGGCCTTCTGTATCGCGCAGGATCCTTTTTGAATTCACTTACAGAAACCCCCGTGACATTTTTAAACTGCGTTGAAAGATACTGTACACTGCTGTATCCCATTATATATGCAATCTCACTCAAAGTAAGCTCCCCGGATATAATCAGCTCTTTGGCTTTCTCTATTTTCTGAATAATGATGTATTTTTCGAGGGTAATCCCAACATGCTTTGAAAACAAAGATGATATATGCTGATAAGATAGGTTGAATTTCTCAACCAGAAAATCTGAATTTCTTACCATGCTGTTAAAAGTGGAGTGGTGAACCAGATCGATCACTGCCAGCTTAATTTGTTCTGTCAAACGCGATTCATTGTCATTTACCGGATCGAACCCGTTTTCATGCAAGACTTGCAGTATCCTGGCTTCATCAATATTTTCCGGGTCAAAAGAGATCCTGATCTCGCCCATTCTCAGACTCTCTATTGTAACACCTATCTGCTCCATTAAAATTTTTAAAAGACGACTGCAGCAGGTGCAAATCATATTTTTCAGATAATACTCCCTGTATACAACTTTATTACGTTCGGGATCCTGAGTCATAAAGTGCTTTTGAGATGATTTAAAATTTAGAACCAGTCTAAATTTCTGAAATTTAGCAATTTAACATTCAAATACCTGTATATTTGAATTAACAATTATCTCAAAATTATGAAAAAAATTGTGTTATCCCTATTATTAATATTTCTTACTATTCTTATACTTTCGTATTTACCAGGATGCAAGCACAATCCCGAAGAAATAGTCACACCAGAGAACGGTGGTGGTGGTGATACGATCGTCTGTGATACTTTGAATGTAACTTACCCGGGGTCTGTGGTACCGATTTTTGAAAAATATTGCACAGGATGCCATAGTGGGTCAACACCTCAGGCAGGGATAGACCTGACCAATTATGACGATGTAACTGCTATCGTTCAAAGCGGTCAGCTAATTGGATCGATAAACCATATCCCTCCATTTTCCCCGATGCCCAAAGATCAACCCAAACTGGCTGTTTGTCTGATCCGTACCATCGAAATATGGGTAAATGATACAACCTTTCCTTCACCCGGCCATCCATGTGATCCCGATACAATTTATTTTGAAAAGGATCTGCTTCCTATCCTGCAATCGAACTGTGCCAAACCCGATTGCCATGATGCTATAACAGCCCAGGATGGCGTGCGTCTGACCGACTATAATTCTGTTATGCAAACAGGTGACGTTCAGCCTTTTGACCCGGGAAACAGCGAAATTTATGAGGTTGTGATCGAAACGGACCCTGATAAGAGAATGCCTCCACCGCCCGGTAGCCCATTAACCCAGGAACAGATAAATATAATCCTGAAATGGATAAACCAGGGAGCACAAAACCTGTTCTGCGATGAGGAAGAATGTGATACCCTGAATGTCACATACACGAGCATTATCGGACCGATGATCAATAAATTCTGCGTAGGGTGCCACAATAATAACAACCCCCTTGGCGGAATTACTCTTGAAGGCTACAATAATCTGGTTACGGTTGCCAATAACGGCAGTTTACTGGGTGTCATTCGGTGGGAAAGCGGATTTCCTCAAATGCCCAAAAACGGAAATAAACTATCAGATTGTCAGATTCGTCAAACAGAAATTTGGATTGAAAATGGAACACCCAATGATTAAAAGGAACATTTTATTGCAATTAACATTAATGGCAGCATTCGCAATGGTTTTCATGCCAGGATGCTACTATGATAACGAAGAGGAATTATATCCGGATGCAGGTGCTTGTGATACAAGCAATGTAACCTATTCCGGAAAGGTAAAACCCATCATCGACCAGTATTGCATTTCCTGTCACAGCGGCGGAGCGCCTCAAGGAAATGTTTCCCTGGAAGGTTATGCAAATACTGCAGCAGCAGGTCAAAAACCTGCAGGAACCTACGGGAGCCTTTATGGTGTGATCAGCCATGCCTCCGGTAACTCCCCCATGCCGAAAAACCAACCGAAGATGCAGGAGTGTAAAATTCTGCAGATAAAGAAATGGATTGATGAAGGAACAAAGGAGAATTGATCGAAGATCGAAGATCGAAGATCGAAGATCGAAGATCGGAGATCGGCCCAGTTTTTCACCGGGGCAGGTATCTGGGATCTAAAATTTATATACAAAACACATAATCATTATGATAAAAACATTTTCACTTTTAGTATTAAGCATGTTGCTTTCCATAGGGATTTATGCCCAGGATGACCTTATGGATCTTTTCGGGGATGAACCACAGACAACCGATTATGCCTATGCAACTTTTAAAACTACACGGATATGTAATGGGCAATCGATTGAGAATCCTGCAAACGGCAACCTGATCTTTATCATATCGCATCACTTCGGACGGATCAATACAGGATGGTATGAATGGTTCGGGCTGGACCAGGCAACCATCCGTTTTGGCTTCGAATATGGAATAAATGACTGGCTTGCCGTTGGGTTCGGCAGGAATTCATTGTACAAGACTTTCGATGGATTCACCAAAATCAAATTGCTCAGGCAAAGTACCGGAAAGAGGGTTATGCCAATATCCGTTTCCTACTTTGGAAATGTTGCCATTACCTCGCTGAAATGGGCTGATCCTGATCGAAAAAATTACTTTACCTCCCGTATGCAATATGTGAATCAGTTACTTATAGCAAGAAAATTCAGCAGTTGGTTATCAATTCAGTTGACTCCAACATTTATACACCGAAACCTGGTTGAAACGAAAGAGGATCAGAATGACGTCTTTGCTGTTGGGGCCGGTGGCAGGGTTAAGCTGACCAACCGTTTATCATTAAATTCCGAGTATTTCTATCTCTTGCCTGGTCAAACAGCCGACGATTATTACAACTCGTTCACCATTGGTTTTGACATTGAAACCGGGGGCCATGTATTTCAGATCTATGCCACTAATTCGCAAGGACTGATCGAAGAAGCTTTTATCGCAGAAACAACTGGTTCCTGGGGGAAGGGTGACATTCACATTGGGTTTAATATTACCAGGACCTTTGCGATCAAAAAACCAAAAAGTTTAAAGAGTATTGAGAACAATTAATGCCCGGTAGCAGGATTCAGGCTCCAGGTTTCAGGTAGCAAGTTTCAGGCTACAGGGAGGAGCAGACAGCTATATTTGTCAGGGTGAGTAAACATGAACGCTTGATTGTGCCGAAGGCAGGTAATTAATACCGAACCAGCAAATCAGCAGGGCAACAAAAGCCAGCGATAATATCCATAGAGATGTTCTGACCATTTTACGCTTGTTGATACGAAAATGAATATATAGCAAATAGACCAGCCAGGTAATAAATGCCCATGTTTCCTTTGGGTCCCAGGTCCAGTAATGGCCCCAGGCTTCTTTAGCCCAAAGAGCCCCGAACAGAAGTCCGAAAGTCAGGAAAGCAAAACCTATATAAACCATATTATCGGCAATCCACAATGATTTTTCAACAGAGTTCCCTTTTGAAAGCAGGTACAATCCTTTGATCCCGATCAGTGATGAGACAGCGAGAAGGGCATATCCGATAATGTAAACTATCACGTGAGGGATAAACCAGGGGCTTTGCAAAGCAGGCATCAGGGTCTTGTCAAAAGTATCCGGCTTGAAATAGTTGATAAACAGGAAGACAATGGCCATGGTCAGAGCATAACCAAGCATCCATTTCATTTTCCAGCGATAGTAAATCACAAGGCCAATTACCGCGGTAAAAATAGCATACCAAAGCCGGGTTTCTGCCAATGTCCTGAAAGGAGGCCTTTCCAGGCTATCCCAAAGCAATCCTGCAAAAACGACAATAACTGCTGTGCCGGAAAGTAAAAGGAAATCCCTTAATATTCCTGCAGTTTTACCTTTACCGGAAAAGCTGATAATGATCCCGGCCAACCAAAGCAGGGTGGCAGCATAAACAAAATAAGGGTATTGTATCCAGGTCATAATATTATTCAGGTTTTTTAGATCTTCCCATCCAAACCAGGTATAGAGAACCTGTAAGTATCATGAAAATTCCGGTATATACAACAGGAAGCCAGGGATCCTTAACCAGCTCCAATATGCTGAGGGTCGACCATTTTCCCATCCTCTCGTTATAACCAACCTGGTATATCTTCCATCCTTTAAATTTAACAGGTTTATTCACCTCCACCAGAAATTCCTCATAATGTTCCATCGACTCATATATCCTGATCTTTGAACTGTATTTTTTAGGTCCAGGCTGAAGCATGGCGAGTGATACTTCATCATTCAGGTTCATGTAGGCAGGAGGCATTCTGAAACTTCCGCTTGATACCCAGCCCAGGACGGTATCCCGCGTTTCACTGTTCATGGCCAGGATGAGGGCTGAAGGGGCGGATCCTGCTGTAGTATCAGGACTGTATCGTAGCGAATCCCTGCGTGAATCTGTGTAATAACTTACCACAAAAAGCTTCCATTCATTGAGTTGCCCTTCGGAACCTTCTTCCACCTCAAAGAGTTTATCGCCTTTCTTCATCATTAACGTCCCATCGCTGTTTCTCATCAGACCTAGTCTTGGAGGATACTCCTCAATGTCGAAATCAATCAGTTTCACAGCAAAAGGCAAACGATAAGCATTATTGCCTGCATCATAGGCAGTAAAGGAGACTCCTTGTTCCTGGACCGGAAGGCTCAATCTCCAAAGATCGGCCGAACCCAGGGAAGCGGAAACTACCACAACCCATAAACCACCATGATTGAGAAAAAAAGCAAGGTTTTTAATACTAAAAGGCAAAAAGCGCCGGATAATAGTAAACCCAAGTACCACCAAAAGAAACAAAGAACTCAGTAAATAGGCCCAGCTTCGGGTAACATGATTCAGCCCGGTTGAAAGAAGGAATCCTGAAGCATCAGCATCTTTCTGAGGAATGAAACCCATGAGCAGTACTAGAATCGTAAAAACACTGATAGAAGCGATCGCAGCAGGAGTGCTGCTCAGCCATTTAACCGCAGGGTGTTTGACAAAACGGTA
>Ga0180009_10006255_pt1 | contig 12549 bp, 9 predicted proteins | sample OS_PC_MetaG_FD_123537 | JGI IMG/M metagenome (GOLD analysis project Ga0180009, IMG submission 123537) | Groundwater microbial communities from the Aspo Hard Rock Laboratory (HRL) deep subsurface site, Sweden - OS_PC_MetaG | ecosystem: Environmental > Aquatic > Deep subsurface > Groundwater...
TAGCAGTAAAGGCAGCCATGGTTACAGCCGGTATAGGCTGATAAACTGTATTTAGCCGGACAACTGCAAAGTTTATTTCTCCAGGGATCAAAGGACGTGATCAAGGCCATAGTTAGGCTATATTGTAGGTAGACATGCTGGCATAGTCAATAGTGAAAAAAAGGCTTGATTTATTTAGGGGGTTGGTTATAATAGCCGCACTTTTGAATTCTAAGAGGTAAAAAATGACTAGACAAATTCAGCTTAAAAATGTAAGAAATATCGGGATTATGGCCCATATTGACGCCGGCAAGACGACGCTTACCGAAAGAATCCTTTTCTATACCGGTCGCTCACATAAATTAGGCGAAGTTCATGACGGAGCTGCCCAGATGGACTGGATGAAACAAGAGCAGGAAAGAGGTATCACTATCACCTCAGCAGCAACTACCTGTTTTTGGAAGGATTGCCGGGTTAATATTATTGATACTCCCGGCCACGTTGATTTTACAGTTGAGGTTGAAAGGTCTTTACGGGTTCTTGACGGAGCAGTTGCCCTTTTTTGTGCGGTGGGCGGTGTGGAGCCTCAATCTGAGACTGTTTGGCGTCAGTCAGATAAATATAATGTACCTAAGATTGCTTTTATTAATAAAATGGACCGGGTGGGCGCTGATTTCTTTGAAGTTATTAAAAACATCGAAGCTGATCTAGGGGCTAATGTCATACCTTTGCAGATTCCTATAGGCGCTGAAGATGATTTCCGCGGGATAATCGACCTCATAGAAATGAAGGCTTATGTTTATGATAACGATTCTTTAGGTAAAAACTTTCATATTGAAGATATTCCGGCTGATTTTATTGAAGTCGCTAAACGCTATCACCACATCATGGTCGAGAAAGCCGTAGAGTTGGAAGATTCGTTGATGGAGAAATATTTAGAATCCGAGGATAAGATAGGTGCCGAGGAGCTTATATCGGCAATTCGTAAAGGAACCGTAGCTAATAAAATCGTTCCGGTTTTGTGCGGTTCAGCTTTCCGTAACAAAGGTGTACAAAAGTTGCTGGACGCGATAACTCTTTATCTGCCTTCACCGACTGACCAGCCGATTATTCAAGGCTATGAGCCGGGCAATCCCGATAAGATTATTGAGAGAAAACCTTCTGACGATGATCATTTTTCTGCCTTGGCCTTTAAAGTGCAGACAGATCCCCATATGGGTAAATTGGTTTATTTCAGGGTTTATTCGGGAAAACTAGATGCTGGTTCATACATTCTCAATGTTACTAAAGACCGCAAAGAACGGGTGGGCCGGATTTTACAGATGCATGCTAATCAGCGGGAAAATCGCCCGACTATTTATGCCGGCGACATTGCCGCAGCTGTTGGGCTTGACCGCACGGTTACCGGTGATACGCTTTCCGACCTGGATAATCCTTTGTTGCTTGAAGCTATTGAGTTTCCGGCACCGGTTATGTCAGTAAGTGTAAAACCCCAGAGCCGGGCTGATCAGGATAAAATCGGTAAAGCCTTGTCTAAATTAGCTGAGGAAGACCCGACTTTTACCATTCATACTGATATTGAGACTGACGAGACGATTATTTCAGGGATGGGCGAATTACACCTTGAGGTAATCGTAGACCGCTTAAAGACTGAATTCGGGGTGGAAGCTCTGGTTGGTGCGCCTAAAGTCGCCTACAGAGAGACTATTTTGAGTGAAGTTACTCAAGAGTATAAACATGTCAAGCAAAGCGGCGGCCGCGGCCAATACGGCCATGTGGTGTTTGAGATCATACCGGCTAAACCCGGAGAAGGTTTTGAATTTATCAATAGCATTGTCGGCGGCAGAGTGCCGCGCGAATATATACCGGCCATAGAAAAAGGTGTGATTGCAGCAATGCAAAAAGGAGCTTATGCCGGATATCCGGTAGTCGATGTTAAGGTAAACCTAGTGGACGGTTCTTATCACGATGTCGATTCTTCAGAAATCGCTTTTAAGATCGCTGCTATTGAATGTTTTAAAAAAGGATTTTTAAAAGGCGCTCCGGTTCTGCTTGAACCGCACATGTCGCTGGAAGTCACTACCCCAGAGGAATATGTAGGAAATGTTGTCGGGAATATTTGTTCCCGTCGGGGCAAAGTTTTAGGCATTGAATCAAAAGTAAACCAGCAGATAATTGAAGCTCAAGCCCCTCTAGCTGAAATGTTTGGTTATGCAACTGCCTTACGTTCTTTATCCAGCGGCCGTGCCGGTTACACTATGCATTTTGAAAAATATGCCGAAGTCCCGGCCAACATCGCCGATAAGATATTAGAAGAAAAGAAGCGCAAAGAAAAGGATTAATTTCCTTTCGTTTTATAGTATAATAAAAGCATGTATATAAAGATTATCGCCTGGCTTTGGATCGTTTTAGGAATTTTATTTCTGGTTTTTCCGCAACTATTGAAAAAAAGGTTTCAGAAAAAAAGTTTTAAAAAAGTAAAAAAAATCTTATTTTTAATAGTTTTATTTTTGGCCTTCACTTTACTTTCGCTTTCCTTTAAAATCTCCGGTATTCTCCCTAAAATTATTGCGGTTTTGGCTATATTAGGGATATTTAAAGTTTTATCGATTGTTAAAGGTAAAACTTCTGAAAGGTTGAGCCAGTGGTTTGAGAAAAAACCTTTGACTTTGTTTAGAGCCGCGGCAATAATTCAGATTTTAATCGGCTTAGCTATCCTTAAATTCCCCAAATAAGTCTTTGTCCCCCCTTCAAAATTTACCTTCCTCAAAAGCCTCTTTATGCTATAATAAAAAATTAATGCTTGGGTAGAAGGAGTGTGATTTTGAGCAAAATTTCAAAAAAAGTCAGTTGGGAGATAATCAAAAAAATACTGTTTCCAGCTTGCCTTTTTTGTCTATCCTTGACAGTATACCTTTTTTACCGCTTAAAACTTTCTTTTTATATCTCTCCGGCTTTGCAGCAGGCCATAAAAAGATATTCACTGACTTTATTTATCTTGATCATCGCCTTTATTATTCAGCGAGTAGCTGGGGCAATCGCCGGCTGGTATAAAGGAAACATTGCTTCTAAAACCAAGACTCCCTTGGATGATGAGCTGATACCGCTGGCCCGCCGCTTACTGAATATCATTATTTGGGTCATTGCTTTATTGGTGATCTTGCCGCTTTACGGGATCAATATCAGCGCTCTTATCGCCACTTTAGGCATAAGTTCTTTAGCTATTGCTTTGGCTGCCCAGGATACAATAGCTAATATAATTTCCGGTTTCCTGATCATGATCGATAAACCTTTTCGTCCGGGAGACCGGATCAAACTTGCTTCGGGCGAAATAGTCGAGGTTCTTGAAATCGGGATTCGTCGTTCAAAATTTCTATCCGAGGAGCGGGCAATTATTATCATGCCCAATGTTGATTTAAGTAAAAGTAAGATCATTAACTACACCTATGGGGAGGAGAGGAATATCCATGGAATTTAAAGGGGCGATTTTTGATTTAGACGGAGTTATCGTGGATACAGTACCGCTTCATTTTAAGGCTTGGAAGAAGATGTTTTTAGAATATGGCCAAGAAATAACTTTTCAGGACTATAAAGAAAAAATCGACGGTATACCTAGGATCTCTGGTGCCCGGGCGATTCTTAAAGATTTATCGGAGGATAAGCTGAATCAAGCTGCCAGTAGAAAACAAGGCTACTTTTTGGAATTTTTAGAAAAAGAAGGGGTAAAAGTTTACCCCAGCACTCTAGAACTGATTGAAAACTTAAAAAACCAGAAGATAAAAGTAGCCGTGATCTCGGCAAGTAAAAATTGTCGTTTTACTTTAGAGAAAGCCGGAATTGACAGCTTATTTGATGTCATTATTACTGGTAATGATGTAAAAAAAGGAAAGCCTGAGCCAGATGTTTTTCTTTTGGCTGCCGAAAAACTTAACTTAAGCCCTGAGGTTTGTATTATTGTTGAAGATGCTGTTCTAGGGGTTTTAGCTGCCCAACGGGCTGGAATGCGTTGTGTGGGTATAGACCGTTATCAGAATCCCCAGAGATTAGCTAAGGCTAATCTGGTTGTAAACGACCTTTCAGAAGTGACTGTCGAGCAATTGAAAAATCTATGAAAAACACTTATCTAAACCATACTAATGATGAGCTTTGGTTGATCAAGGAGACTGAGTTTGTTCGTGGGCTTCAGGACATAAGAGAAACCCAATTTTCTCTGGGCAACGGCTATCTGGGTAGCCGGGGTGTTTATGAAGAGATACCTTACGATTGCTCTCCCGGCACATATATTGCTGGGCTTTACGATAAGATGTCAGCCCAGGTAAGCGAACTGGTCAACTTACCCAACCCGATAAATTTTCAATTTTCGGTTGGCGGTGAAAAAATTGATGCAGTGGCTATGGATATTTTAGAACACAAGCGTACCCTTAATATGAAAAAGGCAGTTTTAGCTAGAAAAACTCTTTATCAGGACAGTAAGAAGCGGCGCTATGACTACCAGTCTTTACGTTTTATTTCCCAGGTCGACAAAAATATCGGAGCAATGCAGATTGTCCTGACTCCGCTTGATTCCGGATGCACCCTTGACATCCATACTGGTATAGATACTTCAGTTTCCAATGCCGGAGTACTAAGTGAAGGAAGGAAAAAACATTTTCGGATTAAAGAACTGGGCCAGCATAACCGGGCCGGGTATCTGGTGGCTGATAGTTTTGAAAAAAAATATACTATTGTTTGCTGGGCTGGATTTTATTATCAGACTAACGGCATTAAAATTGTTGCCGAAGATAATGTTTTTCGCTTGAAAGTTGGAAAAGGCCAAACCGTTGTTTTCACTAAAATATTCTGTCTTAAGCATTTTCCCCACCGCAACAGTCATGTGCTTCAAAAAAACAACACCTACCAGATATTTCAGAAAGCCTTTAAGGCCGATTTTTCAGTTCTTTTAAAAGACCATATAGCCGCTTGGGCAAAATTGTGGAAGAAAGCTGATGTGGTCATCGAAGGAACAGCCAATATCCAGCAGAACGTGCGGTTTAACATCTACCATATGCTTGCCTGTGCTCATGCTGATAACGGGTTTTCCAGTATCGGAGCCAGGACCTTAAGCGGCGAAGGCTATCGGGGGCATATTTTTTGGGATGCTGAGATATTCCTGCTTCCCTTTTATGCTTTTACTTTTCCTAAGGTGGCCCGCAATATGCTTCTTTACCGCTACCGCCGCCTGGAGGCTTCCCGCCAGATCGCCAGAAGCAACGGCTATTCAGGCTCTCAATTTGCCTGGGAGTCAGGTGACAGCGGCCAGGAAGAGACACCGGAGTGGGCCCGTGATATAGACCGTACGATCATAAAAATCCATACTCATCAGATGGAACACCACTTGACTGCTGATGTGGCTTACGCTCTCTATAAATACTATGTAGCCACTAAGGATGAGGCTTTTATGGATAGTTATGGCTATGAGATCCTTATTGAAACTGCTCGCTTTTGGGCTTCCCGAGTAACTTATAATAGTAAAGGCCGTAAATATGAAATCCATAACGTCATCGGTCCGGATGAGTTTCATGTCGGGGTGGACAATAATGCTTTTACCAATATGATGGCTAAATGGAATTTGATCATTGCCGCCAAGTCAGTAAAAAAACTTAAAAAAAATGCCCGGCCTTACCGGGAATTAAAGAAAAAATTAAGCTTAAGCGATAAAGAAGTCAGCAGCTGGAAACAAATCGCCTCCCGGATAGCAATTAATTCTAATAACAAGAAAGTCATTGAGCAGTTTGACGGATATTTTAAGCTTAAAAAAGTGGATTTAAACCGTAGTGATGAAAACGGCCTACTGCTTCTTCCTTTAAACATAAAAGCAAAAGATTTGGGAAAAACCCGGATAATTAAACAAGCCGATGTTCTGATGCTTCTTATCTTGCTCGACGATGTATTTAATTCGGCAACTAAAGCGGCAAATTACGATTTTTATATTTCTCAAACAGTGCATAAATCTTCCTTGAGCGCTCCGATGCATGCTCTGGCTGCTTGTGAGGTCGGAGATCTGCACCGGGCTTATAATCTTTTTAATGTTTCTTTGCGCACCGATATAAGTAACCTTTACGGAAATACCCCTGAAGGCATACATGCTGCTTCTTTAGGCGGGACTTGGCAAGCTTTGATTTTCGGTTTTGCCGGGGTAAAAATCAAAAAGGAAGAGTTGTTTATCAATCCGCGCATGCCGCGTTCCTGGAGAAAAATGATTTTTTGTTTAACCTGGCAGGATAATCAGCTGCGTTTGGAATTGAACAATGATTCAATCGGTTTAAAAGTTTTTTCAACCAAAATGAAAAATTTTAAGCTTGGCATTTTTGACAAGCCGACCGTAGTTAAGACCAATACGTTCCATACCTTCAGGAGGGATAATTATGAGAAAAAGAAAGAAGAATATTACTAAACCTAAAAAAGACAAACTTAGCATAGTGCATTTTCATTGGGGTTTTCCGCCGATCATCGGAGGCGTGGAAACTCATTTGACCATACTACTTCCGCAGTTAGTCAAAATGGGCCACAAAGTCAATTTATTGACCGGTGCAGTCGAAGGTTTAAACGGTAAATACAACTATGAAGGAGTTGGTATTGTCCGGACTCCTTTAATGGATTTAAACTGGCTTTTTAAAAGGGGTTTAAACGGCCTTGGCGAAGAAGTGAAAGCTGTTTTTTCTTCGTTTTTAAAAGAGGCTAAACCCGATGTGGTCCATGTCCATAATATGCATTATTTCAGTAAGATGCACATTGAAACTTTACAAGGAATGTGTCGGGAGAAGAAAATCCCGCTTATCCTTACTGCTCACAACGTTTGGGATGACATTCTTTATTTAGAATTAGCCCACGACATAGAATGGTCTCATATTATTGCCGTAAGCCATTTTATCAAGAAGGAAATGATCGGCATTGGTATCGATGACCGTGAGATCACTGTCGTCCATCATGGAGTCGATCAGGATAGATTTAAGCCGGGAGTCAAGACTAATGACGTTTTAGCTAAATATCCTCAACTTAAAGGGAAAAGAGTTATTTTTCATCCGGCTAGAATCGGTTTGGCTAAAGGCTGTGATACCAGCATCAAAGCTGTTAATATGGTCCGTCAGAAAGACCCTAACGTAGTTTTAGTTTTAGCCGGATCAAAAAACATTATCGACTGGGGAGGGACTCAACAAAAAGACATTGCATATTTGGTAGAATTAGTAAAACATTTCAAGATGGAAAAAAATATCCTTATTGATATGTATACTTTGGATGAAGTGAAAGAGATCTATGAAATAAGCGATATCTGTTTGTACCCTTCAACAGCTTGTGAACCTTTTGGTTTGACTATGCTTGAGGCGATGGCTATGGCTAAGCCAATGGTAGTTACTAATATGGGCGGGATGCCCGAAGTGATTAAAGACGGAATAAACGGTTTTGTAGTCCAGATGAAGGATTTTGAAGCCTTGGCTGCAAAAATCTGTCAGCTTTTAGAAGATAAAAAATTAGCCCGGCGTTTTGGTTATACCGGCCGCCAGATAGTCGAAGCCCAGTATACCAAAGAAAAGGTGGCCTTGGAGACCTTGGGAATTTATCAACGAGCACTTAAGCGCTAAAATAAAAAAATGTTACAAAACTGGAATAAAAAGGCAGTTCTGGATTTAGTTAGACATAAGTTTTCTGATCATGTTTTTGTGGTTGCTTCTAACCGTCAACCCTATATTCATAAATTATCACGAGGCAAAATCGAATGTTTTCGCGGCCCCGGCGGAGTGGTCACTGCCTTGGATCCGATTATGCGGGAGTTAAAAGGAACCTGGGTTTGTTGTGGTTCAGGCGATGCCGATAAACTGGTAGCTAAAAACTCTAAAGTAAAAGTACCGCCGGAAAATCCTTCATATCAGTTGCGTTATGTTTGGTTAGACAAAGAAGAAAACCTGGGCTATTATTATGGTTATTCTAACCAGAGTCTTTGGCCGCTTTCTCACTTAGTTTTTGTCCAGCCGCAGTTTAATGATCAGAATTGGAAGATCTACAAACAGGTTAACCGTAAGTTTGCCCAGAATATCAGCAAAGAAATCAAAGGCAAAAAAGCTATTGTTTTCGTACAGGATTATCATCTGGCTCTAGTCAGTAAATATTTAAAAGAGATCAATCCCGAAGTAACCACTCTTCTTTTTTGGCATATTCCCTGGCCGAGCTACGATGTTTTTAGGATCCTTCCTCAGAGACAGGAGTTTTTGGAAGGAATGCTTTCTTATGACCTGGTTGGTTTTCATATCGGTTATTTTTGCGATAATTTTTTTGACGCTTTGGTTAATGAAGCTGAGGCAAAAATAAATAAAGAGCAACAGGTGGCAGTATACAAGGGTAAGAATTGTTTAATCCGCAGTCATCCGATCAGTGTTGATTTTGAAGGGATCAGTAAAGATGCTCAATCTGAAGAAGTTGAAGGCTTGGCTTGTTTACACCGGGAAGAGTTCGGTTTGCGTGGGTATAAAGTAATAATCGGTCTTGACCGTATTGATTACACTAAAGGTATTGTTGAGCGGATTCAGGCTATCGATAAGTTACTGGATACGCATCCGGAGCTAAAAGAGAAAATAATTTTTGTCCAGATGGGAGAGATCTCCAGGATACACTTATCCCAATACAAACAGCTAAATGAGAGAGTCAATACTTTAGTTGAAGAGGTTAATTTTAAACATTCTCAAAATTCCTGGAAGCCGATAATATTTTTACGCCGCCATTTGAATTTTAAGGAAATCCTAGCCTTCTATAAGATTGCTGATGTTTGCATCGTAAGCTCGCTTCATGACGGGATGAACCTGGTCGCTAAAGAGTTTGTGTCGGCTAAGCGCGACGGAAAAGGAGTTTTGGTTTTAAGCCGTTTTACCGGAGCTAGCCGTCAGCTTAAAGGAGCCCTTTTAATCAATCCTTACCATATTGAAGATATCAGTGAGGCTCTGTATAAGGCCCTTACTATGGATCATAGTCAGCAGCAGGTCCGGATGAAAAAACTGCGCCATCAGGTCCAGCGTAACGATATTTGGAAATGGATCGGCCAGATAGTTTCGGAAATCCCCCAGGAAGAGTGAAATACCTTACCAGAAAAAAATTAGCCCGGCAGTTAAAGGAAAAAAAAAGGATTTTTGTTTTTCTTGATTATGATGGAACACTCTCGCCAATAGTTAAAAACCCTAAGCTTGCCAGAATTTCTCCCGAAACGAAAAACATTCTTTATCAATTATCTAGGAATAAAACTTTTATAATCGGTATTGTCAGCGGAAGAAGCCTTAGGGATATTAAAAAAAGAGTCGGTTTAAAAACGGTTGTTTATGCCGGAAACCACGGATTGGAGTTAGAGTATCGAGGCAGAAAAGTGTCGCCGAAACTTTCAACCCGCTTTCAACCAATTTTTAAAAAAGCCAAAACTAAGATAAAAAAGGCCCTAAAAAGTATAAAAGGTGTTATTCAGGAAGATAAAAGACTGGTTTTAGCTGTTCATTACCGTAAGGTAGCTAAGTCCGATCAGAAACAAGTTGTGGCTATCTTTAATCGTTCAGTCAAACCGTTTTTAAGCCAAAAGTTGTTTAAAACCGCAAGAGGCAAGAAGGTTTTAGAACTCAAACCCAATCTTAAAATAAATAAAGCTGCGGCTATTGATTTTTTTCAGAAAAAGTTTAAAAAAGGCAAAAATGACCTGACTGTTTTTATCGGTGACGATATAACCGACGAAGATGTTTTTAAACGTCTCAAACCACCTGATTTGGCGATCAGGGTCGGTAGAAAAAAGAATTCCCAAGCCAGGCATTTTCTTAAAAATACCCGCGAAGTAACCCTTAGGTTGAAAGACATACTTTATTTTATTACTTCTTCATAGTCAGGCAGTTAGGCGATACAACCTGTCTTTAATTTAAAATTTTTCTCAAAAATCCTTGCTAAGTGGTTGATCTTATGATAATTTGGGTCTCAAAATAAGCCTTAAGGATTAACTTTTATGAATAAAAACTATCTTGATTTTTTAAACCAAAGGATCGATCAGAAGAATCTTGCAAAGCTGACTTCTTTGGAGAGTCTCGAACTTCTTGAATTTATCGGCGAAGCTGTCGAGCTTTGTAACCCGGCTTCAGTATTTGTCCGCACTGATTCAGTCCAAGATGCAGATTATATCAAAGCTAAGACTTTAGAATTGGCTGAAGAAAAAGAGTTAAACATTCCCGGCCAGACAGTGCATTTTGACGGACCCCTCGATCAGGGCCGCGATAAAGAAGTGACTCGTTATTTGGTCGGTAAAGATCCGTCGATCAGTTACTATGTTAATAGTATAGAACGTAAACAAGGTCTTGAAGAAATACACTCAATCATGAAAGACATTATGGCGGGTAAAGAGATGTTTATTTCTTTTTTCTGCCTGGGGCCGCTGGATTCGGAATTTTCTATTTTAGCTGTCCAGATAACTGATTCTTCTTATGTAGTCCACTCCGAGGATATACTTTACCGGCAGGGCTATGAGCAGTTTAAAAAGAATAAAAACCTGAAAAATTTCTTTAAATTCTTACATTCAGCCGGTGAATTGGAAAATCAGGTTAGCAAAAATTCTTCTAAAAAAAGGATCTATATTGATTTAGAAAGAGAATTGGTCTACAGTGCCAATACTCAATATGCCGGCAATACCGTGGGATTGAAAAAACTGGCTTTACGGCTGGCTATCCAGAGAGCTTCTCGAGAGGACTGGTTGGCTGAGCATATGTTTTTGATGGGGGTAAATGACCTGGAAGGAAAAAAAGCTTATTTTGCCGGAGCCTACCCAAGTATGTGCGGTAAGACTTCTACAGCGATGATTTCCGGCGAAACTATTGTTGGAGACGATTTGGCTTATTTGAGGCAAAATTGCGGCCAAGTTTTAGCGGTTAACGTTGAACGAGGAATTTTTGGTATCATTAAAGATGTTAACCCTAAGGACGACCCCTTGTTGTTTAAAACCTTGACTAACCCGGGAGAAGTAATTTTTTCCAATATCTTAATCGATCAAAATAACCAGCCTTTTTGGATTGGAAGCAGCCGGCCTGTCCCGCACGAGGGAATAAATTACTTAGGTTCTTGGCATCCCGGCAAAGCCGATAAACAGGGAAATGAAATATCAGCTTCTCATAAAAACGCCCGCTATACCATCCGCCTTAAGAACTTAGAAAATGTCGATGAAAATTTGGAAAATCCCCAGGGGGTTATAGTTAAAGGTCTTATTTACGGGGGAAGAGATTCTGACACTTCGGTTCCGGTTGAGGAGGCTTTTAGCTGGCAGCAGGGAATTATTTTAAAGGCTGCCAGCCTTGAATCAGAAACTACAGCCGCTACTTTGGGCCAGGAAGGAGTAAGGGTGTTTAACCCGATGTCTAATATCGATTTTCTTTCGATTTCTCTCGGCCGTTATGTAGAGATGAATTTAGAGTTTGGTAAAAAACTGGCTTCGGCTTCTTTGATTTTTTCAGTTAATTATTTTTTGAGGGATAAAGAGGGTAAATTTTTAAATGCTATCCAGGATAAGCGGATTTGGTTGAAATGGATGAGGCTTCGGGTCGATGGGAAAGTTAAAGCTTTGGAGTCGGCTACCGGCCTTATTCCTAAATATGAGGATTTAAAAAGTTTGTTTGAGAAGGTTTTAGATAAACCATACAGTCAAAAAGATTACCTGGAACAGTTTGTTTTGCGGGTTCCTGAAAATTTAGCTAAGATCGAAAGGGTCAGGAATATTTATAAGGAACTTAAAAAAATCCCAGCGTGTTTATTCCAAGAGCTGGATACCCAGGAACAAAAGTTAAAAGATTTTCAAGCTAAGTTTGGTGATTATCCGGCCCCCTCTAATTTTAAAGAAGTTTTATGATTGAAGGTTTAAAAATATTCCGTCAGGGAAAAGTCAGAGACGTCTATGATCTAGGCGATAAATTGTTGATGGTGGCTACTGACCGAATTTCCTGTTTCGATGTGATCTTACCTACTCTGATTCCCGATAAAGGAAAGATCTTGACCGAGGTTTCCTTGTTTTGGTTTTCTTTTTTAAAAGATACTGTGAAAAACCATCTTTTTAGTGCTAAGGCATCTGATTTATTCGAAACTATCTCCGGATCAGACCAAGAATACCTTCAAGGCCGGATAATGATCGTGAAAAAGTGTAAAGTGGTTCCTTTCGAATGTGTGGTCAGGGGTTATCTTTCCGGTTCCGGCTGGAAAGAATATCAGAAATCTCAAAGCGTCTGCGGAATAAAACTGCCTGAAGGGTTAAAGGAATCAAGTAAATTATCCGAACCGATATTTACTCCGGCTACCAAAGCCGAAGTCGGCCATGATGAAAATGTCAGTTTTGAATATATGCGTTCTAAGATCGATCCAACATTAGCCGATCAAATAAAGCAGCTTAGTTTAGATATTTACCGAAAAGCTGCTGATTACGCCGATAAAAAAGGAATAATCATCGCTGACACCAAATTTGAATTCGGTTTGGACGGTGACGAACTGATTTTGATCGATGAAGTGCTTACCCCGGATTCATCACGCTTCTGGCCAAAA
>Ga0180009_10006256_pt1 | contig 12547 bp, 16 predicted proteins | sample OS_PC_MetaG_FD_123537 | JGI IMG/M metagenome (GOLD analysis project Ga0180009, IMG submission 123537) | Groundwater microbial communities from the Aspo Hard Rock Laboratory (HRL) deep subsurface site, Sweden - OS_PC_MetaG | ecosystem: Environmental > Aquatic > Deep subsurface > Groundwater...
AAATTCCTCGGGTGTGTCAAACATGCCTGCTTGTTTTAACTTTGTGTTAAGCCCAGGAAGAGTCCTTGCAATCCTTTTGATTAATACATTACTGATATAAATCACCTTTTCTTCCTAATTGGTCTAGCACTTTTCTTCTTTTTTAGAGCCACCTTTTTCTTAGTTAAATTAACAGATTTCTTCTTTTCTTCAATTTCTGCTGTTTCTTTTTTCTCAAACATAAGTGCTTTGTTTGATCTTACAATCTTCATGAAGTTATCCTTATCTGTATAGTACTCAGCCATAACCCCTCCAACATCATCAACAGTATCTATGTTATGTTTAACAAGATATTTCAGAACAAGCTCTTTTTCCTTGATATCTCTATTTATCTCATTCTTTGTCATACCAGTGAACATCTCCAGGGTCTTCATAACAGAAACAGAATTATTTGCTTTTTCAAGCTTGTCTTTCTTTATATTCAGCTGGATTAAAACACTTGTGCTGCTGTCAGGAAGTATTTCTGATATCTGAAAGGTTCTTCTTATTCCAGTTCTCCTATTCCTGTACTGGACTAGGATCATTGAAATAGCTGGGAGCATTGATTTTGGAACCTCAATAGGGGGATTTGTCAGTCTTGTTATTGTTTCATTTGTATCGTTTGCATGAACAGTTGCATAGACAGAATGGCCTGTGTGAATTGCCTCAAATAGTACTTCTGCCTCTTTTTTTCTTCTTATCTCTCCAACAACAATCCTGTCCGGCCTCATCCTAAGCGAATTAACCAATAAGTCAAGCATTGTTATAGCACCTCTTCCTTCGGGATTAGGCAGCCTTGTTATCATGGGGATCCAATGTAAAAATTTAGGCAGTTGTATCTCATGCGTATCCTCAATTGATATTATTCTCTGGTTTGGAGGGAAGAAGTTTGAGACAACATTGAGCATAGAGGTTTTTCCAGTTGCAGTTCCACCAGATATTATTATTGATAACTCATACTGAACACCAAGCCAGACAAGGGCTGCTGCCTCAGCAGAAATTGTCTTGTTCTTTATAAAGTCTGTAATTGTCCATGGCTTTGCTGCGAACTTTCTTATGGTTATTGTGTTTCCCTTGAGTGAGATTGGCAAGAGTGTTGAGTTTACCCTATCGCCTGTACTGAGGTTAGCGTCCATTAATGGCTCAAGGACAGTTATCTGCCTTCCTACTTTCTTGCCTATTAAAGATGCATAGTGCTTTATCTGCTCTTCACTCTCAATGGTTATATTTGTCTTAAGCCAGCCATGCTTTCTGTGATATATCCAGACCGGCTCTTCTGCATTATTAATGGCTATCTCCTCAAGATTATTATCATTCATAAGGATTTCTATATTGCCCATGCCAAGGCTTTTTTGTATTAGATATGACTTAAGGAATTTCATTGTTCTCTTGTTAACATCGGGGAAATGCTTTTTTACTAACAGGTCAATTGTTTCCTTAAATCTCTGTTCAATCAGATCGCTCTTCTTTATGTCTATTATATCAATTATGCCAAGGTTGACCTCTGTGATAAGCTCCTGCCTTATCTTCTCAAGTATTATCTCTGTGTTCTTGCTTATGCTGGATATAGAGACATCATATATTGGCACAAACTCTTTTTTTTCTGTGTAAATCCTTATTTTTATAGGGATTTCATTAGAAATAAAATTATATTCATCTTTTACTGCCATAAAATCAACCTCTTTTTTAGATTTTTAGTTTTAAACTAAATTTCCTAAAAACCCTTTTTTTTGATTAGGCTACATAATTCCCTAATCTCTTTTTCAAAAATATTCTTTTTTTGGTCAACCTCCTTGAACTTTTTTTCCATTATATCAATCTGCTTTTGGATATCTGCTGACTGTGATGATATGCTGAATGCCTTTGCCTTTGCAATAAACTCATTTAATTCTTTCTTCAGACTGTTTCTGTCATCATTGATTTTCTCAATCAGATTTGTTGTTTCCATCCTTTTTTCAAAGAACTCCTTGAATTTGTCTGATAGTCTTTTAATTTCATTGATATCCTTTTTGATTATCCCGCCCCCTTCAAAAACCTTTTTTAAAATCTCTTTTTGCGATTGCATTACTTTTTTCTCATACTCCCTGCTTTCTTTGGCTAGTGGCATGATTTTCTTTTTTTGCAGATTAATTGTTTCTCTTGTGTCCTCTGCCAGCTCTTTTAATCTTTTTATATGGGATTCTAAGTCTTCAATATAGATATCTTCTGACTTAATCTTCTGCTTGACTTTATCTATACTACCATCAATTTTTTTAATTTTCTGCTTTAATGATTCCTCAGTTTTTCTTATTGAGCCTGTCTTTAATCTTTCTGTTTTTATTATTTTTTCCTCTGCACCTATTTCTTTCAGGAGTTCTGAGTATTTCCTCTGGGCTCTGATAATCTGCCCATCCATTTGCTTGATTTTGTCTGCAAAAACCTGGTCTTGTTTTTTTAGCTGATCATCAGCTTTCTTTTTCAGTTCCTCATATCTTTCAAGCTCTTTAAGTTCTTTTTTTACATTATCTGCTTCAGTGTGTATATCTTCTCTTATATTTTTGAATTCCTCTCTAATCTTTGAGATACTTTCTCCTTCTCTATCCAGAAAGCTTAATAATGACTCTGACCTTCTTACAATAACATCTTTTTTCCCATGAAACTCCTTGATTTTTTTTTCAATCTCCTCTTTTTTCAGTTTTCTCTCAATAAGCCAGGGGGTTGCAAATTTATAATCAATGCTTATGATGCCATCCTCCTCAAGAAAGTCAGCCCATTCCTCAACAACTACCTGGCTTATACCAAGCTCTTTTGCTGCCTGTGGAACAGAAATTCTTTTTTTCTCTTTAATAAGGCTTACCAGCCTGTCAACACCTGTTTTTAGTAATGGAGCCTGAACCATCTTATCTTAAAAAATTCCTTTTAAATATAAATATCTATCGAAAATCAGGTCTTACTCTGCAGTAAGCTTTATAGGATTTATATAAAACAAAACTTTCTAATCAAGCGAACAAAGTGAGCAATCAAGGAAATGCATCAAGAACAAAAAGCAAAGGGCAGTTTTCCGTTAAAAAGAGAAAAGTTTATAAATTAGTTCCCATTATCGGTACTATTATGCAAAGTAAAGAAGAAAAAGTTGTGGAATTATTTTTTGAAAGTCCAACTAGAGAATGGCATTTTGAAGAAATAGTTAAGGGAGCAAAAATTACTAGAAGTAAGGCAGACAGATGGCTTAAACAGTTTATTAAAGAAGGATTAATCAAAAGAATAAAGAAAAAAGGTAAAATGCCTTACTACATAAGTAGTTATGATTCTCCCAAATATAAAAATAGAAAAAGAATATTTGGACTAACCAAATTATATGAAAGTGGTCTTTTGAACCATTTAGGATATTTAGAAAAAGCTAAAACAATAATTCTTTTTGGAAGTTTTTCGCGTTCTGATTGGTATAAGAACAGTGATATCGATATTTTTATTTATGGTGATCCTAAAGGACTTAGAATAGTAGATTACGAATTAAAACTACATAGAGATATTCAATTATTTATCTGTCAAAATAAAAAAGACTTATCTAAGCTTGGAGAAGGATTAATTAGAAACATTATTAAGGGTAACCTTATTAAAGGGGATATGGACTTTGTGAGGGTGGGTATAAATGCCTGAATACCTAAATCAGAAAGAAGCATTTTTGAAATGTAAAAAAGAAGGGAGATTTATTGTAATAGAAGAAACTGATATTGAAAAGATAAAAGCTACCCTTAAAATTGCAGAAGGGGATATTGAATCAGCAAATTCTATCAAGAAAAATCTTTCAAAACAAAGTAATCAATGGAATAGCGTTTATAAATTATATTATGATGCACTGCATGAGTTAAGTGAGTCTTATTTAAGATTTGAGAAGATAAAGATTGATAAACACCAATGTTTATTTGCATATCTTTGTGAAAAACATCCAGAACTGGAGTTCAACTGGGATTTTTTTGAAAAAGTAAGAACAAAAAGGAATGGAATTAATTATTATGGTACACCAATAAGTTCTGAGGATTGGAAAGAAGTAGAACTTCAATTTAATCTTTATATTAAAAAACTAAAGGAAGAAATCAAGAGAAAGCTAAGAACATAATTTTTATCAAAGTTTACTGAAGCTATCATTCAGTTAAATCCTCGCATTCATATGTTTCAAGATGCTCTTCATCCAGCTTAAACCATGAGGGCATATCCTTAATGTTATAGTTGGTTGTTGTCTGGTCTCCAAAATATATATAATCAACAACGCTTCTATCCCTAATAGGAACTTCCTGTGCCCGGAATTCCTCTAGGTTCACAAGGCTTTCAATGCCATATAATGAGTTTGAAAGATTTCCTTCCAGCCTCATCAAAAAGCTAGGGGCTGTATCTGATTCAATATAATATGAATTATTAACATGGGTTTTAAGGTTTGTTGTGTCATTATTAACAACAAAGTCTGTAATATTTGTTTTTATTATTGTGTTAGTAACCCTGCCATAGCTGTTTATTACATATAAAGGATCCTCAAATTCCTGTATGCTGATATTTGTTGTTATGTAGAGGGGCCTTTTCCATGAGGCAGTTTTCTTAACATCTTCAACATTTAGTGTTACATTAATGCCAATATTTGCTGCCCATGGGTTTTTTTGGTAGATAGTCACATCATGTACATCAAACTCAACTATTATATCCAGTTTTATTGCCTGCTCTTTTATTCTTTGAGTCCAGTTGATAAATGTTGATTCATTCATAAGGCCCATTTGCGAATTATTAATTGTTCCATTCAAAAAAGCTTCTTTAAAGCAGGAGTTTACATCATACAAAAATATTCCATTATCTGTTATGTACTGCTCCATGCTCATCAATGACCTGAATCCTGAGATATAAAGGCCTCTCTCTATATCTTTTTCAATATCATCTATAAAACTGTTCATAGAGTAAATCCTTGTTTCAGTAACCATAACCTTATCCCTCAGCTTGTAGCTAGTATAAGTTGTGAATGAAAATATTATTAGGGATATGAGTGCAATTGCAATTATACTAAAGAACATACTTTTTTTGTTTAATGCCATGCCCTCACCTCTGCTATTATAGGGCCCCATAGGGAAGGAACACCTCCAATAGGGTTTACTTCCCTGTCCATCTGGGTTGCCTGCACATAATCACCCAATAGCAAATTTAATCTTTCCTCTGCATCTGCAATGGCCTCTTCCTCGCTGTCAAATATCTGGCCATATCCAACTAAGGAGGGTATAAGAATATAGTACTGCAGGGTTGTTTCATTAAGGATATAGCAGTCATCACATGAATCAAAGACATTAAAGTTATTTTCCCCTTCAAGAAGATAATCAGAATCTATGTAAATGGAAGATGGAGTTGCAAGAGGCCTGGGTGTTGTAAAAATATTCTGGCTGTTTGCTTTTACATTAACTATACCACTGTCAAGCTGTGCAACCTGAATAAATGATTCAATAACATCATAATCTTCAAAATCCTTTGTGTATGATTTGTTAGTGCTCATGCTTTTATTAAATCTTTCAACAATAGAAATATCAATCTTTCCATATTTCAGTTTTGCAGTGTCAATAATTTCATATTTTATATCAACATAGGATGAGTCTTCTGGGTCATTTTCAGGGTCAGAATAAAGTAATGTATCATCCTTGCCAAAGAAATAGTCTGGGTAGCAGTTAAGATAAATGCTTATAACATTAGTTCCTTCATTAAGATTATCCTTAATATTATATGATTTGTTTAGGGTTCCAGTTATATTTAATATTTCTATTTTCCCATCATTCAAATAAAGCTGCACATTGCCCTTTTCAGGAACTTCTTCAGGAATTCCAAAACTCTTAAGCTCTTTTCCAACAACATGCAGGGTTGCATTTTTTATAATTACTCCTTTTGGAACAAAAACAGGCAGCACAGACCATGCACCAGTTGCCTTATTTAGATTCTGGCCTCCCTTGCTTAAAACATTATCAAAATAAAGCCTTTTTTCCACTATTTTTGAGGGAACAAACTTTCCACTGCTTTCATATTCAACAATTATTTTTGAGCCTGGATGGATATGGGTATGGTCATCAGATTGGATTATAAGCTCTATTTTCAGCTCGTTCCATCCGCTTGTAACATAATTCGTTATGTCAATAACATCAAAGCCGATGTGTGTTTTGTTTTTTTCCTGCTCATAAAGCCATGGATTTCCCACATTTATTGCATGGTTATTTATATAAAATTTATTTGACTGGGTGCTGCTTGTTCCCCAGTGAACTGATATGAATAAAGTAGCATTTATTATATTACTGGAATTAAGATAAAATTTCTTTGTGAGATACGCTTTGTTGCCTGGTCCGTGTGAGCTCCCTTTGGGATTTATCATAAAAACCTCTGTTGTGTTTTTGCTTACTTTTGTTGCAATTGCCCTTGCAGTAAAGCCCTCTCTTGTCCTGTATCTTTGTATGCCGGATATCATCTTTTTTGATGTTATTGATATTCCACTATGACTTTTATCCTTGGAATAAATTTTTTCTCCTTCTATATAAAACCCAAAACCAAGATTCTCATCAACAAAATCATTAGTGAATTCTTTTGTTAAGTTGCCTGCCTTGTCAATCTTGTCAAGTGCCCAGAACTCACCTATCTGCTCTAAAATACTATTGTCAGTATTTGTTATCTCCCCGCTTGATATAAGCTCATCAACATAAGCATTATTAACCTCGCTAATCTTTAGCCTTGATAATGCACTAATCAGGTCATGTGATGCATAATCAAGGCTTGTATATGATGGCTCAACTATATAAAAAGAGTTAACTAATAAAAGCCCCATAATTATTATACTTGCACCAATTATTGAGTCAATTGTGAAAAGAAAACCTTTTTTTAATACCATAAATATATCACCATTTTCGCAATATCCAGATCCTTAATCACAAGCCTTGTTACCTTAACAAGTTTTTTTGGGTTCTCAACAGTCTGTATGTTTGTGGAATTAACTCCTGGCTTGCCTACTCCTTCAAGAGATTCATTAAAACTTATGATATTATTATTTCTTCCCCTGAAAAAAACATAATAATCATAGATTGTTCCAAAAAGCTTTCTGCTTTCCTTGTAAGAAATCATTGAAAACTCTTCAAGCTTTGTTTCATTAATTCTGTTATCATTGCTTATTCCAATTCTCACCACATCATCCTTGCTCCAGTTATAGGGGTAACCCTGGCTCATTAGTGAGCTGGAAATTGTCTTGGCATCAATAAGAAGGTCATCGAGCAATGCCTCATCCTGGTCAGAAAGGTTTGTTGCACTCTTATAATAGATTAAGATGGCTGACCCAAAAATAATAATCCCTATTATTAAATCAATGGAAAAAACCTGTGCTTTAGTTAAGATAAATAACACCCCCTATATTTATTATTGTGTTATTGCTCTTGTTTATATTGCCATTAATCTCCGGGATAGTTATTGTGAACTCTGAGTTTTTTAAACCAACAGTAATTTTATTTTCTGTTTTGGTTATTGTGTAATCCTTGTTATCAAGCTTTTCTGGTATAAAAAAAGTTCTGTTATAGCCTGACTTTACCTGCGTTGCCATGTTGATTTCATACTGTATTTTATAGGCAAGGTCTTTTACAAGAATAAACTCCTTTTTTTCATTCAGCTCGTCTGCCTGGTCTCCCACTACCTTTAAAAAAATTAAGAGCATTACAAATGCAACACATACAAGAAATATAAACTCAATTGCTATTTGTGCCCTTATGTGCTTACCCATACATAATCCCCCTTTGATTCTATGTTTATGTAGCGGATTCCAGGGGTTATTGCAATATCTCCACTAATATTAACAGAGCTTATCTGGCTTATGTCTGTGAGGCCGCTGCTTGTTTTTACCTTAAAAACTATTTCTTTGTTGTATATTATAACCTGCTCAATATTCTCTGGCATGTAAACCTTTATCCTGGTTTTTGATGGCTCACCTAGGTAATAAACTGATTCTGCACTATCAACAATCTTTTTTGCAATCTTATCTACCTGGCTTGTTATTACCTGATAGCTGGTGTTGCTTGTGTGTTCATAGAAAATCATGATTAAGGGGATTGTAATAAGCAGAACAAATCCAATTATAATTACATATTCCATGCTTATCTGAGCATTCTTTTCTCTCATAAAACATTTGTTTATATGCACATATTTAAATTTATGTAACTATTCAATAATGCTACTAAACCTTTATTGATGTGCCAAAAATCTAGCTCAAAAATAGTTAGTTTTATATATTAGTTAGTATTAATATATAAAAAAGTATAGTAATATACTATAAAATCCAGGAATAGAGGTGGTAAAATGAAAAAAGCACAAGCTGCAATGGAATTTCTAATGACCTATGGCTGGGCAATTCTTGTTGTCTTGCTTGCAATAGCAGCTCTGGCATATTTTGGAGTATTGAACCCAGGAAAATACCTTCCATCAAGCTGTACATTAGGAACAGGTTTGAGTTGTACTGACTTCAAGGTTGATGGAACTGCAAATACAGTTACATTGGTTATCAGGAATGGAATAGGAGAAGATTTAAATCCATTTAGTGTTTCAATAGCAGGAGATTGTGTTGGTGGAGCATCAGCTACAGATGGACTTGTTGATGGAGAACAAGAGACAATAGTTATTAGTTGTGGTAGTGATATCACAAGTTCCAAATTTAAGGAAGATATTATAATGACCTACACCGGAGAAAGTTTATTACCCCACACCAAGGCAGGCTCAATCTCAACACAGGTTGAGTAAATTTTTTATTTTTATTTATAATTATTTAAGATGGCAAATCAACAGCTTATTGATTACATAAAAGAAAACCTTTCAGGAAATATTTCTATAGAGCACATTAAAAAGTCATTGCTGGATGCAGGTTGGCCAGAGCAAGAAGTAGAAGAAGCAATAAGGGCAGTAAAAGACCATCCTGAAGATAACAAAATGCCTCTTCCTAGGGAAAAATCTAGTGATACAAGCATATTGCCCATACTCTCATTAATATTTGCATTTCTTTTTCCCATAGTTGGATTAATATTAGGAATAATTGCATTGTCTAAAATAAAGAAAGACCCCTCACTTAAAGGAAGAGGATTGGCAATTGCTGGAGTAATTATAAGTAGCCTTTTTATGATAATTCCCTTGCTTATAGTTATTCTTTTTGTTGCTTTCTTTGGTACTTATTTTCATCCTAGTGAGATTTTACCAGAAAAATGTACGCTCCCAATGGGTTTGGATTGCAATGAATTTTCTATTATATCAGGTAATCCAGGTTCGATAAGCTTGACACTAGAAAATGGAATGGGCTCTGGTATAATGATTAGGAGTATAAACATAACTAGAGATATAAACAGTAACTATGACTGTTACATTGACCTTAAAACTGATTCTCCTGGAGGCCCTAAACAATATAAGGATTTAGATGGCTGGCATCTTGCACATGGGGAAAAGGGAACTGTTAAATTAATCTGTCCAGTAGAACCAATAGAACCATCTGATATCAAGACAAAAGGCAATATAATAATTGTTTATTGTGCTGATACAATGGTTGATAATTCAGAATGTCATCATTTTTCTCATACAATGGAAGGAACTTTAGTAGCAAATATTAAATAATTTTTCTGCTGTTAAAAAAGCAAATCTTTTATAGCATAAGGTATTATAGCTAGTTATGGGAATAAGAAAGCCTATTGTTGCAGGCCAATTCTATGAAGGGGATTTTGACAGTTTAAACAAGCAGATAATAGAATGTTTTGAATCAGAAAAAGGGCCTGGTGCACTGCCGATAAACAAAAGAAATGGTTGTGTTTTGGGAGCTGTTATGCCTCATGCGGGCTATCTTTTTTCAGGTCCATGCGCTGCATGGTCTTATAAGGAGATTGCAGAATCAGAGTTTCCTGATTTGTTTGTTATTATTGGCCCAAACCATTCTGGAATGGGCAGAACATCAACTATTTTGGATGACTGGGAAACACCTTTTGGAGTTATTAAAGCAGATAAAGAATTTGGAAAAAAACTAATTAGTAATTCCTGCATTGTTGAGGATGCAACAGCACATCTTCATGAGCACTCTATTGAAGTCCAGCTTCCATTCCTGCAGTTTGTAAGCAAGGATTATCTGAAGGATTTAAGGTTTATTCCTATAACAATTGGATTTGACCATAACATCAAGGAGCTTGCCTCAGGAATTAAAAAGACCATAGAAGAATCTGGAAAAAAAGTTTGCATAATTGCAAGCTCTGATTTTACGCATTATGGCTTTAGCTATGGCTATGTTCCTTTTTCAACAAATGTAAAGGAGAATATGCAAAACCTTGACAATAATGCAATAGAATTTATAAAAAACCTTGATTCAGAGGGTTTTTTAGATTATGTTAAGGCCAAGGAAGCAACTATCTGCGGTGCTGTTCCAATAGCTATATTGATAGAGCTAATGAAGGGCAAGGCCAAGAAAGTAAATCTTATGCAATACTATACCTCTGCTGACATCATTGGTGATTATAATAATGCTGTTGGCTATGCAAGTATTGTTTTCAAATAACTTTTACCACCGAAAAGCTTATATACATAAAAACAAGGGCTTTACTCATGCATAAACTAAAAAAAAGAGGCGTTAACATAAGTCCAGAACAATTGATTATAATCTTGATTGTAATTGTTTTTCTGATAGTATTCTTTTTTTTGATAGGGAGGGCAGGAAATGTTTTGCCAAAGCCGTAAAGGAATTGCAAGAGACTATTTAGTTTTCTTTATCCTTGCAATAGTTGGGTTTATAATAATTGTTTTTATTATTAACATATTTATGGGCCATGCAAAAGATGAAGTAAATGAAGAAGTATGCAGGGCAAGCATACTTTCTAGGGCAAAGGCTGTTTTTAAAATTAAATGGCATGGTGCAACATTAGAATCAACACCATTATTCCCAGTTGTATGCAAAACCCGGGAAAACATCGAGCTTACTGGAGACAGGAATGCTGTCATGGAGCAGATATCATACATGAGTGCAAGATGCTGGTGGATGTTCCTTAATGGGGAGTATGAAAACCTGTTTGATGAATTTGACTTCTTGAGCAATAAAAAGTGCTTTACCTGCTACATATTCACAGTTAAAAGCAAACTTGAAAAACCAATAACACCAGATGATATAATAATCTACATGAATGATCACTATTACATTGGAGATGAAGAAAAAGGAGGTATTACATATCTTGATTACATACAGTCATATAAAGGTAATGGTGTTATAATGATGAGGGATGGAGATAAAGAAGAAGATAAATTGAAAATCACTGGTGGAGGATATGATATTTATACAATTAATTTTATGAGCCCAGACATAACCTGGTGGACGAAAATTACAACAGGTATTTTTAGTCATATGCAATTCTGGAAATCAGGAATAGAGAAAGAGGGGAAAACAACAGGAATGACAATGAGTAAGATATATATTGAGGAATTAGGAAAGCAAGAGGAATTAGATAAATGTAAAGTTCTGGAAAGCATATAAAATGAAAATAAAAAAAAACAAAAAAGGAGTAATGTGGAGAGAGGTTGTACTTTGGGTGATAATCATAGGCGTGTTAATTATTCTGCTTGTTATAAACACCTCACTAAAAGAAAAAATGGTTACTGACTTGCAGAACTTGTTTAAATTTTTGAGGATGAGTTAAAATGCTTGGATTCAGCACAATAATAAAACTGACAATGGGACTGATTGTGATATTTGTTGTATTTGGCATAGTCAACACGCTATTTCCTGATGCACTGAAATCTTTTTCAGAGACAACCCATATTGAGTTTCCAACCTTTGGCCTTGGAAAGGAAAAACAGCAGTCAAACCTTGAGATTACTGAAAATATGAAGAAGAATGTAGAGATTATTAAAAATAAAATATCAGAGTTATCAGCTGAGGATTATGAACCATCTAATAGAATAGTTGAATTAAGTATAGGTCCGATTACATTCGACCTTACTGATAAAATGGAAAAAAAGATGGAAGAAACAGAATTTGAAAAATTTGAAGGGAATATGCTTGCAATAATAAAAAAAGATAATAAAAACTCTGATATAGCATACATAGCTGTAACAGACCAGATAGATCCTAACTATGAAACTATACAATATACTCCTTGTTTTGTTACTGTAATAGAAACAGGAATGTGGTGGTGGAAAAAATCAGGATTTTCAGAAAAAAGCTTTGTAGATAAAATACTCTTCGTGGATAAAGATCACTTTAAAGTTAAAGTTAACGGAGAAACTACAAAATACAAACTAAAAGGTTTAACAAAAATCGAAGATGATGTGTGCTTTGTAGGTGAATAAAATGAAAAATAAAAAAGGTGCTGAATTAAGCTTGAATGTGATTGTGATTGCAGCAATGACACTTGTTGTTCTTACTGTGTCAATAATGGTTTTTACAGGGCTCATAGGAGATAGTGTTGGCGATGCAGGAGATTTAATACAAACAACATCAGGAGACTATGATGGAGATGGCATAAAAGACATAGTGGACAAATGCCCTTGC
>Ga0180009_10006257_pt1 | contig 12541 bp, 12 predicted proteins | sample OS_PC_MetaG_FD_123537 | JGI IMG/M metagenome (GOLD analysis project Ga0180009, IMG submission 123537) | Groundwater microbial communities from the Aspo Hard Rock Laboratory (HRL) deep subsurface site, Sweden - OS_PC_MetaG | ecosystem: Environmental > Aquatic > Deep subsurface > Groundwater...
AAAATGCATGATTTTTAACAACTCTGGGTCGGATGTATGGCATTTGAAGCAATGAACTCACCTTGATTCGCGCCAGGGCGGGCCTGTTATCCTGTCAAATATTTTGTCCCGGTGAACTATTACGTTTTTAGAATCGGAACGTTATCAAAAACACCGACGGGGGTCAACTAAAATGGATGGTTTTGAGGGGAAACAAGATGTATCTATATTTAGCCTTGACACTCAATGGCCATTTCAATAGACTACATTTACTGAAAAAGTAAAATTTTATCACTATTTTTCCGGTTTATCCCGGTGAATCCAAAGGCCCTGGGAAACAGACTGCAAGACAGAGAGGGTAACACCCTCATCACAAAAAATCATTGTTATTTGAAAACATTCAAGAGACAGAATAGGAGGAAGTGATGAGAACTAGAGAGATGTACATGGAAAACCTCAGCCATATGAACACCCGAATCTTTATGTGGGGTAAACAGGTCGAGGAATTTTGGAAAGATCCCCAGATATCAGCCGGGATCAATGCCATGTCAACCACTTTCGATTATGCCAATAACCCCGAACATGAAGACTTAATGACCACCATATCCCCATTGACCAACGAAAAGATAAACCGTTTTACTCACCTGTATCAAAGCCCCGATGATATGCTCAAACGGGTAGATAGTCTTCGGGTGTTGTGCCACGAAACAGGACACTGTGTTGGCCGTTGCGTGGGCATTGATGGACTCCACGCCCTCGGTGTGGTCTCTTATGATACGGACCAGCAGTACGGGACCAATTATCACCAGAGGTTTCTGGATTACATAAAATATTATCAACAACGGGACTTGACCTCTTGCGGAGCGGTCACGGACGTTAAGGGGGATCGCAATCTCCGGCCCCACCAGCAAGCGGACCCTGATCTCTATTTACGGATCGTGGAAAAAAAGAGGGATGGGATCATCGTTCGAGGTGCCAAAGCCAATATCACAACGGCTGCCTATTCCGACGAGATCATCGTTGTGCCTACCCGTGGCCTGACAAAAGAGGAAGCGGATTGGGCCGTGGCCTTCGCCATTCCAACGGATACCAAGGGGGTGACCCATATTGCGGTCAGTAAGGCTCCCGCCGTTAGAAAGTCTTTTGAGAAGCCCTTGAGCTCAAGGTTTGCATTTACAGATTCCTTGATCGTTTTTGACGATGTATTCGTTCCCACAGAAAGAATCTTTCTGTGCGGCGAATGGGATCAGGCTGCAAGAATAGGCGGCCTGTTTGGGAACTTTCATCGTCACAGCCACTGCGGGTGTATCGCTTCTCGTGTGGATAACCTTTTAGGTGCATGCTCCATGATGGCAAAGTATAACGGCATTCGGGAGAAAGGGCATGTTAGAGAGAAGTTATTGGAACTGATTATGGTGTCGGAAATGGTTTATGCCTGCGGGTTTACATCTTCACTGAAGGGGCAAAAGACGCCCTCTGGGATCTGGATGCCAAACTTTATCTACTCAAATCTTGGGAAATACTACTCCGGAACTCACCTTGGTCGTGAAACCGAGATTGCCCAGGATATTGCCGGCGGCTTGATCGTCACCATGCCTTCTGATGAGGATTACGAAAACCCTGAGACCCATGACTACATCCAAAAATATCTAAAAGGCCCGGATATGTACCCAACGGAGGAACGGATTCGGGCTCTCCGCCTCATGGAAGATCTGGCCGGATCCCATTACAGCGCCATGTGGATGACGGCCGGTGTCATCGGGGCTGGATCACCAGAGGCACAAAAGATCGGTATATGGGGTAATTACGACATCGAATCAAAAGAGCAAAACGCACGGCGGCTGGCAGGCTTACCGCCTCAAGATAGATGGGTCAAAAAGTAGTTAAAATTTCAAATTAATGACGGGAGGGAGCCATGGAAAAGGCGATGAAAAAGGTCAGGATCGGTTCTGGATCGGCTTTCTGGGGAGATATGCTGGATCCAGCCGTTGAATTGGCCAAAAAGGGTGAAGTGAGCTACATAGGGTTCGACCATCTGGCCGAACTCACTCTGGCCATTATGCAGAGAATGAGGGCCAAAGACCCCTCAAAAGGCTATATACAGGATATCATTCCCTGGATGAAGGCCATTCTGCCCATAAGCTCGCGGAACGGTATCAAGTTGATTACCAATGCGGGAGGGGCCAATCCCGAAGGGGCTGCCGGGGAAGTTACAGAGATTGCAAGGGATCTAGGCCTCGCAGGGATGAAGATGGGTATTGTAACAGGAGATGACATCTTTCCCAGGCTGGATGAGATTCGAGCCAAAGGGTGGAAATTCAAGAACCTGGATACGGGTGAAGAGGATATCGATCGGATAAGGGATCGAGTGGTTGCTGCCAACGCCTATATCGGGGCCGATGAGATCAGGGGGTGTCTTGCAGAAGGCGCGGAGGTGGTCATCACGGGTCGGGTCTCGGACAATGCCCTCTATGTGGGTCCCTTGATGCACGAATTCGGTTGGAATTACAGCGATGAATACTGGGATCGTATTGGATCTGCAGTAACGGTGGGACATATCATTGAATGTGCGGCCTGCGTGACAGGTGGTATCTCCAATATGTGGAAGGTATCGAAAGATCCATGGAGAATCGGTTTTCCCATTGCCGAGGTCTATGAGAATGGGGAGGCCATTATCACGAAAACTGAAGGATCCGGCGGAATCGTCAACCAGTGGACGGTTAAGGAGCATCTGGTATATGAGATCATGGACCCCGCTAACTACCTCATGCCCGATGGAATCGCGGATTTCACATCTTTAAAACTTGAAGAGATTGGCAAGGACCGGGTGAAGGTCACCAACATGAGTGGTAAGCCAAGACCCGAGAACTTGAAGGTATGCATCGGATACAGAGATGGTTTTATCGGGGAGGGACACATCTTTTTCCCCTGGCCCGATGCCCTGGCCAAGGCTCAATGGTCACAGAATTTGGTCCGGGAGAGATTCAAGATGTTGGGATTAGAAGCCGAAGAACTTCGTATCGATCTCATTGGTGTCAATGTACTCCATGGTGAAGTGGCTCCTCTTCCTGAATATGATATGAACGAAGTGGGTCTGCGGATTGTGGCCAAGACAAAGACAAGGGAAATGGCCGACATGGTGAGAAGGGCTGCCACCCACCTGTGGACAGCGGGACCGGTTGGTGCCAGCTTTGGGGTCCCCTTTGCTCCAAGGCCTGTCATCTCCCTCTGGCCGACTCTGGTCCCAAGAGAAGAGGTCAAGACCCAATATTTCATCAAGGAGGTGTAAGGATGAAGGTAAAAGCTCGACTCAATGAGTTATCCTTTGCTCGATCTGGAGATAAAGGAGATGTGAGTAATATAGGCTTGTTGGCCAAAAGCAGAGAGTTTTATGAGATCTTAGAAAAAGAGGTTACGCCCACGCGGGTAAAAAACCACTTCGGCTCCATGGTAAAGGGAGAAGTGAATATCTACCCAATGCCCAACATTGATGCCCTTGAATTGACCCTGTCCAGGGCTCTGGGAGGAGGGGCGACCCGAACCCTTAGACTTGATCAAACAGGAAAATCCATGGGACAGGCCTTGCTCAGGATGGAGATCGAAGTGGATGAGGAGATCCTCAAAAAGGCAAAATTAATTGAGGAAGAGATATACAATAGGTATAGAAATCAGGAGTGAGGGCTGGAGGAGGGGAAACTCAAGTGGAAAGGAATCTGAAGGAGATTGTTGAATCTGGAGGTCAGTGGAGATGAGTGACAATATATTTACCGTGAATGCACCGTTATCAGGTACGTTTTATAGGTGCCCTTCTCCTGAGGAACCGCCTTATGTGGAAGTGGGCCAGGAAGTCAATCCCGGCCAGGTGGTTTGCATTGTGGAGTCCATGAAAATATTTAATGAGGTGAGGGTAGAAAGGAAGGGAGTTATTCGGAAGATCCTTCTTGAAGATGAAGACCCGGTCATGATCAATCAACCCATGTTTGAGGTGGAGGCGCAGCTTCGCTAAGGATACAGGGTATGTTTCGCAAGATACTGGTTGCCAATAGAGGTGAGATTGCACTGAGGGTGATTCGAACCTGCAAAGAGATGGGCATTCAAACGGTGGCGGTTTACTCAGATGCGGATAAGACGTCCTTGCATGTAAGATATGCCGATGAAACCCTCCATATAGGATCGCATCTGGCTCGCAAGAGCTATCTGAATATAGAAAAGATCATCGAATCTGCGAAGAAGACCCGCTCTGAGGCTGTCCATCCCGGATATGGTTTCCTGGCAGAAAACGCCTCATTTGCCGAGGCCTGTGAAGAGAATGATATAAAATTCATAGGTCCTTCAGCAAAAACCCATCGCCTAACAGGGGAAAAGATCACATCCAGAAGGATCGCCGCCGAAGCAGGCATCCCTGTGACTCCCGGAAGCGATGGTGCCATCTCTAACCCGGATGAGGCTCTTGATGCTATAAAGGATATGGGATATCCCGTGATCGTTAAGGCCTCGGGTGGTGGGGGCGGACGGGGCATGAAGATTGTCCACCATGATGATGAATTGAGTGAAGTCTTGGGAATCGCCCGTGGAGAAGCCATTGCAGCCTTTAAAAACCCTGATCTCTATATTGAAAAATATGTGAAGAAGCCACACCATATCGAATTTCAGATATTAGGGGATGAATCTGGCCGTTATGTGCACCTGTATGAGAGGGAGTGCTCTATTCAGAAGAGATATCAAAAATTAGTGGAGGAATCCCCCTCTCCTTTTCTGGATAATGAGTTACGGGAAAAGATGGCAGATGCATCCATCAGAGTCATGCGCTCTGTCGGATACGTCAATGCCGGAACGGTAGAATTCCTGGTGGATGAAAATAAGAACTTCTACTTTAACGAGATCAACTCGCGACTTCAGGTTGAGCATCCTGTCACTGAGATGGTAACCGGTATTGATCTGGTAAGGGAACAAATCATCATTGCGGCAGAAGGAGAAATGACGTTAGACCAAGATGACGTCCATCAAGATGGTTGGGCCATAGAATGTCGTATCAATGCGGAGGATCCGGACAACGGATTTATGCCCTCACCGGGCATTGTGGAGCAGTTGATCATCCCTGGTGGTTTTGGTGTCCGGCTGGATATGAATCTATATCAAAATTACGAAATACCCCCTTTCTACGATTCATTGGTGGGAAAGCTGATTGTCTGGGGAAAGGATCGCCCCACGGCCATAGCACGGATGAAGAGGGCATTAGGGGAATTTAGCATCAACGGTGTGAAAACCACCATACCCTTTCATCGGCAGATTATGGAGGACGCAGATTTTATCAAGGGAGACACCAACACCCATTTCATCGAAAGGTTTAAAAAAGCAAGGAGTTAAAGAGACATGGAAGAAAAAAAGGAAGAGAAAAGATATTCCGTTGACACAACAAAAGATCTCATTGCGGAGAAGAAGAAAGCAGCAAGAGGAAAGGGTATTACCTTCAGACCATACATCGACGACATGAGGACACGTCTTAACCAGGTTGAGGAGAAAAGGGCACGGTTCAAGCTGCCGGTTAGTGAAAGACTTTACCAGAGGCTTCGTTCCATGGGCAAATTGACGGCTCGCGAAAGGATTGACGCCCTTTTTGATGAAGGCACCTTCGTGGAACTGGGGATATTTGCCGAAAGTCAAGTCAAAGAGATGGGAATGGACAAACAGGCAACCCCGGCAGACGGCGTTATCTGTGGGTTTGGAGATGTGGATGGGAGGCGGGTCTGCGTATATGCAACAGACTACACCGTGCTTGCCGGTTCAACGGGTGAAGGTCATGCCATAAAAATCAAAAACATCACCCGTATGGCCGGGGAGATGAGGGCTCCCATTGTTGCCTTCATCGATTCTGCAGGGGCCAGACTCAACGAGGCCGCGCAATGCCTCAAGGCTTATTGCGAGATCTTTTATCTCCAGAGTATCTATTCGGGTGTCATCCCCCAGATCTCTATCGTGTGCGGCGGATGTGCCGCCGGCCAGGCCTACAGTCCGGTGCTTACCGATTTCATCATTATAACCAGGAATGCGGGCAGTATGTGGCTGGGGGGACCCCGTGCCACGGCAGCAACCACCACTGCGGAAGATATCTCTGAGATTGGTGGAGCAGACTACCATATGAAGTACAGCGGTGAATGCCATTTCGCAGTTGATGACGATCAGGAAGCCATTGAGGTTACAAAAAAACTCCTGGACTATCTTCCCCTGCACTGTGAAGAACCTCCTCCCTACAAGGAACCCACCGACGATCCCCATCGTCAAGAGGAAAGGTTGCTGGATATTCTCCCCGAGGATCCCAGAAGATCCTATGACATGCATGAGATCATCAATCTGGTGGTGGATGATGGGGAATTTCTTGAGGTCCAGAAGGATTATGCCAAGAATTCCATTGTGGGATTCTGTCGTTTTGATGGGTTTTCATCCGGGCTCTTAGCCGGTAACCCGGCATACATCGCCGGATGCATGGAACCCAACTCTTGTGATAAATACACGCGTTTTATCACCTTCTGTGATTGCTTCAACATCCCCCTTGTCTATCTACTGGATATCCCCGCACTTCTTGTTGGAGACGAGTGGGAGAGGATCGGTGTCATACGGCATGGCAGCAAATTACTCCATACCACCAACACCGCCACTGTGCCTAAAATATCCATACTGGTCCGAAAATCATACGGCGGCACCACACCCATCTTCTGCCAGAAACCATATTCAGCAGATTTCATTTATGTCTGGCCCACGGGTGAACTCTCCCCCATGGGTGCTGACGGTGCCGTGGCCATCATGTATGACAAGGCCATCAAGGCATTGCCAACAAGTGAAGAACGCCTGGCTTTTGCTGAGGAGAAGAAAAAGGAGTACTTTAACCTGTACGTGGATCCCCTTCATACAGGGGCCAATATGCGCTATGATCTCTTTGATGACATTATTGATCCAAGACGTACCAGAGAAACCATTATCAATGCCCTAAAGATGGCACGACATAAGCGCCCGCTGGTAGAACTGCCACGAAAGAAGCATGGCAACAGACCGGTATAAAGATTGAGGTAGGCGTTCACAGAACCCCGAACCCTGAACCTCTGAACCCTGGAGCATGTAAGGGGCTACACATTTAATAGGCATCCTTCTTGGGCAGAGAGAGCATGAGGGTGGCCAAAAGAGTAATGGCAAAGGAGATTAAGAAGACGATAAAGACATGCTGGTAGGCTTCAAGGGGATATGCTCCTGAGTCCAGTTGTCCCACACGATCTAACAACAAACCCGTAAGTGGTTGATAGAAAGCCGTGGCCAGAAAACCGGCCGGGTTCATGAGCCCCACCGCAGTCCCCGTAAGCCAGGGGGGAAATAGCTCTTTGGTGATGGTCATAAATATGGTGAGTGATCCTCCTCCTAAAAGCCCAAAGCACAGGAAAAGGGGGATGACAATGAGGTAAGAGCTTCGACCACCGAATATTAATAAGATGATCCAAGACAAGAGACTCAGGATCGTGGAGCCAACGATAACCATCTTACGGTTCAGGGCAAATCGATCGATCAAAAGGCCAAATAATGGGGCCCCCACAGCAAATCCGAACGGAATGAACATGAGCAATCCCCCTGCTTTGGCCCGGCTTAATCCGTAAACGTCTATGAGATACGGTACGGCCCATAGACCCTGAAAAGCCAAAGCAGCCCCACCGCTGAAAAACAAGGCCGTTGTTATCATCCAGAAGTTAAAGCTTCTAAAGATAATCCCTAGACGCTTGAAAGTCCCCATATCTTCTTGTGGCTCAGAAGCTATATGGGCTGAGTGGGCAACATCAATCTCAACAGGTGGCCAGCCCTTATCTTCCGGCCTGTCCCTCACCACGACCCAGCAGATCACGACCAAAAACAGAGAGAACACCGCCAGGATAACAAAAGAGATTCGCCAACCCAAAAATAGAACCATGTAGGTGAGAGGTAAAGCGGCTGCAAGACCTCCTAAACCGCTAACGGCCAGCAAGATCCCCGTCAGGCTGGCAAATTCACTGGCTCTAAACCACCTGGAGAAGATCTTCAGGGCCGGGACGAAGACGCCGCCTACACCCGCGCCCACAAGGGCCCGCCCTATGGTGGACATGGTGGCGCTGCCGGCGGTTGCAAATATGAACCCTCCAATGGCGGCAATGAAGGTAAAGATGGTGACCACCATTCGGGGACCGATGGTGTCTGCCAATATGCCGACCGGCGGCTGAACGGCGGAGTAAAGATAGAAATAGGAGGATGCTATCACCCCCAAGACCACTGCATCGGCGTTAAAGGCTTGAGCTAAATCGCGTGCAATGACCGTGGGGGCCACTCGATGAAGACAGGCAAGAAAATAGATGGTCGCTAAAACACCAAAAATGAGCCAACCATATCGCTTTGTAGCATCAGTATCCAATCCCCACTCCCCTTACTCCTAGTGAAGCAACGCCTTAAACCCTGGCCCAGACCTGGCACGCAACGACGTGTGTTTAAAAGCCAATGCCTCATGAACCTGAAGCATTAATAAGGGACACAATTGCCTCGCGCCAGGGCAGGCCGACGAGTTGAGAAAAATAATACTTCGTTGTTTGATGCTTGAAACTCGAAACTTGAAACATGAAGACATATTGACATTTCATGGGTTTATCGAGTTTCCAGTTTCAAATTTCCAGTTTCTCCCAGCAGAAACTTGACATAAATTCCTGAACCTGGCCAGGAACAGGTTTTAAGATCTTAGTCTATGCAGACGGCTAGATCTTTCATCAATCTTCCCAGTTGCAATCCCAAAGCACAACTCTTTTGAGTCGTGTTTCAAATACGAAGTCAGCCCATAACCCGATAAATCCAAAACAGGAAAATGCACCTTACTAAAAACAGAAATAAAAAACAAGCCGACTTTGATCATGGAAAACCTCATTTTTCTGCGTTCAGATTTGATGCATAAGTTGTTGATTATGTGCCGCTCCATTATACTTCTTTAATCCGCCGGAGGCGGACAAGGGTTTAATTCCCCGCCGCTTGCGGCGTTACAATGCCTTTGTAGATACCCCGCTGCTCTGCGGCGGGGTAGTTCATTATTGGAAGGCCGAAATTTTAAAGTGTTCTAAACGTAACATTCAACTCAGATCAATTCATTGAATCATAGGTAGGGGCGAGGTAATGGGGCTTGAGATTGATTCTGACCAATCTACCCGCCTTCTTAACGACAATCCTGGCCCCAGGATAGGTTATTGGAAAAATTCTCTGATCCGGTTTAATCCCTTTTTCTCTGATATATTCTTTTAGCCGGTCTGCCACTTTCTAGGGGATGAAAACCACCTCTTTCTCTTTACCACTTTTTGGATCTCTGATGATAACTTTCCGGTCTTCAATATCTTTGGGAGTCAGTGTCAATACCTCTCCTATCCCCATCCCACCACGGGCCATGAGTTCCAGCATAAGGCGGTTCCTAGGATTCTCAGTCCTGAAAATAATCTCGTCAACAACCTCTTTTTCCAATATATCCCAGGGTGCAGGTTTAGGTTCTTTGAACAGTTTTCTCAAGATTGGGGTATCGCAGGGATTTTAAATGGTTTTATCTAGGGAGTTTTTAATGAAATTGAAGAATCCTGAAAGAAGAGAGTAACGGAGTCTTTTGGTTGATTGTTTGTTGCCTTCTGTAAATTCTGTGAGAAATACCAGAATGGTTTCTGTGGTTATAGATTCTACCTCCCTTTCACCGTATTGTTCACAGAATTTGGAAAGAATAAGCTCATAGGTCCTCAAAGTATTTTTTTTGGAATTCATCTTATGGTACTCGAAATAACAATCTTTAGCCTTTGATACTTGCATAACATCCCTCCTTTTTTTATGAGTTAATAAAAATTGACCTAACCATACACTATTTGATAATAATATAATCAAGTCATTGAATCTTCAATCAAATTTTAAAAATATCATCGAATCGAGATCAAAATGGGTATAAGCTTAAAAATTTTTATTGTCAATGATGATGGCTCCTTAAAGCGTCTACCATTGATGAGGTTTGAACGATTGCAGCAGGGTGATCCTGAAGAACATTTATCTGAATATGCTGGTAAACGGATACGATATGCGTTGGTCGCCGTGGAAACTGAAAACCGCAAACCAATAGATATCAATCTGATCCAATACTCGTATCTTTCCATAGATTCCAAGGGCAGGATTGACGCTTCAGAAGAGGAAAGGGGGGCGAGATTAGCCTTGGAAATGCTCCCACCTATGTCCTCAGAGGAAAATCAACAGAAAATTATTTATGCTCAGCACAGATTTGCTAAAAAGCAATATGATGACCAGTTTACTTGGGAGCCCAGTCCTGAAATAGAAGCGGCAATAGTCAAAGAAGTATTTTGGAAAACCAAAAAATAAACAATGAATCAATGATAAAGAATGGAGTTTGTAATCATTAGCCGTGTTGATCAGATTAAGTAATCGGAATCTCAGTATAATCATTCAAAAATAATGGGCTGAGAATTTAAGCTTACAGTTTCTATCTTATCATTTTTTGTCCCGATAACGGAATGGATTTACAGTAAAACTTTCGATTTTTAGACTCCCGTAAATTAATTGGGGTCACATCTTGATTAGTGAATTATGGCAATTTACCTCCCTGTAACGATGGGCAATTCACTAATCAAGATGTGACCCCCTCTCAAAACGGCCGGGATAACAGGTGCGCGGCGGGTTTTCCGCGCATCCTTGTTCAGCCCGATGTTAGATTATCGGCGCACTTAAATTTGAAGCCCTATTAAGGGAAAGATACCAACCTCAGTCCTTACGACCGGAATTTAATCAGACATTGTACTGTTGTATATATTTCAAGCCGCTTTTAGTAATTGAGATCTTTTCACCGGCTATTTCGATCAGTCCTCTTTCCTTAAGAATAGAAAGGTAATCGTCTATATCCTCCCAGGGATCTGCGGGGTCCCATAAGGTAAAATAGAAATCGCTTCTTACACTTTCTAAAAACTCCCAGAGACTAATACTCTTTTTATGTTTTGCCAGTTTCGCTAAAAACTGCGCCATTGTATTAGGTTTTTTTGCATCACCTTGTGGAGGTGGATACAATTGAGCCTCCCGGCGTTTTAGAGCAAGAACAAGACGAGGATAACCATTCTCGGTGAATAGGTCTACCCAATGTAATCTTCTCAGTCGATCAGGGACATCGCAATTCTCCAACCTTACGGGGATAATAAAGGTCGTACCATCAGGTCGTTCTTCGGCAACGTCAATGGCTAGTCTGATTTCCTTTTGGACATACCCGGTTTTTGTAACTGAGTTTTGCGACAAAAATATGATAACGATATCAGTTGCTTTAACTGCTCGCCTGACTTCAAAGTCCCAATCCTGCCCAGGTAATAGATCTTCTTCATCCAACCACGGGGCAAAGCCGTCTTTCTTTAACCGTACATAGTGTTCTCTCGCAATTGTCTTATCTTCGATCGCATGGCATAGAAAAACCTTGAGTCGAGGTCTTTGTATGTCTCTTCGAGGTTTATCCTTGGCCATAAACCCCTCTATTTTTGAACTTTGTTCACCTACCTCATATCTAATTGCGGGAAACTCCTCAGATAATTCCTCGAGGATCGTAATAATCTCGGAAATCGAGCCGATTCGGTTTGCAGGATCGGGCTGTAGCATTTTGATTATAATATCACTTAGCTTTGGTGGAATGTCGCCGCGAAAATTGTTCGGGGGTTTTGGGAGTTGAATGGAGCGATCTTCGAATGAAGAAGGCACATCTTGTTTCTGGAAAGGTAACCTACCGGTGAACAATTCGTATAGTGTGATTCCGAGAGAGTAAATATCAGATTGAGGGCTTGAAGCCCGCTCCGCTATTTGTTCCGGCGCCTTATAAGCCGGTGAGGAAAGAATTTGCGCAGCACCTGCTATTCTCGACAGACTACCGAAGTTTTCAGCTATATCAAATCCAGTTAGTTTGGCATCGCCACTGTAGCTCTCGATCAAAATGTTATGGGGTCTAATATCTCTATGAACAATGCCGTTTTGGTGGGCATAAAGTAATGCCTTACATACTTGAAGGGCTATTCTAATACCATAGCCTAGCGGGAATTCAATTCCCTTCTCAAATTGGGAGAGGGTCCGGCCTTCAACATACTCCATGATGATAAAACGGTAGTCACTATCTCTACCGACATCATAAATAGCTGATATCCCAGGATGCTTAAGCTTGGCTATTAGTTGTGCTCCTTGAAGAAATCCATCGAGGTCTTCGCCAGACACCTGGCTTGAAACAACTGTTTTAATGGCAACTTTGCGCTGTAAGAGTGTATCCACTGCTAACCATACTTCACTGACACCGCCTCTGCCAATCAGGTGCACAAGACTATAGCGTCCTTCAATTTTCTCATTTGGTTGCCAGATATTTCGCACCTTTCCCTCTTCGATTGAAAAAGGAATTGGGGTCAAACCTTGATTTGTGATTTAAGCATCTGGTATTTATCTCTAGGATTCCATTCAACCGAAACCCTCCATTTAATCATTTTGACACCTTGACTATAGATCCATATTCAATTTG
>Ga0180009_10006258_pt1 | contig 12539 bp, 8 predicted proteins | sample OS_PC_MetaG_FD_123537 | JGI IMG/M metagenome (GOLD analysis project Ga0180009, IMG submission 123537) | Groundwater microbial communities from the Aspo Hard Rock Laboratory (HRL) deep subsurface site, Sweden - OS_PC_MetaG | ecosystem: Environmental > Aquatic > Deep subsurface > Groundwater...
GACCGCGGATAGTACATTCATACGTGTAGCGAAACCATAAACCCGAGGAACCGTATGCGTTAATCGCGCTCGTACGGGTCTGTGGGGGCTCTGGGAGGGAGACTTCCCAGTTCTACCCGGAAACATCGAACGTCCAACATCGAATGTTGAATGGAATAAAACGTGTATCACTAATTAAAAAACCTGAACTATTAGATGATGTTTTAGAGGAAACAGAAGAATTAATTAAGATTTTCGTTACGAGTATCAAAATGGCTGAAAAGAAATAGTCTTTGAATGTTCCGTATTTGATGTTTGTTTTTTCATTCGATGTTGGACGTTCGATGTTCGATGTTGGACGTTCATCTTTCAAAACAACCCCGTATGGCATAAATGCAACCTGTGAATGTTTTCAAAATAACTTAGCGCTTATGGTACTCGGGGCCTCCGGCTCGGAGAGCGTAGTCAGAGGCAATTTGCAATGAAATTTTCTGTATTAGCCTCAGGCAGCAGTGGAAATGCCTATTACGTGGAAACGGAAAATACCTGCATCCTTATAGATGCAGGGATAAGCTGTCGCGAGATTGAGCGACGTCTTGAGCTGGTGGGGGTGAAGGCGAAAGAACTGGATGCCCTCATAATTACACATGAGCATACGGATCATATAAAGGGTGCAGGTCCGCTGGCCAGACGTTTTGATCTCCCCGTTTATTTAAATAAAAAAACCTTTGAAAAGGGACGCAAAGCGCTGGGGAATCTGTCCAGACCGGTGATTTTTCAAACAGGGCAAGCCATGAACATCAACGATCTTTGCGTTGAGACCTTTACCAAGTGTCATGATGCGGCAGACCCCTTCGGACTCGTTCTTACCTCGAACGGAACGAGAATCGGATTGAGCACTGATCTTGGAAAGAGCACAAGGTTAGTGGAAGATCGTTTGAAGGGCTGCGATGCACTTATCCTTGAGTTTAACTACGATCAGGAGATGCTGGAGCAAGGACCTTATCCACTAAATATAAAGAGAAGAATAAAGGGGTCTGAAGGACATCTTTCCAACAAACAGGCAGGCGACCTTCTTTGCGCTATTTCCAAAGAGAACCTGAGATTTGTTGTTCTTGCACATCTCAGTGAAACCAATAATCAGCCTGACAAGGCCCACAGGGAAGCAGAAGGGGCATTAGGCAGATGTGGCCTCACCGAAGCGAATATCTTGATAAGCAAGCAGGATGAACCAGGGCCTATGATTGAGTTATAACCCTGATTGAGCGACGTTCAATCAGGTGGTATCCGGTACTGGGTAATGGTTTAGAGGAATATTTTTCATTTTATATATCTCAATCAGGGAAGTAATATAAGATAAGACGTGAAACACCTTAAAACCAATACCAGATAACCAATACCCAATACCACCTAATTGAGCATCACTCAATTAGGGTTTCACATATGGCCAAAGAACAGAGTCGCAAAAGAAAACGCAAGGGAAAGGAGTATGTATGCAGCTGCTGCGGTAAGAAACAGCCTTTTTGCTGGACATGTCCTTGCGGTTTTCAAATCTGTAACACCTGCATGGAAGAGAATTTATGGGGATTGACCTGCAGCGGTGTAAACTGGCAGTGTCCCGATTGCGGTGCCCTAAGGCCGTTTTGAAATCAAGAGAATATTAGTACCTTGAAAAATACATTTGTGTTCAAATTGTGCAGAAAAAATTTTGTATAGCCAGGAAAGCCTTTGCTGTAAAGGCCCACAGAAGAATGGGCGGCGATTCTGTGAAATTCTGCCTACTTTATGTGAATAGACGGAGCGAAGCGACTCCTCAAATCGACAATATTCAATCGTCAATATTCAATTTGGTTCCGGTTTATCCGGGTTAGGTTATGGAAGAAAATAGGGTAGATTCTCGTTTTTACTCCCTTGTGCGGGTCATAGACCTGATCTATCAGGACGAAGACCTCGCTAATGCCTTATATTTTATCGTTTCGCTGGCCGCCGAGCTCACCGGAGGGAAGGGGAGCACAATTCGAATTCTGGAACATGGGACCTTTGATTTAAAGGTGCTATCCAGTTACGGTCTTAGCCAGCAGTATCTTAAATCAGGGGCCATTGACCATGGGAAGAGCATAACCGAGATCATGCAGGGGGATATCATAATTATTAATGACTTTGAGAACGACCCCCGGGTTCAGGATCTTGATGCCGCGAAAAAAGAAGGTGTAAGCTCAATAATAGGTATCCCCTTCACTGTAAACGAGACCACCTACAGTATCTTGAGAGTTTATTTTTCTTCCCAAAAAATACCTACCCATGAGGAAATGGAAATGCTGAACAGCCTCGGCAAACTGAGCTGTCTTGCTATTGAACGTGCCGCAATAAACAACATGCGGCAATCCCAGGCTGGAAAAAACTCCTGACAGGATTAACAAGATTGACATGATTATGTGTTTAAGACACCGCATTGTTGAGCCCCCCCATCTTCATGTCGTCCTTTACCAGCCCGAAATCCCTGCCAATACCGGGAACATTGCCCGTCTCTGCGGAGCTGCGGAAGTAAGGTTACACCTGGTCCATCCCCTTGGTTTCAAAGTGGACGATAAACATCTCAAACGGGCTGGCCTTGACTACTGGCAGGAGGTTGATATTCGCCACCACCAGAGTTTTGAGGCCTTCCTGTCGGATATGGATGCCAGCAAAAACCTGTTCGCCTTCAGTCGTCACGCTTCTGAACCTTACACAAATGCGCGGGCAGGGAAGGGCGATTACCTGCTCTTCGGCCCTGAGACCCGTGGCCTTCCATCCCACATAAGACATACATATCCCTGTTATGCCATCCCCATCTGGGGAAACGTCCGAAGCCTGAACCTCTCCACAACAGTAGGAATTGTGACCTACCATTATCTTAATCAAATAGGACGATTCTAATTCATAATCACCCACGTTTTTTCTTGACAAACCGAACTGCTCTAATCTAACCTTCGTCGCAATTCGAACCTGACCAAGGAGCCAATTTCAAAACGTCCCCTTTTGCCTCCCGCCATCGGCGGGACGTCAGGCTCAAATTTTAATCCTCGAAATACTCAATGTATTCCTGTGGTTAAAATTTTTGCCTTCCTTGATCTTGAATCCCGCTGTAAGCGGGAAATATTTTGAAACGGCCTCCAAGGTTCAGAAATTTTTTCAATTACAAGATAGACTGTTTGGCATGAAGTTCCTTCACTTCCCCCTTTCGCAAAGGGGGATCGAGAGGGATTTTTTTGATACACCCCAGATTTATTGAGAGCTTACGAGCATCAACCTTAACCATATCGACTTTCTGCATTTCTCTTTAAATATCAAAAGCCGCCGGTGATAATTCCTGCATCATCCGGCATAACCTAATCCTGAAGAAAATTTCCGGCATTCGTCTGAAGTATATTTTTTCCGGACACTGGCCACAGAAAAACGTTCAATGACCGAAAGCGCTCACCGCCTACTTTGATAGGTGCCCTGTGAAAACTCACAGTGAGCGTATCCCCGCAATTCAAAAAGGTTTTAAAGCCCAGTTCTTATTCCCCGATAGGGGGACGAGTCGGCTCCATGATGCACGAGGTGCTGAGAACATGTTTTTAGATAATTAAAAAGCAAGGTTAATATAGCCGATTAGCCGATTCATTACATACAGTTACAAACAAGGGAGATCGCTCAATGTCGAGAAAATACAAAGGATTTAGGCTTGTAGCTCATGTAGCCATTTTAGTTCTTGCAGCTCTTCTCTCTGCTAATCCGGTATTGGCCGATGACCCACTTCAAGTTATTGTGGAGTCTAGCCAGTCAGGCCCACTTTCCGGCCTGAAGGTTTATGCGTTCACAGAATCCGGTTCTTACACAGGTAAGAATTTTACTACCGATGAAAGTGGAACTGCCCTTTTCGTCCTGGAAGATTTCGAAGCCGGCATCTATCAGTTTCGGGTAGATTACTTGGGCCAGCAGTTCTGGTCTGACTTGGTGAGCATTCCTACAGATACTTCAGTTTCTGTGGTCATTGAGGAAGAAACCGTCAGAGTCACAGTTAGTGATGCTGTAGATCCAATTATAGGTATCAGGGTGTATCTTTTCAGCGCAGCAGGTGCCTACCTGGGCGTCTATGGCAATACGGATGCTAGCGGTGATGTATTTTTTGATGTCCCTTTGGATATAACTTTAAAGTTCAGGGCCGATACACTGGGATACCAGTTCTGGAGCGAGGACATACAGGTTTATATTGGCATTCAGGTGAACTTTGTGATCCCGCATCAGGAAGTCGAGATAAGTGTAGAAGGAGCGTTTCAGGGTGCTTCCGAGCCTATTGAGCGGATTCCCGTTTATCTTTTTACACCTTCGGGGTCATATCTGGGCCTCAACCAATCGACGGACGTGAATGGCCAGGTGTTATTTCATCTGCCCGAGATGCCGTACAAGGTCCGAGCAGATTATTTGGGTCAGCGGTTTTGGTCCGATGAGTTTACCTGGCAGGATACAACCGTCTCCGTGCTCATGGCGGATGCCCAGATCACGGTGACAGGCAATGGCCAACGCCTTGAGGGTGTAAGAGTATACGTATTTTCAGCAACTGATTCGTACCTGGGTCTATTTGATACAACTGACTCAGACGGCCAGGTCCTTTTCAGACTCCCTGCTGGTAACTACAAGTTCCGGGCTGACTACCAGGGGAGCCAGTACTGGAGTGGAGAGGAGGCGCTCGCGGCCGACCAAATGAACCCCGTCAGTATATCCACTGGCGGAGGCACCTTTGTCTTCACGGTCCTTAAAAGTGCATCCGATCCAATTACAGGTATCAAGTGTTACGTCTTCAGCGAGAGTGGCACTTACCTGGGTATGTCTGGCACAACCAACACCAGTGGCGAAGTCAGCTTTGACCTGGCAGATGGTAGCTACAAGATCCGGACCGATTATCTGGGCTACCAGTTTTGGAGTAATATCCTTGAGATTCCCAATACCCTTTCCGATGCCTTGCTGATTGCCCATACGGCCGTTTCCATCAACGTTGAGGGGATGTACCTGGGAACACGTGAGCGGTTAGAAGGGATTAAGGTTTATCTCTTCACTCCGTCTGGTAGCTATTTGAGTCAGTACCAGGTGACTGATGAGAACGGCCAAGTGACCTTTAATCTGCCTGAGCAGGTTTATAAGGTCCGGGCAGATTATTTGGGCCAGCAGTTCTGGTCCGGAGAGTTTACCTGGCAGGACACCACCGTGGAAGTGCCAATGGCAGATGCGGATATCACCGTGACCTCAAGTGATTCGGAGCTTGAAGGGGTGAAGGTTTATGTGTTCTCGGTATCTGGTTCGTATCTGGGCATTTCAGGTACTACCGACAGTGTTGGGAAAGTGGCCTTCCGTCTTCCGGCGGGAACCTACAAGTTCCGCGCCGACTATAAGGGGAGTCAGTACTGGAGCGGCGAAGAGACGCTTCAAGCTGATCAGGTGAATTCTGTCAGCATATTCACGGGCGGCGGCGCTTTCACATTCACGGTTCTAAGGGGAGAATCGGATCCTCTTGTTGGGGTCAAATGCTATGTGTTCAGTGAGGGCGGTGCCTATCTTGGCATCCATTCAACCACTGACGAGAATGGCCAGGTCGTATTTGACCTTTCAGAAGGACGCTACAAGTTTCGTACCGACTACTTAGGGTATCAGTTCTGGAGTGATATTTATGATGTGCCAAACACCCTTTCCGATGTCTTTACGATCCCGCACCAGGAGGTGACAATAACTGTGGCGGGTATTTACGGAACCTCAGAGCCCATCGAAGGCGTGAAGGTCTACCTGTTTACCCCGTCCGGTTCATACCTCGGGCAATACCAGTTAACTAATGTCAACGGACAGGTGATTCTCTACCTGCCGAATCAGCCTTACAAGGTTCGCGTCGATTACTTGGGCCAGCAGTTCTGGTCAGACGATTTCCAGTTTCAGGACACCACGGTTATTATAAATGAAGGGCTTGCCGACGTTCACGTGCATCGCGCCGGCGTGGACATAGAAGGTGTGAGGGTTTATCTGTTTAGCGAAGGCGGATCGTATTTAGGGCAATATGAGACCACGGATGTGGCTGGCGAGGTGGAGTTTCGCCTGCCTGATCGGTCTTACAAGTTTCGTGTGGATGAGGGAGGGAGCCAATACTGGAGCCCAGTGATTGAGGTCACGGCTGACGCGATCAACAGCATAGAGATCGAGCTTTCACCCACAACGATTTTCATTGGCGCAGATCCGGAGACGATTCCGCCTGGTGGCACTGCAACCCTGACCTGGAATTCGACCAATGCCTATGCTTGTGAAATAGAGCCAGGCATTGGCAGTGTTGAGATAAATGGATCAATTGACGTGTCGCCCGCAGAAACCACGGAATATACCATCATTGCCACGGGTCCAGGCGGAACGGCTAAGGATACGGTTCAGGTGGTGGTCACGGCAGAGGTAACAATACCTGGGGATGTAGATCTTGGTCTTGCGATTGATGAGCAGGAAGGCGGCGGCGGTCTTGTAGGAGAAACTGTGCGCATCCTGAACGGAAATACCGTGGAATATAGATCAGACCTGGCATTTCCTTCCCCCAATCGTCTGGGGCTTTCCTTTGAAGCGACATATAACAGTAGGTCCACTATCTCAGGAGCCTTGGGCTTTGGTTGGACTCATACATATGACGTGTCACTCGATCCTGACTTTGACATTTCGGGCGGAAGTTATATCAAGATCCTGGGCCCGACAGGCCGCGCCTTCTACTTTCAGGAGGAGACTGTTGGGTTATATAAAGGTGTCTTTCATGAGCGATCCTTTGTTAAGGCGGAAGCAGAGGGATATGTGTGGTATCGGCTGAACGGCACCCGATATGGGTTTACAGCATCAGGAAAAATCATCTGCATAGAAGATGAGAAGGCAAACCGCCTGAGCGTAGCCTACGACGCGCAGGATCGGGTGGCAACGGTGTCTGATACGGCCAACGGCAGCGTGTTCACATTTGGCTATAACGCAAATGGGCTCCTTGAATCGATCACCGGGCCGGTGACCACTGCCGTGTCAGGCGGCGTATGGGTCACTTATGGCTATGATGCAGGTCAGAACCTGACCTCCGTCACCTATGCGGACGGCTCAGGTTTCACCTATGGCTACACGGATCCTAATGACGTTCACAACCTTACCGAAAAGCGAAACAAGGCCAACCACCAGCTCAATACTTGGGGTTATGACGACCAGGACCGGTGTGTGAGCAATTTCAGCGTGCAGGGCAGGGGCGTTAGTATTGACTATGTAAGTGAAAGTCAGGTCGCGGTGACGGACGCCTATGGGACGGTTCGCACATACACTTTCGGCGATGTCGGTGACCGCAAAAGGTTGACGGCCCTGCAGGGAAATGCAGTTGCCCCCTACACATCCAGCAATGCAATCCGGTGGGCTTATGATGACAGCATGCGGCTGATCGAAGTGGAATATGCAAACGGCACCATCAATCACTACCAAGACTATGATGAACGGGGAAATCCCGGTACCGTCAAACTGGCAGCAGGCTCCCCGGAGGAACGGACAATTACCTTTACGTATCATTCTGATATGAACGTACCATTGACTCGAACTGAAGCGAGTGTCCTGCAAGCTGGTGGAAACAAAGTGACCATTTGGGATTATGACGACGATTATAATGTAGTTCCCAATGAAAATCCTGCGAACACCCTTTCACGGATTGTCGAACAGGGTTACACGAGGGACGCCTCTGTCGCCATCGTTCCTTATGAATATGTGACAATCATCTCAACCAACAGCAGGGGCCAAATTTTGTCCGTTGATGGGCCCCTTGCCGGATCCGATGATGTCACGTCCCTTACCTATGACAGCGCTAGCGGAGACCTGCTCACCGTTACCCGGCCCCATATTGGGCCGACCACCTTCGAAAACTATGACGCCGCCGGTCAGGTGGGTCGAATAACCGACATAAACGGTCAATCCAAAAGCTTTACCTATGATGGTAAGGGAAGGGTCACGAGCACCACAAACCTGGCGGACGGGAGCACTGAGAGCGTTAGTTACAATACCGCGGGTTTTATGGATACAACCACAGATGAAGATGGTGTTCCCAAAAACTACGCGTATGATTCTGTCTACGGCAGGCTGAGCCGGATCACGGACCTTGACGGGAACTACATAGCTTACCTGTACGATACGCAAGGAAACCGAATTGAGATGGGAAAATACGACCCGTCCGACAACCGGACCAGCAGGAAACGATGGGATTATCAGCATCCGAATTTTCCAGGAAAACTCTGGAAAGAGATCAAGGCAGATGATAGTTTTATGGAGTATAGCTATGACAGTAGGGGCAATATCTCTTCGGTAACGGACTACGAGACACACACCACGTTTTATACATATGATACAATGAATCGATTAAGTACGGTCACACAGCCCGGAAGTGCGGTAACCACCTATACCTATGATACGAACGGTAACCTGATATCTGTTACGGATGCCGAAAATCACGAAACTACCTATACCTACGATGACATGGGCCGTGTGGTTTCAACCTCCTCGCCAGATACAGGAACGGTCACCTATGTTTATGACGCGCCAGGAAATCCAGTCCAAAAAACGGATGCATTGGCGATCACGACGAACTACAATTATGATTTCTTAAGCCGTCTGACAGGGGTACATTTTCCTGATTCGGCCCAGGACATTGCCTACACCTATGATGAGGGGACATACGGAAAGGGTCTCCGCACAAGTATGTCCGATCCCACGGGTAGTACAGCATTTAGTTATGACAACCGGGGTCGAATGGTGGGAAAGACGGCAATTGTAAACGGGGTCACCTATCCACTTTCAAGAACCTATACCGCGGGAGGCAGGTTGAGCACCATAACCTATCCGAGCGGTAGAAGCCTTAACTATGCCCGATACCCAAATGGTAAGATTCAAGGGGTATACACGACATATACTTCCACCACCACGACCCTGGTGGAAAATCTCGCGTATAAACCCTTTGGTAAGCCAACAGGGTTGACCACAGGATCGGGCGGTACGGTCAATAACCAATCCAGTGATTGCGATTGCCTGGAAGTGGCAAATCCGGGCGAGCCCATGGAGCAGGTCTACACCTATGATGAGAACCGGAATCTCACCGCCATTCGGGGAACCAATACCCCATGGTTTAATCAAGACTTTGGCTACGATGCCTTAAATCGCCTGACAAGCGCAACCGGGCATTATGGAACCATCGGGTATACCTACGACAGGGTAGGAAATCGCATGACCCGAACGATAGAAGGTCAGACTGATACTTATACATACATCACCGGCACCAGCAAGCTTCAGGAGATTACCGGTGCCAATCCAATCGTTTTCACCCATGATGTAAACGGCAACATTGCGGGGATGGGGGGCAGAATCCTGGTATACAATCAAAACAACCGGCTTAAAAGGGTGGAAGAGGGAAGCACCGTCCTGGGTGAATATGCTTACAACGGACTGGGTCAGCGGATAACTAAGACGGTTGGCGGAACCACGACGGTCTTTCATCATGATTTTGATGGTAACATTATCGGTGAAAGCCAATCTGATGGCACGTTTACTGCCGAATATTTATATCTTGGGGTCAGTCGAACGGCTATGGTTGATGTAAGCAGCGGTACAATGTATTATTACCATAACAATCATCTTGGAACGCCTGTACTGATGACGGATAATACAGGCACTGTGGTGTGGGAGGGAGAATACAAGCCTTTCGGAGAAGCAGAAGTAAACCCCAACTCTACCGTGGTGAATAACTTCAGGTTTCCGGGCCAGTATTACGACACCGAGACCGGCCTCCATTACAACTACCACAGGTATTATGATCCAGGGACTGGGAGGTATCTTAGGCCGGATCCCATTGAGTTAGTAGGGGGGATCAATCTTTTCACTTATTGCCTAAATAACCCGATTAGCGCTACTGACCCTTATGGATTATTTATCGGCACTTTAATGAAACCGATTGCTATACTATTTGGTACGGGTGCACAGGAAGCACATATTGCTGCAAGAGTTGGCGATGTTATGACCTCTGCTGGTATTACTGCAGGCGCTATTCCCGATCCAGGAGAAAAAGTTGTTGGATATATTCCTGGAGGTAAAACTACAATTGAGACTACCATTGGCTATGCGCAAATATGGGGTGGAGGTCAAACCATTGCTCTGGGCTCTGGTTTAGTTTTAGCTGGAGGAGCTATTACATCCACTGGCGGTCTTGCTTTAATAGGATGGGGTGGTTGGGAAATTGGACAAGGTTTTAATCGATTATGGGAAGTTTTTTCAGGGCAACCGTTAGGGGCAGATATATATGATTTGCTACACCCTGACCCGTGCGAATAAAAAGGGCTTAAAATGAGTGATAAAAAGCGAGAATTAAAAGATAGAGTTATTAAACGTGACTTAATAATTGCGGGCGTTGTTGCAGCGTTTATGATAATAACTTCAATTCTAAGTTACTTTTATGGAAACTATGGTATTCTAAGATTTATTTCAGGCGGGGAAAAATTGTTCAGGTTTTGGATCATTGTTATATTAATCATTTTGGGTATAGAAGGTATCACTCGGTTTATAAAAAGGCAGAAAAAGAGGAAATAAAGAAATAATAAATAGGGGTAGCCCTTGACGTTGGACAACTGAATACAGGCGGTTGAAGAACATCTTCTTTGAAACGGAGAAAGATTATGGCTCGCCAAATATGGGATATTAGAATCAAAACAAAAGGAAGGGATGATATGCTAAAGGCGAAAAAACTTAGAGCTACTCTTTTGATTTTACCTTTAATTCTTTGCCTCTATTTAAGCGGTTTTGCGGTCGGTGCCGATCCCTGTTTCCAGGGCTTTTCAACCATGCCAGGGAGTGTACTGTACGATGAAAGCTGGCTCCTGGAGTGCGACCCGAATAATCCTGAGGAAATTGATCCTGGAGAATCCATAACCATAAGTGTCAAGGGAGGTCGCCCCATCTACTTGTGGTCAGTTATCGGAAACGGATTCAGCTTAGAGCATGACCAAACGAAAGGCTTGTCCAACACCCTCCATGCTGACACAAATGCCTGTGGCACAGCTACAATAACAGTGGCTGATAATTATGGCAAAGAAGGCGCTAGTACTGTAACATGCTCTGTGACATGTGGGCCTGAATCGGATTTAGAATGGGATCTTCAAAATCCTGGAGGTATAGTACCAAATAGTCAGATAACTTTAACTGTTCTTGATGGCAGGGCTCCTTTCACATGGAAATTGACACAGGGATATGACAAAGGATTTTCACTGGATGACACAGCGACAGGCCCTACGAGTACACTCACTGCAAACGCAGATATTTGCGGGACAGCCGAAATAAAAGTGACAGACAGCTGCTCAGGTGAAGTTAATGGTAGCGTGAAAGCAGTAATATGTACAGGTAGTTATGCTGCGGATGATTATTGGGAAATTACCCCATACACTGTACCCTTTAGTAAGAAACTTATTTACTATAGGACTTTTTACGACTGTAGTGATGGTAGTTTCATATTACGGGAACATCATTACTGTGTTTGTTCATCAGATATTTGCGAAAGAATTGTTAGGCGTGAATATGTAGTTGATTGGGACAATAGGGCCTGCTTGAACCCAACGGGATATGATATGTGTGGGAACACAACAACTTGCCTTAGAAGTAGTGAATATTGTGGTCAAGAAGCTTTTTGGTGTGCTGGACAGATATACATTGATGAAACTCCGTGTGATGAATGAATAAAAGGTAGAGTGGCTTCCCCGTCGCCATACCTCGATACTTGACTCTTGAAAAAAGGGTCTATTCTTGAAAAATGGGGGCATCTATAAGTTTATCAGTATATTTATATTACAACTCAAAACTGATGAACTCGTAAAAAGTCAAAATTTACGAAAATCGATCTTGTAACTATTTGAAATTATGTAACAGTTCAGCGCTTTAACAATTATGCTGCCAATTTGAAGGTGAACTTTTCTTTTTGTGGATTAGAGTGGATTAGAGGAGAGGAACGCTGGTGAAAAGTTGATAAATGGATCGGGGAATATTAGCCTGCCTCCATGCCTCGAAAAGCGAGAGTAGATACGCCCGGAGCATTGCACCACATCATTATCCGGGGGATTGAGCGCAAGCCCATATTTAAAGACAAGATCGAATATGGGAACTTTATTTACCGGTTGAACAAGATTCTTGTAGAAACTGGCACTGCCTGTTTTGCGTGGGCGTTGATAAATAATCACGCCCATTTTCTTTTTAGGAAAATGGGGGACTTAGGGGGGACGGTCATAGGAAAATAAGTAAATTGACATGGTGAAGGTGATGTGGTAGGAAATACACATGCCCAGATTAGCCCGATTGGACGCACCCGGCGTGCTCCACCACGTTATTATTCGCGGTATTGAACGCCGAAATATTTTCAAAGATAATAAGGATCGTGATAATCTATGGAAGCGCCTTGGGGAATTATTGCCTGCCACCAAGACCTCGTGCTATGTTTACCCCGTTTAATGCGAAGCCTATTTAACTGGGGCCTGGGC
>Ga0180009_10006259_pt1 | contig 12538 bp, 9 predicted proteins | sample OS_PC_MetaG_FD_123537 | JGI IMG/M metagenome (GOLD analysis project Ga0180009, IMG submission 123537) | Groundwater microbial communities from the Aspo Hard Rock Laboratory (HRL) deep subsurface site, Sweden - OS_PC_MetaG | ecosystem: Environmental > Aquatic > Deep subsurface > Groundwater...
CATTTGGTGAAGAGATAAAATTACTTCAAGAGTAAGTTCTTGTTCCTTAGCTTTTTTATCTATATATGATACAACTCGAGCCAGATTCTTGGTTTCAAAAATTTCCCGCTCAGTTATATATCGGTCCAGATCAATTTGCAGAAGAATCTTTTCAGTTTCTTCAAGAGTTAGGCTGCTGTTTTCAATGGCATTTGAGTTGTATACCTGCTCGGCAATTTCAGCTTCAGCGATCAGCTTAACTAAGGCCTCTTTACCAGTAGATGCTCGGTAATATCTCTCGCGGAGTGAATTTATCTTATTAAAAACGTTAAGTATCTTGGCCATCTGTTTATATTTTTATATTATAGATATCTTCACGATTTTGTCAACATAATCGTGAAAAGTAAGTAGATTTTGTGATATATTCACGGTTTTGGTGTTATAAATCATCAATAGTAACTCTAAATTGTCTGGCGATACCGTAACACAAGGTATCTGAAGCTGCGCGGTCCGTAAATGCCCTGTCTGGCTACTTAAAATACATATGCGAAGTTGCTTCTAATACTACTAGATTGGTCTACTTGCCACACACTAAAATCTGATTTAATATCTCATTAATGGTAAAACATGATTTAAATGAAAACCCAGTAACCTTAGGACAATTCAAGCAATTTCAACAAGATGTTAATAACAATTTTAAAAAAATACGTAATGAAATGAGAAATTCTATAAATTCTATTAAAGAAATCAAAGTAATTTTGGGTCAGCATACCCACGCACTACTTTCTATCGAAAGCACTATGAAAATTTACGGTGATATGTACCAAGTAAACAAAGAAAGCATAGATAGATTGAGCATTAGGATGGACTCCTTAGAAAGGGCATAGTTTTTCCAGACTCGACACCGGCGCACCAAATCTATTATATCCCAAGTCTTTACTCTACGGTACTTATATATTCACACCACTTACACCCGGGGGTTCCTTCAGGAACAGGACCATTTAAAAGTTTTGAGACCTCCCCTATAAAGTTATAAAAGCCTTCCATATCCTCCTTGATTTCAAAATACAGTGGTTTAGCCTTAAAAATCACATCTTCTCCGGGAAAACTTATTTCTGTTGGATTTATGGCTATTACGCCCATGTTACTGACTTTTTTAGAGGGGCCCACCAGCGGGTTTTCCAGGGCGTATTTGTAAGCATGCAGTTGAGGGGTAAACTTTTGAATTTTATCTTCAGCCGGATCTGTAATCTTAAAATCAATTACCGCGTAGGTACCATCATCTAATTTCGTTGCAATGTCGAAACGTCCGCTTATGAAACAATCGTTTAACGGTGGGATTGGTTTGGATTTGAGAAATCCTTCCTTTACTTCTATTTTTCCGGAAGGTAGTTCAGAGTTTATTTCTCTCAGATCCATGCCCATAATTGCATTTTGCAAAAGTGAATTCATTTTCATAAAGACGCCAGGTATGCCAATTGAAGGGAGTATAATATTATGTTTTACTTTCTGATAGTAACAGTGTTTGCAGTCTTCGTATAAATATTTAAAGTCTGATGGTGACAGTTTATATACCATGGGTTTATTCTAGCATTTCTATTTAATGTTAATTTAATATAGAGGTACGGTTAGTTTAAGACTGAGAAGTTATTACTACTGAGTTTAAAGAAAAGGAAGGACCGGAGGGACGTTTTATTCCAAGAACTTTATCAAGATAGAAGCGTTCTGGACATTCTATGAAAAGGTTTATTTTGTAAAGAGAAATTATCGTATTTTTTAATAACTCCACGAAGTATGCCCAAGTGCTGACCGGTTAAGCTCCTCTCGTAGATGTTTCCACTTAGGTAAAAATTTATCCATGTAAGCAACAAACCTTTCGTTATGATTTCGTTCAAGCAAATGCACCATTTCATGAATAAGCACATATTCTATACTTTCAATTGATTTCTTTGTCAGTTCGGTATTAAGCCATATTCTTTTCACCCTTATGTTGCATGTTCCCCATTTTGTTTTCATCGTTCGAATAGATAATTTAGCTACTTTTACATCCATTGTTTTTTGCAGCTTTTCTATATATGGCAATGTTATTTTTTTTAGTTGTTGTCTATACCACAGTTGCAAAATAGACATCTTTTGATTTCTCGTTGCACCTGGACGTACATACAGCTCAACAGTACTGTGTCTCAAGACCACTTTTGGGGTAGCATGTTGTTCTATTATTTTTAATAAGTATCTTTTCCCAAGATAAAAATGACTTTCACGGTTGATATATTCTCTGGACGATTCTCTTTTTTGGTTTTTAAGTTTTGTCTGTTGTTTTCGGATCCACCCCAATTTTGAAATACTAAAAAACCGAATTGTATCTAAATTCATTCGTCGTGGTGCTGAGATTGTAACTCTACCGTGGGGTGGGTGTACGCTTAAGTGGAGGTTTTTAATATCCTTGTGAATAACATCTATGCAAATATCTCCTAGCTCAATCGTATTACGGCTAGTACTCATCTTGCTGTTTTATAACTTGATAGATTTCTTCTACCATATCTTTATCTTTCAAAATCTTATAGATCGATTGCTTGATCAAATTTTCACTCGGGGGGTTTCCTCGCCAATCAGCGCGTCTACTATCATGTACTGCCCAGTCCACTGAAAGTGCTAATTTTTCACTTTTTCCAAGATTGTTATAAAGCGCGCGTTGAGCATTAGTTTGTATTCCAGCAGGGAGGTCGTCGCGGGTAGGCCTGACCACACTATTTGCTAGTTTGGCAATCTTTTTTAAATACTCTTCATAATCCCCAGCATTTACTTTTCGTTCTCTGATAATTTCGCTTAAGATTTTAGACATTTCATCAAAATATGCAGGATCAATTAAATGATCTTTTATAATTTTGACGCGAACATTGTTTTCAATTGTTTCAGCTACCGCCTCTTCATTGCTTCTTATTCCTTCAGGAAGATTATTAATTGCGTCGGTAACACCACTGTTTATCATGATATCGAGGAGCGATTGATCACCAAAAGGATCAATCCGTCTAGAGTCTTCTGCTTGAATATAAGTGTCAATCAGGTGTCGCATATCTGCCTCATAGGTTTTCATATCAAGTTTTTCACCACTGGCCATGCGAATCTCTTCTCTCAATTTCAAATATTTATCAACCTTATTTTTTATCTCTTCAATTTCATTGATGTCGTAACCGGCGTCACCCATCTCGTCCGCAATATTAGCGTAGGCTCGTAGCAGTCCAACCGTGTGTTTATACAGTGCTATTCGTTTCACCTCACTTTCCTTCAAATCTTGCGTGTTTTCCGGATTACCACAGAAATAGTGCTGGTATGCTAGGGAATCTTTTGGAGGTGCAACCGGTTCACAGATTAATGCAACAGCTTCCAACGTTTCGTCCAATCGTTCTTTAGCTTTTACTAAACGATCTTTAAGCAAAATTCCAATATCTTTTTCATCGACATTTTCTGGACAATCGAGTTCTGAGGCGTAGACCGAATAAGCACCTTCTAACTTAATGAATAAGTCTTTATAGTCAACGATATAACCAAAATCTTTGTCCTCACTATCCAGGCGATTTACCCGACAGATCGCCTGAAATAGTCCGTGATCTTGCATTTTTTTGTCTATATATAAATAGGTACAAGGTGGTGCGTCGAATCCGACCAGAAGCTTATCTACTACAATGAGCAATCTCATATTTGCAGGCTCTTTAATAAATCTTATCTTAGCCCCGTCTTCATAGGTTTCCGATTTTGACTTATTTGGATCTGGAGAAACATTCTTCAGCAATTCAGAATAAATTTTATATACATACTCCTTCTCAGTTTCGGTATTCTCGCCAGTCCCCTCAGAAGTAATATCTTTAGTGTTTGGGTTATAGGAAGTAATCAGGGCACACCTATCCCTTAGTGAAGTATTTTGAAACATGTCAAAATAGCGGGCTGCTTCAAAGATACTTCCTGCTATTAATATTGCATTCCCAAATTCAGAGCTAAGTCGAGGTTTGGTGTTAAAATCAAATACCACGTCTTGAACAATTTTTTCCAAGCGTGACTTGGAGCTTAAAACCTGTTGCATTGTACCCCATTGCTTTTTCAGCTCATGTTTTTGGAAATCATTGAGCCCTTTGGTTTTAGCTTCAAACCACGCATCCACCTTTTCCTTTGAGGAAAGTTTTGTATCAATATCACGTGCTTCATACATCAAGTCCAGAACAACACCGTCTTCTACTGCCTCATTAAACTTGTAGGTATGAATATATCTTCCAAACACTTCTTGACTTGTTTTTTTATCTTTTTTAAGAAGGGGGGTTCCTGTAAATCCTATGAAGACAGCATTTCTTAATTTCGTTTTCATAACTTTATGCATCTTTCCCGATTCTGAACGATGACATTCATCAACAAATACAAAAAGTTCGCCAATTGTATTATTTGGGCCACTTTCCAGCTCCCTAATATACTCATCAAAATTGTCTACGTCACGGGCGCCAAATTTATGAATAAGTGAGCAAAGTAAACGAGGCAATGGGTTGTTCAGTTGTTCCATCAAATCCTTGCCGCTTGCAGTGCGCTTCATTTCTTTTTCCCCGGCCTCACGAAACACCCGCTCTATCTGTTTGTCCAGCTCAATACGATCTGTCAAAATGACCACCCGGGCATTGGGGTTATTTTCCAGTATCCACTTCGCAAGCCAAACCATTATCAGACTCTTTCCACTGCCTTGCGTATGCCAAATGATGCCGCCTTCCCGTCTGCGGACAAACTCCTGAGATGCCTTAATGCCAAAATACTGGTGTGTCCTTGGTAGCTTTTTGATTCCTCCGTCAAACAACACGAAATCATATATTATTTCCAAAAATCTTTCTTTATTGCACATCTTGAGTAGATATTTATCCAGTTGGAGCATACTGTAATCCTGTTCATCCTCTTTCCATCTCAGATAGTACTTTTCTGGTGTGAAAATTGTTCCATATTTCAAACCTTCGGTATCGTTTCCAGCGAAAATGAATTGAACCGTGGAAAAGAATGATTGTATAAACTCTTTCTGTTGATTGACGATATTCTGACGGATACCATCACCGATAGAAACTGTGCTGCGTTTGAGCTCCAACACGCCAAGAGCGATACCGTTTACATACATGACAATATCGGGACGTTTCTCATGATTGCCCATCACCGTCACTTCCTCGGCAATAGCAAAATTATTCTTTTCCGGATGTTTCCAATCGATGAGTTGTATTTGTTGATTATTTTCTCCTGCATTTTCTACGACTCCAATACCATAGCGAAGTAATTTATACATATTCTGGTTGTTGGTAAAGAGGTTTTCAGTGTAATTGTTGGCTGTGGTGCGGAGTTTATCCAAAGCTCGTGCAATCAACGTATCGTTATATCCACGACTGGAGAGATATTTCCGAACCTCACCTTCCTCGATGTTGCTGTTATCCAGTCGATCTTCCCAATTACCAAGGTACTCATATTTAAGACGCTCACGAAACAATGCAACAATCCTGTTTTGTGTAGCTCGTTCTATTTGTCCGACCGTTTGATTAGCTGTTGGCATATATTCGTATTTTACCGGTTAATAATTGCTGCATCATTCCCTGCTTAATCATGACATATTTATCACGCTTTTGTTCCAAAATCTCAATCTCTGCATCCGTATCATTTAGTACGGCCGCAATTGCTTCTTGTTCATCTCGATGTATTGGGATTGATACAGAAAGATCTTCAAGGTCGTTTGGACGCAAATTATTGATACTTGATCCAGCTAATAAAAGTAAGATATGATTTTTGTATTTTTCAGTTTGAAATATTTGGAAAACATAGCCTGGGTCTATAATTTGTTTATTTGGTCGAAAACAGCCCATAAATGCTCCAAAGGTATATACGTATTCATCATCCGAAGAAAATTTTGCAGCTTTTCCAACAAGCTCCTTGCTTCCGTTAGCCATACAAATAAGTATGTCGTCTTTACGTAACTGTTGAACAGCGGATACCCTCATTTCATCTACATACTGCATATCAGAATAAATAATCTTTGCCGCTTGAATATTATTTGATCGGAATAAACGAAATGTAGTATCTCTATCAAATAGAGATAGATCCGAAATAGGATTATAACTGACGCCACGATAACATTTTCCCATATCCCCTAGTTTCTTCTCCCCCCACCCTCCATTAAATCCTGGCAATCTTTTTTGACCAGTAAGGAGTTGTTGCATTGTGCCTTGTTTGATTGCTTTCTTTTTGGCGATTAGTGTTTCCATGTGTTCAATCAACTCGTCAGTTTCGGAAAGAACAGTAGCAATAGCCATTTGATCTGCTTTAGTTGGAGGCAAAATAATTTTAAAGTTTTTTATGTGAGGAACTTTTAAGCTTGGCTGAACTCCACCCATTAAGACAGCTTTTACCTCATCCGCAAAAAATCTTGTTTTAGTAAAATAATAAAAATAATCATTTGAGACCGATTTCTCAACTTTAATTGAAACGATATTCTGCGCTATTGATCCTCTATTTTCTCCCATTATTGCAGTTGACCCAGCACTTCCAACTGTAGCTATGAGTACGTCACCTATAGTTGGATGTCCATTTCTAAACCAATGCAAATAAGTATTTTTCGATACGTATTTACTTACATTTGTATAATTAGGATGCTTACCCTGTTTATATATTGAATTAACTTCGAGAAGCGGATACCCAACATCAGATAATGGAGGTGTTTTACCTCTATTATCAATAACACTTTCGATAATTGAACCCATGTCGATAATTTCCCAATCCTCCGGAATTACTCCCAGATCAGTTTGCTTGAAGCCCTTTTTGACTGATGCATCTACTACCATGTGAATCCCATTTTTTTAAGATGTGAATCTACTTTGTTTGTTAATGTTTCTGTTTCGGTCACAAGTTTTGGCAACGGTGATGCATATCGCTCGACGAGTTCTTTAATACGCTGGGTAAGCCGTTGACTAATACGATCCAGTTCACCTTTAACCGCTTGTTCTAGAGACGTCATCCATTTGTCGTCCACCACCAAAACCTTTATCTCCAACTCTGTCAGTATTTTGTATTTGGCAATTACTTTTAGCTCAAGCTCCTTCTCTGCATCTTTGATTTTTTTCTTTGCTTCGGACTCTTGTTCTCCAAGTGCAAGATATTTTTCCATTACTTTCAATTCATCAATATCTTCTGGACTATTTTTGATATCTTTGATCCGTGTATTGACGCTTGCTTTGCTTACCTTGTCGAACTCTGCAAAATATCCTTCTTCTCCGCTATTTTCTTCAACTAGTTGTTCGATTTCTTGAGTAGCAGTATCAAGTTTGGTTTGTAATTCTTCAATCGCCTGTTTTTCACTGACAAAATATCGATTGATTACGAGATACTTTAGTACAAGATCACATTCAGTTTCACCTCTCTTACCTTCCACAGGTGCGAGTTCTGCCTTCCATCCATCAATTGCAATTAAATACATATCGTCTTGCATCGTCTCTGCCCAATACTCCATCAAGTGTTGATAAATATCATACTTATCAATCAATTTTGTTTTGGCAAATGTCATCAAAATATCTTCTGATACACCTTGAATGATTTCCTTTGGTTTGACATCGATAGTCAGTTTTTTGAGAAGAACAGTATTTCTTTCTTTCCAAGTAGCAAAAGTCGTCTCCATTATTTTGGCGTATGCGGTAAATTCCGGGTGTGAAAAAATAGTACTCTTGATATCCTCTTGTACAACTTTAATCGTGTTATATCCTTTCCGCTTACTTTCTCCAAATAGTGACGTTTTGAGTGTCGGATACACATTCCAGTAGTTTTGTAAATCTTCGATATCCTGAATTGGAATATCTCCCATAAGATGTGCTTCAATGTCTTGAATGTCTTCCGCTTCTTGACTGTCTATATAGCGGGCAATGTTGAGATTGAATTCATTTTTCTCAATTTCAGCAACACTTACCATTCTGGAGAATTTTGGTATTTCAAGTTGTTTATTGAACGTATCAACGATTTTATGAATATCCTGGGCACGGAGACGATTTTTGTTGCCGTCTTTCACGAATCCCTTACCAGCATCAATCATAAAGATGCCTTTGCGATTTTCAGCATTTTCTTTATCCAGAACGATAATGCATGCCGGAATACCCGTACCATAAAATAGATTCGCCGGAAGCCCGATGATGCCCTTGATATACCCGCGTCTGATGATGTTCGTACGGATCTCCGCTTCTGCGTTGCCACGGAAAAGAACACCATGTGGGAGAATACACGCACCTTTACCGGTCGTTTTTAGTGAACGGATGATATGGAGTAGAAAAGCATAGTCACCGTTTTTGGCGGGGGGTGTACCAAAACCATTAAACCTCCCAAATTCATCCGGATCCTTAAGACCATTACTCCATGATTTGAATGAGAACGGCGGATTAGCAACGACAAAGTCAAACGTTTTTAGTTGGTTACCATCTTTGAATAATGGTGTGGATAGTGTATTTTCACGTTCAATTGTCGAAGTCGGATTATCGTGCAATATCATATTCATTCTGGCTAATGCAGCAGTTGCATTATCCATTTCTTGTCCAAAAAGTCGAACATTTTTATCTGTCTCACCCCCCACTTTAAGAAGTAATGAACCAGAGCCGCAAGTAGGGTCATAAACGGTAGGGGTTTTGTTAGTAGTAGTCGCAATGCCAATAGTTTTGGCTATAATACGGCTCACTTCAGCAGGAGTGTAGAACTGTCCCTTACTCTTACCGCTTTCCGTGGCAAAGTTTTTCATCAGATACTCATAGGCATCACCTAAAATATCATCACCATCGGCCCGGTTTTTGCTGAAATCTAGAGCTGGATTCTCAAAAATAGCTATTAGATTAGAAAGTTTCTTAACCATATCCGCACCACTACCGAGTTTTTCCGCGTTATTAAAGTCCGGCATTTCCGAAAGCTTGTTGGCTTCAGATATTGGAGCAATTATTTTCTTGTTTATATCATCACCAATAGTAGCTTTGCCCTTGAGTGCGACCATATCATTAAAACTTGAGCCCGTAGGAATATTTATGGGTGCGAAAGGGATACCAGCATATTTATCGGAGATGTATTTGATAAACAACAATACAAGTACGTAGTCTTTATATTGTGAGGCGTCCATTCCCCCACGTAGCTCATCGCAGCTTTTCCAAATTGAACTGTAGAGTTGTGATTTTTTTATGGCCATACTTCGTGTCCTTTAAATTCAAAGAGGTCTGTATACCGCAAAATCAATTACTTTATACTCTAATAATACCACCTGCACACACTACCCGACGCTAGCAAAGGGAGTTAACCAAATATCGTGGTTGAGTATTACGCCCAGGAACTGAAACAGTATAAAAATCTATATGCACAGGTCGAGAGTACTTGGTATTACGAAATTTAAGGAAAGTCACTATAAGGTAGTAGTACATTCGTCTAACAGCAAAAACGATTCGTGCGCCAAGGTGAACAATGATAAACACGATTCTAAGTTATTCCTATCAGGTGGCAGAGTATTGTGTACTAGGTTAGACCTATAAAACCCAATGACGCCCTGCAAAAAATTTCTTATGCTTTCATTGTACTCCTCAACTGGATAAGCCATTTTCCCATCTTTAAAAGCCTTTGCGATAGCTGGAACGGTGGATTCTGTAGGAGATAACTTCAAATAATTTCTTATTTTAGATTCAAGGGAGGCATATACGGTTTTAAGTGCTGAATCAAAGTCGCCATCAAGAACTGTAGACGAAACTCTTGAAACTTCAGGATGTAATGAGTTAAGGTAAGCGACTAAATTGAGTTTAGTAATGTACTCGTCCACTTTAACTAATTCTCTAGGAACATCACGGTCCGAAATATCATACCAGTCGTGCGCCTCATCAAAGTTGAGATGCCTTATTAAATTTCCATCAATTGAGAAGCCAGGGGGTACATTTTCTTGTATTGTCTTCCAACAGACTTTAAGTTTAGAATCCTCTTCTGGACATTCCATCTCCATATGTGCCCCCGGATCCATATAAGGTTGTCCAAACTCATTATCTTTGAAAGCTTCGGGGTCAATCCTAGTTAAACCCTTCATTTCTTGTAGTTTCTCTTTTATTATTCCAATTTTTTTCTTAGCGTCTAAAATATTCATCTATTCTCATCTAAATATCACCATGCGCGTATTATACCAGCAAGGCCTGTTAGTCAGCAGCTTGTTAGAAGTATCTAGGATCTTATGATCTGAAATTAATCATCAAGAAGTATACTTTAAAGCACAATACCGAAAGTTTAAAGATGGTGGGCGAGAAAGGACTCGAACCTCCAACCTTTCGGATACGGTCCTAAGCCGTACCCATATGTAGAATATCTATACGTTAAACTTACAGACTAACTCAATCCCCTTTTTCACATATTCATCAAAAGATTTTCTCTTTAAGAAAGGTTCCCTTAGTTCATTTTGTAAATCAACAATGTCCGGATAGTTATGATTTGTATAGTAACCACTTTCATCCCAAGGCCAAAACTTAGTTATTTGAGGCTCAAGCCCTGTCATAGCAAAAGCAAAGATTTCTGCTAATGCCCATATTTGCCGGTCTGTTAGTCCACTATCTTTGTATAGATTTCTATGAATGGAAAAGAAATGAGCTAGTAATATTTCATGAGCTGTAATTCTTCGTTGCTTATCGTAATCTTCTTTCCACCATCTTCCCACAACATTGCCGTTCCAATTACTTATTCCGGGATTGAAGTGTGTTACCTTAACTACATATTCCGGATAAAACCAAGGAACACTAAGCCTTCCCACCGTTTCTGAGAATTCGTCAATAATTTTATTCCATGACCTTTGGTATTCCGTACAGGCCTTTTTGATGGATTGGCCGAACTTTTTATAAGTAGCTTTAACTATCTTATCTAGTTCTCTTTCTGCTTTTTTGAGGTCTTTACCCTCGGCTTTATTTAGTTTTTCAACTAGGTTCAAAGGAAGATCCATTTCCTTCGCTCTGTATTTCCAATCAGGTTTTCTTAGCATGGTCAGGATACATTGCTTGTCGTATTTAGGATCTATTTCAAAGATTATTTTCATAAAAATGATTATAACAACAAAAAGATCGTGGCGGAGCACGTCGGTCATAAATGTTGAATTTTTTAGGGGTAAGTGAGGCATAAAACACAATAAAAAAGACCGAATGTTTTTGTATCCATTCGGTCTTAAGTACTACTCCCTTGCATTTTTTATGGTCCAAAGTCCAACAACAATAAGACAGACCCCCGATACTAACCATGTTTCAATAAGAGACATATGGTCAGTCATCACCCCTGCTATCAGAAGTCCTGCTGCTCTAGACAGTCTTTCTACACTTCCTCTTGCAGAGTTTGCTGTGGACCTTTGACTATTTGGAATGAACTTGTTCAGGTAGATGTACAGAATAATGGGTAACACTCCTCTGCCAACTTCGTGTAGAAGAAACAGTACCACTGTTAGGTACACGTTTGGTGGTAGGATTGGAATTAAAGCCATTGGCAGCCCTATTAGCACAAGTATTATCCCAAAGCTTAGTGGTGTTGAACTGATGTTTTTTGCAATCCTTGCGCCCAGTGCTGTTGACAGGAGTATTGCTGCGAAAAACAGACCCAGCCACCACGTAGACCCTGCCTGCTCTTTAAGAACGGGTGCCCAAAACATGTTTACTGCTTGTGTAAAGGCATTAAGAGCAGCGGCTACATAAAGCGCCTTCCTGGTTTCAGGTTTCGAGACAATTAGCAAAGTTCCCTCCTTAATCTGACCAAGCAACTTTTTTACGTGTTCTACTATCTTGTGTGAGTCTCCTTTAGGCTTTTTGTGATACTTTCTGAGTGTTATTGTTCCGTATATTGCAGCTGCAAGAAGGGTCGCTCCAGCAAAGAACCACGGAATCTGTAGTCCAAATTTTGCTCCAATTAATCCTCCTAGCAGTGCTGTAGGAATCGTTGCAAGTCTGGCGTAAACTCCTTCTTTTGACATAACAATTTTTGCTTCATCTACCCCTACTATATTGGTAAGCAGGGCTTCTAAAGCTTCAGACATCAGTGATGTTCCTACAGCAGCTGTTCCCTCGCAGAAAGCAAATTGAGCAAAGTTTGTTCCAATTCCATACAGGAATGTGCCTCCGACGAATATAAACAGTCCAAGTATGTAGATTGGAAATTGTCCAACAATATCCGCCAGTGCTCCTGTTGGAAGTTCGAAGAAGAAATTTGAAGTCATGAATATTGTGTTTACTTGTGTTGTCTGCGCAGCTGTTAAACCTCTTTGTATAAGAAACAAAACATACGTTGAGGCTATCCAACCTAATCCTGCTGTTTCCAAGCATTTTACGATTAGGTACGACCTGATAATACCGTGCTGGTTAACCATCTTTTCGTTTAACATACGATTCTCCTTTGGATTAGATTTTTAACGTTCCCAGCCAAAAGCTGATTTACCTAGCTTTTAAGCTGGGGAAACCTCCGAACTTTGGATTTGAATTTATAGGAGAAAAAATTAAGCCCCTTGTTCAGAGGCTTGCCTAACTCAAAAGTTTAAAGA
>Ga0180009_10006260_pt1 | contig 12538 bp, 9 predicted proteins | sample OS_PC_MetaG_FD_123537 | JGI IMG/M metagenome (GOLD analysis project Ga0180009, IMG submission 123537) | Groundwater microbial communities from the Aspo Hard Rock Laboratory (HRL) deep subsurface site, Sweden - OS_PC_MetaG | ecosystem: Environmental > Aquatic > Deep subsurface > Groundwater...
ATTATTGAGTATTACATGATGGCATGACATAGATATGCTCGATTTAAGAACTTCGCCACCCTCTCCCCAACCCTCTCCCGCCCCGGCGGGAGAGGGGGTTATCCCCTCTCCCCGCTTGCGGGGGAGAGGGTTAGGGAGAGGGGCGTTTGTGTCATCCCAATGGGTAATGATCAATAATCAGAGGTTCCTTAAATGATTGAAATGTGTTGCAGAAAAGTAGCGTAACAGGACGCTCTTATGGGTTCTTCAACATGCGCCCTGCACGCGCCATTCGCGTAAACACTCGGTTACCGGCTTCATATCGTTAGCAATAATGTTGAGCGCATTGCGCTCATCGCTGGCGATGGCGTCATACGTCATCGGAATATATTCCCGCAGGATCTGCTCATACTGCGTCTGCAGAGTGCGGTTTGTCGGATCGAGGTTCGTGACCAGTCCCAGGCCAGTGGGTTTGGCGGCGACATTAATAATCGCCAGATCGGGTCGGTATTTCTTCAGGCATAGAATCAACTTCCAGATATCGCCACTCCAGAAATTGGTGCTGCGTTCACGGGCGGACGTGATGGTATTCAGCGGAATGCAGTCGTGAATGGCGACCAGGCTATGCTGTCCTGCGCACGCCTCGACATGCATGAAATCCCGCAATGCCGCTTCGAAGACATGCAGGCCGTCGATAAAGGCGAATTCGATGTTCTGCTGTTCGAGAAGGCTGCGTACGTCGGACTGTTCGAAAAAGCTATCGCTTGTTTGCGGGAAGATGTCGCAGCGTGGCGGAAGCGGGCTGCTGATACAGGGTTCCGGGTCGATGCCTATGCAGCGCGTCTCGGGCTGGGCAAGTGCCATAGATTGCCCGGTCTCGACGCCGATTTCAAGATACGTGGCAGGCTTCAGCAGTTGGTGCAGCTGACGTAGCATGGCGGTGTAATGTTCACCGGGGAATTTCATTTCCACCAACGACAGATGCGCGTTGAGCCGATCCGGTTCAATCTCAAGGGCGCGGTTATAGGCGCGAGTTGCTAGCGCGTTCTGTCCGGTAGTCCGGTAGGCCAGACCCAGGTCATAACATACATCGGCATTATCCGGCTGAATGGCGCTGGCTTGTCGCAGCCAGCGCACAGCTTGGGAAGGGCGGCCCTCCTCGATAAACGACTGCCCGAGCAGATGCAGCACATCGAAGTGATCCGGTATCCATTTGAGGATCTTGGTGTACCCGGCCTGTGCATCACGGAACTTCTGCTGTTGGTGCGCCGCCGTCGCCTGCCGGAAAATGTTTGCCAGTTTGTCACCGTCCATCACCGCCGCCATAACGCCTCCAGAGCTAACCCATTGAATGCATTAAGCCAGTTCTCTGGCGATGGGAGCTTATAGAAGACAGAGGCAAAGATTAGGCCAGCCTGGCCGGGTAATGCATGTCCGGTATTGTTCAGTGCTATGTCCGGGATATCGGGGTTGCCTCAAGCCTTGGAGAGTATGTTATTAGCGGATGCGCCTAAGGGGCATGGCAGTTACTGTTTCCAGGTGAATCCATAATGCTACCTGCATGACAGGGATAAAATCAGTTTTGAACTTACCTCAGCAGTGAGGTCACGTTGAGTATCAGCAACCCGCGCGCTAATGTTTGCACGAACGCGACTGGATTGCGTTCGAGCAGCGGAGGTAATGCGTTGTTGATCAAGGACTCGTTCGGCTGCGACAGGTCATGCACGAATTCCGATAGCAGGTCATAGCGCCGATGCAGATCTGTGTGCACAGCCTTGTGCAGCGAGGCATCCATCCTGGCGGGTACGTCGGGATTGATGGCACGGGCGGGTCGGTACTGCACGCGTTTGACATTGCGCGCGGTGACTTCGGCGTTATATGGCAGTTTTCCCATGAGCATTTCGTAGCTCAGAATGCCCAGGAAAAATATCCGAGCGGTTGCTGGCGGGATTGCCGTGCAAATATTCGGGCACGGTGTAGTTGCGGGTACCGAGCTGATTGTCACGCTTCAAGGGTGACAGGCTCTCTCCAATGCCGGCGATCTTGGTCGATCCGAAATCGATGATCTTCACCATACTGTGCTGGTTGATAAGATTGTCATCATATACAAACATTCTTTCGATTTTTTGGTCATGACTTTGCGGCGTTCGAGTGCGGAATTGAATCATCTGAGCGCACGGATTGAGTGCAATGCAGTCTCTGCGGCTGCGCGCCTGCCCTGAAACTGCATGCGCCTGTGCGCTGCGCGCCTATTCAACAGGCCGTGGGTGCTACATAGGGATGCAGCCGGCGGCGAATCTTCTCGACTGATGGCAGGCAGTGGAATGCGATGGTGCGGACAGTCCGGCTTAGTTTGATGCACGCATGAAGCATATTGCACCATTGTGATGCGATTCCGGGGTGGTCGAGGCCACAGAAAACCCCCACCCATCTGGGATATCAGGCTCTTTAAGTGATTGAAGTTAAAAAAGACTAATACGTATTCACGGTTGCTGGCATACAACTTGCGATGGGGGGTATAGACACCGCCACCTGAGCATTTGTGGAGCATTGTGAATGAGAGAAAAACTGGTCCTGGTCGGAAATGGCATGGCGGGCGTACGCGCCCTGGAGGAGTTGCTGAAAATTGCCCCCGATCGTTATGACATCACCGTCTTTGGTGCCGAACCCTACGGCAATTACAACCGCATCATGCTGTCACCGGTGCTGGCAGGTGAGAAGACTGTTGATGAAATCATGCTCAACGATGATCAATGGTATATCGACAACGGTATCAAACTGCACAAAGGCAAGCAGGTCACCGAGATCGACCGCGCCAAACGCATAGTGCGCGCTGCCGATGGCACGGAAGAACAATATGATCGACTGATCCTCGCGGCCGGCTCCATGCCTTTCATTATTCCGATTCCCGGAAAGGATCTGCCGGGCGTGGTTGCGTTCCGCGATATCTATGATGTCGATCGCATGCTGGAAGCCGCGAACGGCAAGGGCCATGCGGTAGTGATCGGTGGTGGCCTGCTCGGTCTGGAGGCGGCCAACGGGCTGCTCAAGCAGGGCATGCAGGTCACCGTGGTGCATCTGCTCGATACGCTGATGGAGCGCCAGCTGGATAAGCCGGCCGCCGCACTGCTGAAACGTTCGCTGGAAGAGCGCGGCCTGAATTTCCTGATGGGCGCGCAGACCGAAGCGATCCTCGGTAAGGACAAGGTCACCGGCGTGCGTTTCAAGGACGGCCTGGAAATCAATGCCGATCTGGTGGTCATGGCCGTCGGCATCCGCCCCAATATCGAACTGGCCAAAAAGGTCGGTCTACATTGCGAGCGTGGTGTGGTGGTCAACGACACTTTGCAGACCTACGATCCGCGCGTGTATGCGGTTGGCGAATGCGTGCAGCATCGTGGCGAGACCTATGGTCTGGTCGCGCCGCTGTTCGAGCAGGCCAAGGTCTGCGCGAATCACCTCGCGCATCTGGGTTTCGCCCGTTATGAAGGTTCGGTCACCTCAACCAAGTTGAAGGTGACCGGCATCGATCTGTTCTCCGCCGGTAATTTCCAGGGTGACGACAGCACCGAAGAGATGGTCCTGCAGGACCCGGGTCGCGGCGTCTATAAAAAAGTCGTGATCAAGGACAACCGCATTCAAGGCGCCGTGATGTACGGCGACACCATCGACGGTTCCTGGTATTTCGAACTCATGCGCGATGGCACGGACATCTCCGGTTTCCGCGACAATCTGCTGTTCGGTCAGGCGCACCTGGGCGATTCCGGCCATGGCGACGACAATCGTGTCGCCGCCATGGCCGATACGGCCGAAATCTGCGGCTGCAACGGCGTCTGCAAGGGCGACATCGTCAAGGCCATCGGCGATAAGAAGCTGTTCACACTGGATGAAGTGCGCGCGCATACCAAGGCCTCCAGCTCCTGCGGTTCCTGCACCGGTCTGGTCGAAGCATTGCTGGCCTATACCCTGGGCGGCGATTATTCGCAGACCCCGAGCAAGAAGCCGATCTGCCCCTGCACCGAGCACACGCACGACGAACTGCGCAGCGCGATCCGCGCGGAAGGCCTCAAGACGATCCGCGCCGTCATGGATCATTTGAACTGGAAGACCGAAGACGGCTGCTCCAAATGCCGTCCGGCGCTTAACTATTACTTACTGAGTCAGTGGCCGGGTGAATACGTTGACGACAATCAGTCGCGCTTCATTAACGAACGCGTGCACGCCAACATCCAGAAAGACGGTACCTATTCGGTGATCCCGCGCATGTGGGGCGGCGAGACCACGCCGGCCGAGCTGATGGCCATTGCGCAGATTGCCGAGAAATACAAAGTCCCGACCGTGCATGTCACCGGCGGTCAGCGCATCGATCTGCTGGGCGTTAAGAAGGAAGACCTGCCCGGCATGTGGGGCGATCTCTCCAAGGCCGGTTTCGTGTCCGGTCATGCCTATGGCAAGGCCATTCGTACCGTGAAAACCTGCGTGGGTAAAACCTGGTGTCGTTTCGGTACTCAGGACTCGACGCAGATGGGCATAGATCTGGAAAAACTCACCTGGGGTTCCTGGACGCCGCATAAATTCAAACTCGCCGTGTCCGGTTGCCCGCGTAACTGCGCCGAAGCGACCATCAAGGATTTCGGCGTGGTGTGCGTGGATTCCGGTTACGAACTGCATGTCGGTGGTAACGGTGGGGTGAAGGTTCGCGCCACGGATTTCCTCTGCCATGTGAAAACCGAGGATGAGGTGAAGGAATACTGCGCCGCCTTCCTGCAGCTGTATCGCGAAGAGGCGCATTACCTGGAACGCACGGCGCCCTGGGTCGAGCGTATCGGCCTGCAGTACATCAAGGACAAAGTGGTCGAGGACGCCGAAAGCCGTAAGGTGCTGGCCGAACGTTTCCAGATCTCACAATCCTTTGCGCAGATCGACCCCTGGAAAGAACGTGCCGAGGGCCGGGATGCACATGAATATTCACCCCTGAAACTCGTTGTGTGAGGGAAGATAATGAAGCCATTGAACATGTCTCCTAAAGCCACCAAGAAAATCAAGCCTGCAAACCCGGACAGTGAGGTGTCCCTTAGGATTATGCAACGGTCTTTCTGGGCAAGGCGTCTGTTTCGCGGACACGTGACACCGAAAGTCGAGAAGACCGAGAGCTGATAATTGAAGGCGTGAAAAGGGTATTAAGGAACCTCTGATTTATTACTAAACTGTCATTCCGGCGCAGGCCGGAATCCATGCGATTCAAGGCGCTAGATTCCGGCTTGCGCCGGAATGACGAATTATTCAGAGTTTCCTTACCTCCATTTCACTGATAGCAATATATGTAGGGTGGGTTAGGCGCGCCGTTTGCCCTGTAACCCACTAATCGTGCCGTCTCGCACACTTTGAACAATGATTTGAGTTGCTTCGCAACCTGGTGGGTTACGCAGACAACGCTAACCCACCCTACATTTGACTTTGAGAGACTGATGATGCAACAGGCAGAAAAAAGCATGGCCACAGAGAGCTGGATTGAAGTAGGGCAGGTAGCGGATATCCCCAGGCTTGGTGCGCGCGTGGTGCGCACCGCCGATGGCGATATCGCCGTGTTCCGCACGGCGGATGATGAGATCTTCGCCCTGCGTGATAAATGTCCGCATAAGGGTGGTCCGCTGTCACAGGGTATCGTGCATGGCAAGCGCGTGGCCTGTCCGCTGCATGACTGGAAGATCCATCTGGACAGCGGTCTGGCTGCGGCACCGGATGAAGGTTGTGCAGCACGCTTTCCGGTCATCGTCGAAGCTGGCCGAATCAGACTGTCGCTGACCCCGGAACAGGGCTGAGTGCATGACACTCGTATTCGGCGATAAGACACTGGCCACCGATAACGAAGGTTTTCTGCTCGATCCGAATGACTGGAGCGAAGAACTGGCCGAGGAGATCGCGCGGCGTGAGGAAGTGCCGCTCAGCGAAGACCGCTGGGCCGTGGTGCGCTTCGTGCGCGATTGGTTCGAGTTCCGCCAGTCCGTTCCGGAGGCGCGTTTCGCCTTGAAGGCCATGCGCGAACAGCTGGGCGAGGCAAAGGCGACCCGCAAGTACCTTTATACATTATTTCCCTATGGCTACGGCCAGCAGGCCTGTAAAATTGCCGGTATGCGCAAGCCGCTCAAGCTCATGCTGGATATGTAGCCAGTCATATATGTGTAGGGTGGGTTAGCGATTGTTGCGTAACCCATAAGGTTGCGAAGCAACACAGAAATATTCAACGGCGTGTCTGGTAGCGCAGTTGATAGTTTACGATGCTTTACAACGCGTCTAATCCACCTTTCATCGAATAGAGGCGCACTTGAGTATCATTGGGTGCTGTTCCTAGCTAGCTGGAATGTTGATGACCCAAGCAGTACGTACAACTTGCCCCTATTGCGGTGTCGGCTGCGGTGTTCTGGCAAGCGTCGAGCCCGATGGTACGGTGACCGTCAAGGGTGATCCGCAACATCCCGCCAATCAAGGGCGGCTCTGTTCCAAAGGGTCCGCGTTGGGTGAAACTGTCGGTCTGGAAGGGCGTCTGCTCTATCCGGAAATCAACGGCGCACGCGCCACCTGGGATGCGGCACTGGATCTCGTCGCGGAGCGTTTCAACGCAGTCATCCGCGAACACGGACCCGAGTCAGTGGCCTTTTATGTATCAGGTCAGTTGCTGACTGAAGATTATTACGTCGCCAACAAACTGATGAAAGGTTTCATCGGCGCCGCGAACATCGATACCAACTCCCGTTTATGCATGTCCTCGGCGGTTGCCGGTTACAAGCGTGCCTTCGGTTCCGACACGGTACCTTGCAGCTACGAGGATCTGGAGCGCGCCAAGCTCATCGTTCTGGCCGGGTCGAATACGGCCTGGTGTCATCCGGTGCTCTATCAACGCATCGTCAAGGCACGCAAGGACAACTCCGATCTGCGTGTCATCGTTATCGATCCACGTCGTACCAGCAGTTGTGACATTGCCGACCTCTATTTGCCGATTGCGCCTGGCACGGATGCCACACTGTTCAATGGCCTCCTGAGATTTCTGGAGCAACAGGGCGAAGGGAATGAGCTATTTATAAACGCGGCAGTGGAAGGTGTTCAGACGTCGCTTGAGGCCGCGCGTGCGGATGCGCCGGATATCGCCAGCGTCGCCCGCCGCTGTGGTTTGAACGAAGACGATGTTGCTGAGTTCTATCGGCTGTTCGCACGTACTGAACGCGTGGTGACGCTGTATTCCCAGGGCATCAACCAGTTCTCCATGGGCACCGACAAGGTCAACAGTATTATCAACTGCCATCTCTATACCGGGCGCATCGGCCGCGCCGGCATGGGCCCGTTCTCGATCACCGGCCAGCCGAATGCGATGGGCGGCCGCGAGGTTGGCGGTCTGGCAAATCAGCTGGCCGCGCATATGGAATTGGAAAATTCAGCGCATACCGACCTGGTGCAGCGCTTCTGGCAGTCGCCGGTGATTGCCGGCAAAGCGGGGCTCAAGGCGGTTGATCTGTTTCAGGCCATCGAGATGGGCAAGGTGAAGGCGTTGTGGGTGATGGCGACCAACCCCGCTGTCAGCCTGCCGGATAGTGATCGCGTGCGCCGTGCGTTGGACAAGTGCGAATTCCTGGTGGTTTCCGATTGTGTGCGCAACACCGATACCACGGCTTACGCGCAGGTGTTGCTACCGGCGCAGGCCTGGGGTGAAAAACTGGGCGCGGTGACTAATTCCGAACGCCGCATTTCATTACAGCGCCCGTTTCTGGACAGCCCCGGCGAAGCGAAACCGGACTGGTGGATAGTCGCCGAGTGTGCCAAGCGCATGGGCCATGCGGCTGCCTTCAATTATTCGTCTTCTGCGGATGTGTTCCGCGAGCACGCAGCCCTGTCCGCATTTGAAAATGCCGGGCAACGTGACTTCGATATCGGCGGCCTGGCCGCACTCGATGATGCGCAATATACCGCACTCGAACCTGTGCAATGGCCGGTGCGTACCGGCGTCACTGCGCGCACCAGATTGTTTGCCGATGGCCATTTCTTTACGCCGAATGGCAAGGCTCGATTGATACCGGTCACCGGTAGAGGGCCGGCGTCTCAGCCCGATAGTGAATATCCCTTGGTGCTCAATACCGGCCGGGTGCGCGATCATTGGCACACCATGACACGTACCGGGAAATCAGCGCGACTGTCCGGGCATATTTATGAACCCTATGCGGAACTGCATCCGGATGATGCCGCACGTGCAGGCATTACCGATACCGAGTTGGTCGAAGTCAGCAGCCGCTGGGGCCGGGCCGTGGTGCGCGCGCGTGTCAGTGCAGGACAGCGACCGGGCAGTATCTTCATACCGATCCATTGGAGTCGGCAATTCTCCAGCTTGTCTTCCGTGGGCGGTCTTATCGGTCCGCATACCGACCCTATTTCGGGACAACCGGAATTCAAATTCACACCGGTACGGATTCGCGCCTACGCGGCCGCCTGGTATGGCTTCCTGGCGTCGCGCCGACGCCTGACGTTACCGCCACATTCCGGCTACTGGGCTTGCGCGCGCGGTAAGGACTACTGGCGTTATGAGCTTGCCGGTACCGAGCCGCCGGCAGAATGGGATCGCTACGCGCGCGATTTATTGTGTGCCGCGGATGCGCAGGTGGAATGGACGGAGTATTTCGATCGCGCCACAACCCGTTATCGGGGCGCGCGTATCGTATCCGGGCAGTTGGAGAGCTGTATTTTCATCGGACCTGACAGCGCATTGCCGCCGCGCGACTGGCTGTTGCAGTTATTTACAGAAACCGCAATGGATCAGGCGCAACGCGCCAGCCTGCTCAGTGGCAAACCGCCGCGCGGCGGTGAGGATCGCGGCCGCACGGTCTGCGCCTGTTTTAATGTCGGACGTAACACATTGCTCAAAGCGATTCGTGAACAGGGCTTGAACTCTGTCGAAGGCATCGGTGCCACGCTCAAGGCAGGTACCAACTGTGGTTCCTGTGTTCCGGAGCTCAAGGCGTTGTTGTCAGAATCCCGCGAGGTTGTGAATTGAGATAGTCGATATCATCATCCTTGGGAATGGATGTTGCCGGGTGTGCCTTGATGTGCAAATTGCCATGCTCCTTCCAATGGCGCAGCCAAGCCGGTATATCCTGGGCAGGCATCGGACGAGCGACAAAGTATCCCTGGATATCATCGCAGCCCTGTTGTTGCAGGTAGTGCAGTTGTTCGGCCGTCTCCACGCCCTCGGCAATGACATTCATCCCCAGATTGTGCCCCAGACCAATGATGGTTGTAACAATAGAGGCGTCGTCAGGATCAATGGCGACATCGCGCACGAAGGATGCATCGACCTTGAGTCGGTCGACCGGGAAACGCTTCAGATAGGAAAGCGACGAGTAGCCCGTGCCGAAATCGTCGATGCTGAGACTCACGCCTATCTGTTTGAGGCGATCCATGGTTTCAAGGTGCGCCTCGACATCCACCAGAATGGATTCGGTGATTTCCAACTCCAATCTCTCAGGCTGTAGGCCAGTTGCCTCCAGCGTTGCGCAGACAAGCTTGTGCAGATCCGGCTGGTAGAACTGCCGTGCTGATAGATTGACGGCAATTGAGGGTGCCGTCACTGTTTCGGTGGTCTCCAAGCTGGCGGCCCAGCGGCAGGCTTCATGCAGTACCCAATCACCAACTTGAATAATCAGTCCGGTGTCTTCCAATATCGGGATGAACAGGTTGGGGGGGATGCTTCCACGCTCAGCGTTGTTCCAGCGCAGCAGTGCCTCGAATCCGATCACGCGGCCACTGCCGGCATTGATCTGTGGCTGGTAGTGCAGGCTGAATTCCCCGCGGGCAAGGGCGCCGCGCAGCAGTGTGGTGATTTCCAGCCGTTCCTGCGCGCCGCTACTGATGTTTTTATCGAAGAACTGCATATTATTGCGACCATTTTCCTTGGCGCGATACATGGCCGCATCCGCGTTCATAACCAGTGACTGCAGATCGGCGCCGTCCTGGGGATAAAGCGCGATACCAATGCTCGGTGTTACATAGAGACCGATGCCCTGTATTTCATAGGGCTGTGACGATTGCTGCAATATCTCTGTAGCGACGCGAGCGGCCTGTTGCTCGGTTTCCATATCTTCCAGGATGATGGTGAATTCATCACCACCAAGGCGACATACCGTGTCATCGATGCGGACCGCCTTGCTGAAGCGTTGCGCAACCTGACATAGCAGATCGTCGCCGGCGCTGTGACCCAGGGTGTCATTGATGTTCTTGAAATTATCCAGGTCGACAAACAGTAGTGCGACTTTGGTGTCGTTGCGATCCGCATGCTTCATTGCTTGAACAAGGCGATCATTGAACAACGCCCGGTTCGGCAGGCCGGTCACGGGATCATAGTTGGCAAGGAATGACAGCCGATCCTCGGTGCGTTTGCGTTCGGTGATATTGGTCGCCACACCAACGGCGCCGCTGACGCTGCCGTCCGCGTCGATGATGGGCGTGTAATACACTTCGAACGCTTGCTCGCCCATCCAACTTGTCGAGGTGAACGCCTGTCCATCCAGGGCGCGGCGCGCATCCTGGACGATTTCCGGGTAATCCCGATAACGTTCGAAGTACGATTCGCCGACCACCTGACCAGGTTTGAGGTTCTCGGCTTCCAGGCCTTTGCCTTCGGACAGGATGAATATGCCGTCACTGTCGATCATCCACAGAATAATCGGGAATCCTTGGATGACGGTACGCAGCTTGGCTTCACTGCTACGCAGCGCCGCTTCGACCTGTTTCTGGGCGGTGATATCCAGGACAGTACCGGTCATGCGAACGACATTTCCCCGGTCATCAAGGATGACCTCCGCGTTTTCCTGCACAATCAGGATCTCGCCATCCGGTCGGATGATGCGATGCGTGATTTCATACGGGGCATGGTTTTCCACGGCCTGCTGTACAGCGGCGTTTACATGCTCGCGATCATCGGGATGTACGCGGCTGATGAAACCCTCATAGCTGGCCTCGAAATCCTGCGCGTTGATGCCGAATAATCGATAGATACCCTCTGACCAATACAGGCGGTTTTCCCCGATATACCAGTCCCAGTTACCCATGCCGGCAATGCGCTGGGCGCGAATCAGGCTTTCGCGGACTTCATTCAGATGGACGGTCTGCGCCGTGAGTGCCTTCGAACTCTGCGTGATTGTACGGTTCTTGCGCATCACGATAAGCAGCGAGCCAACGAGCAATGCGACGAGCAGTGCGGCGAGGGCGTACAACGTGCGGAGGATGAACGCTTGGTGTTTTTCGATATAACTAGGCAGAGGGTTGATGATGCGTGTCTTGTTCGCAAAGCTGGCGGGCAGAGTCAGGCCAACCGCGTTCAGCTCGAATGCGTCGAGCAGATATTCATTCGGGCTGTCTACCGGCGCGATGGTCTTGACGGACTCGCCCGTTAGATAGCGCTTGATCATCCGTGCGGCCATTTCGCCCTGGCGGGTTCCGCTGGTGACGTAGCCGCCCAGTACCCCCGGATACAGGTAGACATCTTCCATGCTGAGGATGGTGAAGTCTCCGGTCGCGACGATGGCCGCTATCGTTTCCTCCAGTGTTTGGGTTTCACCCTGAGCATTGACCATTTTCCCCAGGGTAGTGAGAAACACAAACCGTTCACGATGGCTTCGCAGGTCCTGTACCAATGCCTCGATTTGACCGTGCGAGATAAAGTGGGCACGGATATCGGGATGAGAATCTAGCTCGGTCTGGAGTTCTTCACGAATGGACTGGTACGTTTCGGAATCGTCACCGACCACCAGGATGTCATGGTTGTCCGGCGCGATATGACGCATGAGCTCGAGATTGGGTGCGATTTCTTTATGCTCGAATACACCGGTGATGCGTTCCGGATCGAGCTGATCGCGAATCTGGTAATCGTTGATGCCGGAGAAAAACACTGGCGCGCCGGGGAAAATCCGTGCGAGGTGCGTGAGGGCGAATCTCAGTGCATTGTCATCGGTGACATAGATGAATTTGGGCTGGTAGCCCTGATACTTCTCTGCCAGGAAGTTCGCCATTTGGTAGGCATAGGCCGTGCTGAAGTCGATGCGTTTAGTGTCGAGATATTCGACACTGGTGGAGAAGGCGTGGTCAGGCAGACGTTCGAGAGTCTCTATAAAACTTTCATGCTGGCGTTTTGTCCAGGGATATTCCTGGCTGTACGAATGCAGGACGAACACGGGTGTGTGCACGGCCGCGTTGGCCGTGATCATCCAGGCATAGAGAATGGCTATAACAACAGTTCGCATTGGGAGGAATGCTTTCTGAATTTAAACACTGGGAAGCTATCGGCTAACTGCTCGATATATTAATCGTTTTTGACGAATTAAACGCAGATATAGTGGCGAGCCAGGGTGGGGGTTTTAAGCGTCCGGGGGCAGGGGGTCTCGCGGATGTCCCAGCCCAGTGTCGGTAGTTTACAAGTGCATGTATTAAATAAGATAACTGGCCATTTATCAAAAGTGAAGGATTGTGTGTTTCAATTTCCTGATGAGATTACGGGATGACTACAAATCGGCGTTTAGGC
>Ga0180009_10006261_pt1 | contig 12537 bp, 7 predicted proteins | sample OS_PC_MetaG_FD_123537 | JGI IMG/M metagenome (GOLD analysis project Ga0180009, IMG submission 123537) | Groundwater microbial communities from the Aspo Hard Rock Laboratory (HRL) deep subsurface site, Sweden - OS_PC_MetaG | ecosystem: Environmental > Aquatic > Deep subsurface > Groundwater...
CCCCCCCGGATGCGCGACGTGGTAGCGACAGCCGCCCAGTGCTCGGCTGCTCCAGGTATCGACAATGTCGAAAACGAGCGGCGTGTGGATACCGATGGTCGGGTGCAGACACATCGGCGGCTGCCACGCCCGGTAGCGGACTCCGGCGACGAATTCGCCGTTGGTCCCGGTATCCCTCAATGGGACGCGATGACCGCCGCAGACGACCACGTGCCGGTCCGGCACCAGGCCCGACACCTTCACCTGCAGCCGCTCCAGCGAAGAATCGACGTAGCGGGCGGTGCCGCCAGCGGCGGCCTGCTCACCCATCACATGCCAGGGTTCGAGTGCTCCACGCAGCTCCAGGTTGATGCCATCGCAGTCGATCTTGCCGAAGAACGGGAAGCGGAACTCGAAGTGGGCCGCGAACCAGTCGGCGTCGAAGGCAAATCCGTGGTCACGCAGATCGTCGATGATCGAGACGAAATCCTGCCAGACGAAATGGGGCAGCATGAACCGGTCGTGCAGATCGGTTCCCCAGCGCACCAGCCGGCCCTTGTAGGGCTGCTCCCAGAAGCGGGCAATCAAGGCGCGCAGAAGCAGCTGTTGGGCAAGGCTCATGCGCGCATGCGGCGGCATTTCGAAGGAGCGGAATTCGACGAGTCCGAGACGGCCAGTCGGGCTGTCTGGCGAATAGAGCTTATCGATGCATATTTCCGCGCGGTGGGTGTTGCCCGATACGTCGATCAGCAGATTCCGGAACAGCCGGTCGACGAGCCACAGCGGTATCTGCCCGGCATCCGGGCCCGGCACCTGTGCGAGTGCAATCTCCATCTCGTAGAGGCCTTCGTGGCGCGCTTCGTCGAACCGCGGCGCCTGGCTGGTCGGGCCAATGAACAGTCCTGAGAAGAGGCAGGAGAGCGAGGGGTGGTGCTGCCAGTAGGTGATCAGGCTGGCGAGCAGATCGGGCCGCCGCAGGAACGGGCTGTCCTGCGGGGTCGAGCCGCCGACGACGATATGGTTGCCGCCGCCGGTGCCCGAGTGGCGGCCATCGACCATGAACTTGTCGGTTCCAAGCCGGCACTTGAAGGCCTCCTCGTAGAGCCGTTCGGTGGTCTCGACTGCTTGGCGCCAATTCTCTGATGGATGGATATTGACCTCGATGACGCCAGGGTCGGGCGTCACCTTGATGACGTTCAAGCGGGAATCAAATGAGGGCTCGTAGCCCTCGATATGGACCGGCTGATCGAGCTTGGCCGCGGTTTCTTCGATCGCGGCAACCAATGCGGCATAGTCGGCGGCATTGGGCAGTGGAGGCATGAAGATACACAAGTGGCCGTCGCGCGGCTCCAATGCCATCGCGGTGCGGACGGCTCCTGATATTTCGTTCAATCCGGTGGCTGGATTCGGCGGCGCGGTCAGCGTCTCTATCTGGCGCTCCTGGAGAAGCGTGCGGCGCTCAGGCAGCGGTTCGGCATCCGACATCGGATCGTCGGGCAGTACGCTTGGTGTATTGACCGGGGAGAGATAGGTAAGGCCGCCGAGCGGAAGGCGCAGGCCGACCGGAGAGTCACCGGGAACCAGGAACAACCTGCCGCGGCGCAAGCTCCAACGCTCGGTTGCCCAGCGCCGGCCCAATGCTTTCGACTGCCAGGACTGGACCGGCAGTACGTAGCCGACCGGCTTGCCGAGGCCGCGTTCGAAGGCCTTCACCACACGTTGCCGTTCGGCTTCGTCGTCAAGCTTGTTGTCTTCAACGGTGAGGTTGATCGGCAATTTCTGCTCGACGAGGGCGGAATGCGCCGCATCTTCGTAAGCAGGCAGCCCGCTGTCCTTGGGGAGTCCCAGCTGTTGGCACAGTTCGGCGGTAAATCGTTCGGCGACGTCGATGGTTGCTGGTTTGACCGGGACTTCCTTATCGATCAGCTGGGTCCGTTCCCACAGGGGCTCACCGTCGCGGCGCCAATAGCAGGCAAACGCCCATCGCGGCAGCTGTTCTCCGGGGTACCATTTGCCCTGGCCGAAATGCATCAAGCCGCCGGGCGCGAATTCGCCAGCCAGCCGCCGCACAAGTTCTTCGGCGAACTTACGTTTGGTCGGCCCGACCGCTTCGTTATTCCACTCGCCGGCTTCAACGTCGTCGACGGAGACGAATGTCGGCTCGCCGCCCATGGTCAGGCGCACGTCGCCTGCGAGAAGCCTTCCATCGACCTTGTCGCCGAGGTCCTGGATCGCCTGCCACTGCTCATCTGAATAGGGCTTGGTCACGCGTGGGGTTTCGGCGATACGGGTGATGCTCATTTCGAAGTCGAACTCGACCTCGGCCTTGGTGTGGGCGCCCGAGATCGGCGCGGCCGAAGACGGACTTGGAGTTGCGGCAAGCGGGATGTGACCTTCGCTTGCCAGCAGGCCGGACGTCGGATCGAGGCCGACCCAGCCGGCGCCCGGCAGATAGACTTCGGTCCAGGCGTGGAGGTCGGTGAAATCCACCTCGGGGCCGCTGGGACCGTCGAGCGGCTTGACGTCGGCGGTGAGCTGGATGAGGTAGCCCGAGACAAACCGGGCGGCGAGCCCAAACTGGCGCAGGATGTGCACCAGAAGCCAGGCGCTGTCGCGACACGAACCGGAGCGACTTTGCAGGGTTTCTTCTGGCGTCTGGACCCCGGGCTCCATGCGGATGAGATACTTGATATCCTTTTCCAGCCGCGCATTGAGCGCCACGACCACGTCGATCGTCGTTGCGTCTTCGGGCAATGAAAGTTCGCGCATATAGGCGGCCAGTTCCGGCCCTGCCGGTGCCACGGCCAGATATGGCTGCAAGTCCTCCTTGACGTCGGCTTCATAGGTGAACGGCCAGTCGCGGGCACTTTCCTCAATGAAGAAATCGAACGGATTGATGATTGCCATGTCGGCAACCAGATCGACGGTGACCGAAAATTTTCGTGTCGGTTCGCTGGCGACCATCCGCGCAAGGAAGTTGCCGAAGGGGTCTTGCTGCCAGTTGAGGAAATGGTCCTCGGGCTCCAGCGTCAGGGAATAGCTGATGATGCCGGTTCGGGAATGCGGAGCTGGACGCAGCCGGATCACTTGAGGTGCGAGCGTCACGTCGCGGTCGTAGGTATAGGTCGTGCGGTGAGTGAGCGCGACTTTAATGGACACGTGTTGGAGCTCCTTGGGATGTTGCAGGCGCGGTTGGCGCCGATCGTCGTTGCGAAAACACGGGCATGAAGCGCTGGGGCTCTGAGTGCTGCATTCCGTCTAGGTTTGCGATTGCGACTGGGATTGCGAGGGATCAACGTCCGTGACCCTATGCGTATCCTGACTGTCGTCGCGGTCGTCGGCGGGTTGGCCGTTCTCCACCCAATCGGGGACTTCGGAAGCTGGCGCGGTTGCGGCTTCGGCGACATCGGCTGCAACTTCGACTTCGAAATAACAGCTGCTGAGTTCCTGCGTCAGTTCGGCGAGATGACGCTGGACGGTGTCGTTGAAGCCGTGCAGATGGGCGACAAGTTCAGGATCCTTGCGCGCCTGTTTGACCAGCGCCTTTAGGTCTGAAATACGGACCAGCAGCCGGTCGGGGGTTGGGACGCGGCAAATCTTTCGCAGTTCGCCGACGGATTGATCGACGCTGCGAAGGCAGTGTGAGATCGAGCGGGCAAAGCTCTTCTCGAAGATGAGAAAGCGCGCAACATTTCTAGGCTGCAAGGGACCGGAAACAAGCCTGCGGTAGGCATGATGGCCGCCGCAGGCACGCAGCAGCATGGTCCAATGAGCGAAGTCCCCGATCAATTCACCATCGGCTTCGCCGATCTGCGATTGGGCGAACCGTACGTCGAGCAAGCGGCTCATCTGGTCGGCGCGCTCGATTTCCAGGCCAAGCTGGAAGAAGCGCCAGCCGGCATCGCGATAAAGCGTCGAACTCGAAATACCCAGAAGGGCATAGCAATCGATCTGGATCGCTTCGCTGGTCGCGGCAAGCCGCATTTCGTTCAGCGCAGAGTCGGGCAGTTCCTTCACCCGCCGGTATGCGCGGTTGGAATGCATCCAGAAGTCGGTCGCGATCATGGCCCGCAAGGCCCGCGCGTTCGACCTTGCCGCCTCCAACGATCGCAACACCGAACCGGCATGTTCGGGGTCGTTGAGAAAATATCTGATGACGTTTTCGCTTGAGGCTTCGTCGTAGCGCTTGTGAAAGTCGTTGCTTTCGTCATAGAGCGCCAACAGCCAGCCCCAGCTGGACCCGTTGGCGCGACCGCGGTCGAAGGCAGTCTGGACCATGATAATGCGGGCCAGGGACGAGGCGCGCTCAATGTAGCGTCCAAGCCAGAACAGGCTTTCGGCCTGTCGTGCGAGTAGGTTCATTTGTTCCCCCTTGCCTGGTCGTCGTTCGTCGACCCTGCAGCATCCTGGGACCGAGACTGTGATTTGGACAGCGATTGGGACTGAGTCTGTGATTGGGATTGGGATTGGGATTGGGACTGTGATTGCGAGTGGCCGCCAGACGGCTGGACTTGCGTCTGGCCCTGCGATTGCGGCTGACCGGGGCTTTCATAGAGCACCCAGGTATCCTTGGTGCCGCCGCCCTGCGAAGAATTGACGATGATCGAGCCCTTGCGCAACGCCACGCGGGTCAGTCCTCCCGGAAGCACCCAGGTCTCCTTGCCGGTGACCGCAAACGGCCTGAGATCGACGTGGCGCGGGGCGACGCCATCTTCGGTAAGCGTCGGGCAAACCGAGAGTTGAACCATCGGCTGGGCGATGAAATTTTCAGGTCTCGCCTTCACCGCCGCGCGGCAGTCGTCCAATTCCTTTTTGGAAGCTTTGGGTCCGATGACGATCCCGTAACCGCCCGACTCGCCGACCGGCTTCACGACCAGTTCTTCCATGTGCTCGAGGGTGTAGGCGAGGCCTTCCTTCTCGCGGCAGATGTGTGTCTTCACATTGGCCAGGATGGGCTCTTCGCCGAGATAATACTTGATGACCTTTGGCATGTAGGCATAGACGGCCTTGTCATCGGCGACACCGGTGCCGGGCGCATTGGCGATGGAGACGGTGCCCGCCTTGAGGCAGTCCATGATGCCGGGCACGCCGAGCATGCTGTCCGGGTTGAAGGCCCGCGGATCGAGATAATCGTCGTCAACTCGCCGGTAGACGACGTCGACCCGCTGCAGGCCGGTTATCGTCTTGGCAAAGAGACGCTTGTCGACCACAACGAGGTCGCGTCCTTCGACCAGCGCCACACCCATCTCGCGGGCGAGATAAATGTGTTCGTAGTAGGCGGAATTGAAAACTCCGGGAGACAGCAGCACCAGTTGTGGGTTGTCGGAATTGACGGGCGCCGCCTCGATCAGTTTTTCACGCAGCTTCTGGCCGTAGTCGGAGACATCGCGGACGTTGAAGCCTTCGATGAGGTCGGGGAACGCACGTTGCATCAGGTGCCGGTTCTCGACGACGTAAGACACTCCCGAGGGCGTGCGGGCATTGTCTTCGAGCACATAGAACTCGCCATCGGAGCCCCGCACCAGATCGATGCCGGCGATGTGCACATAGGTGCCGCACGGCAGCGCCACGCCTTTCATCTCCGGGCGAAAATTGGAATTGCTTTCGATCAGGTCGCGCGGGACGACACCGTCGTCGAGGATCTTCTGCGGGCCGTAGATGTCGCCAAGAAACAGATTAAGCGCGGCAACCCGCTGTTTGACGCCGCTCTCTATCGTCTGCCATTCGCCGGGGGTCAGCACACGCGGGATGACGTCGAAGGGCAAGGTGCGGTCGATGGCGTCGCGGTCCGAATAGACCGTAAACGTAACGCCGCGCTCGTAGAGGTCGTGCAATGCGTCCGCGGCGCGCACGCTCAAATCGTCGAACGGCAGTTGCTCGAGACGCTGCCAGAATTCCAGCAGGCGCGGGCGCCGCTCGACGCCGTCGCCCATCAATTCGCAGTAGTATGGGTCATGCTCGTAGTTGCTCAGCAGGGCAGGTTTGGATGGATCTCGGGTTGCGCTGAGCTGTGGCATGGATTGCTCCTGTTCGATTGACATCGCCATGAGTCTGCCAGGAATCCAGGTGGCAGTCCAATGCTTGTGCAGCGTAGCAATGTGCCTATCAAATAAGCAAAATGATCGTTGTCTCAAGTTAAAATCCGTTGGGTCTGGCACGACCCATCGTGGATCGAGATGTTCGCCCGACAATCGGTGGACCGGAGTTTCTCCCAGGTTTTTTCATGGTCGTGGTGGCGCGGCTCATTTGAGAGCGGGCCATATGGGATGGTGAGCTTGGTTCGCTCCAAAGCTCATTGGGTGCGGCACCGGAGCAAGGCTACTCGGTGCGAACGCCGCCCATGCGGAGGGCCTATCGCCCGTGAGCCAGAAAGTGGCGGAAGGGGTGGGATTCGAACCCACGGTGGGCGTTAACCCACGCCGGTTTTCAAGACCGGTGCCTTAAACCACTCGGCCACCCTTCCAGCTTTGCTGACAGACGCATTCAAGGCATGTCCGGCGCAGCGCGGGACACTAGTGGGGCGTCGCGCCTTAATTGACCAGTTGGTGCGGCACGTTCCGTGTCAATTAAGGCGCGATAAACGCCCCACTAAACCATTGACTCTGCTAGTGGACTTTATGTCTCGCCTAAATCGTCAGGGGTTGCGGCCAGTACAGCGATTTAGGCGAGACAGGCCACTAGTGTTCTGGATCAAACATTTGATTCCCGGGTGGAGGTCGTCAAATGTTTGTGAATCCAGAACACAGTCAAAAGGTTGCCTAGTGTTCCGGGCTGACATTCAGGTTCCCGGCAGGGAACCATATGTCAGAGTCGGGACACTAGCGCTTCGATCGGCGCGGCTCAAGAGCAAGCTTCGGCAAGCGGGCAAATGCGTGAAGAAGAGCGGGTTATGCTTGATCAGTAGTGGATTTCGGCGGCGTTGTGGCTTTGTGGGGCTTGCGGGGTCCGGTCCGATCGGTTTTGTTGCGCGGGGATGATGGACCTACTCAAAATGGTGAAGCGTCGATTGAAGGCGGGGGCAGAATTGTCGCTGTCGGAAATTCGTGTTGCTCGTCTGCTCGTTGCCGCCGGCGCCGGGGTGGTGGTGTGTGCGTGCAGTGCTGCGGGTCCGTTGAGTGGCGGCAGTGGCGGGAGCGTTTCGTTCCTGCAGCAGCCGACTGGCTCGATTCCATCGCAGAACGAGGCCGCGGGCGTACTCCGGTCGATACCGGCCGGCGGCGAGGCGGGCTCGTGGGACGCCGTCGTAACGGCGGCAATTGAGGATGCGCGATCGCAGAAGGCGCCGCGGGTGGGACCGCTGCGGGAGCGAAACGCCAGTGTGGCGAGCCTCGGCTCATCGTTGCCCAAAGGTGGCGGTTATCGGAAAATCGGCAAGCCCTATTCGATCCGGGGGGTGGTGTACGTGCCGCGTCATGAGCCCGACTATGAAGAGACGGGCGTGGCTTCGTGGTATGGGGACGATTTCCACGGGAAGAAGACGGCGAACGGGGAAATCTACGATATGGATGCGCTGACGGCGGCACACCGGACGCTGCCGTTGCCTTCGCTGGTCAGCGTTACGAACGTCAAGACGGGCAAAAGCGTCATCGTGAGGATCAACGATCGGGGTCCGTTCCGGAAGGGACGGATTATCGATGTCTCGGCGAAAGTCGCCAAGGTGCTTGGATTTGCCGACCATGGGGTCGCGAACGTGCGCGTGAAATACGTCGGTCCCGCGCCGCTCGATGGGGACGATGCGCGCGAAGTGGCGCATCTGGCGTCTGCGCGGTAGTCTGCCGCGGGCCGCGCGGCAGGTGATGTTCCAGTAAAACGTGCTTTATACAGTGGGCGGGCGCGACCAGCGTTGACCGGGGCACGCAGAATTCCGATATTCAGGCAAATGTTTTTATCCTTCGCGACTTGGATTGACGACGAGTTGGCCTTGGTCTGCGAAGGTTGGCGGGAAAGGCGATTTCATGGTCTGCGCGGGGGTTCGAATCCAGTTTCATGACAAGGAGAAGTTGGGTCGCGCGGCGTTGGTCGTGTTTCTGGCTGTCGCCCTACTGGGCGGCTCGGTCGGGCAACTTTGCGCAGCAGCTTTTTCGACGAAGGCCAAGCAGGCCATCCTCATGGATTACGAGACCGGCGCGATCCTCTATCAGAAGGACGCCGACGCACTCGTTCCTCCGGCGAGCATGAGCAAGCTTGCGACGCTGGCGGTCGTGTTCGATCGGCTGAAGAAGGGAATTCTGAAGCTCGAAGACACATTCGTTATCAGCGAGCATGCCTGGAGGGACGGCGGGGCGCCGTCGCGAACATCGGCCATGTTCGCTCCACTTGGAAAGCCGGTATCGGTCGAGGATCTGGTGCAGGGCATCGCAATCCAGTCGGGCAACGATGCCAGTATCGCGATTGCTGAAGGAATTGCGGGATCGGATACGGCATTCGCCAAGCTGATGACGCAGTATATGAGGGGTATCGGCCTCAACAAATTGACCTTCGGGAATCCGACCGGGCTGCCGCATCCGGATCAATTGATGACGGCGCGCGAGATCGCGCTGCTGGCCAAACATCTGATTAGCGAATATCCCGACTACTACAAATACTTCGGGATGCAGAAGTTTCCCTACCAGCCGGAGGGCCGGCGGAGGCCTTATGCCTTCTTCAATCGCAATCCGCTGCTGGGGGCGCTGGAGGGCGCGGATGGGTTGAAGACCGGACATCTCGAAGAATCCGGTTATGGACTTGTCGGGTCGGCGCTTCAGAACGGACAGCGGTTGATCGCGGTGGTGCACGGCCTTGAATCGCGTACCGACCGAAAGAATGAAGCGGTCAAACTGATGGAGTGGGGGTTCCGCAGCTTTTCGCCCCACGAGCTTTACGAGCCGGGCGTGATCATCGGAAAAGCCAGGGTATGGGGCGGCGAGAATTACTACGTGCCGCTGCGGGGCGAGGGCACAGTCAAGGTGCTGTTGCCGAAGATCCCTTTGCGTCAGAAGCTTTCGGCCGAAATCGTCTATAATGCGCCACTGAAGCCGCCGATCAAAGAGGGCCAGCAGGTTGCGTTCCTGCGTGTCACGACTGCTTCGGACGCGGTCAATGAAGTGCCGCTTTATGCGGCCGAAGCGGTCCCGGAAGGAACGCTGGTGCGCAAGGGGCTCGATAGTCTCCTTGTGATGGCATGGCGGTGGGTGGCGGACAAGGCGAGCGATCTTTTGGAGAGGATATGATGGGGTTGCGTTCGCAGTTCTTCGAGACAAGCGGCCCGGCCCATGCCGCGTGGTAAGTTCATAACGTTTGAAGGCGGCGAGGGGTCGGGCAAATCCACCCAGGCGAGCCACCTGGTTTCCTTTCTCGGCGGTCAAGGTATCGAAACAATGCTTACGCGCGAGCCTGGCGGGGTTCCGTTTGCCGAGCAGCTGCGCGAAATCATTCTAGCGAAGAAGCCGGCGTCGCCGAATACGGAATTCCTTTTGTTCGCTGCCGCGCGGTGCGAACACATCGCGGGTCTCATCGAGCCGGTGTTGTCGCTCGGGCAGTGGGTGGTGTGCGACAGGTATATCGATTCAACGCGGGTCTATCAGGGCAGGCTTGCCGGTATCGAACCGGAGCTGATTGCGACGGTGGAGCGGCATACGGTGGGCGCGGTTTATCCGGACCTGACCTTCATTCTCGACGTCAATCCGAGAATCGGGGTCGCCAGGGCGCAGGCCAGAGGCGAATTGAGCCGATACGATTCGGCCTCCGATGCGGAACACATGACCGTGCGGCAGGGATTCCTCGACATCGCGGCAGCGGAGCCGATGCGTTGTGTGGTCGTCGACGGCAGCGAGGATGAGAACGAGATTGCCCGCCAGATCGCATCGGTTGTCGACCGCCGCATGCTGCAGCAGGGCTAGGGACGGGGCAATGGCGCGGGCGCCCGCACTTCAGGACATCGAGGCCGTGCCCGAGTCGGACCGGCTCGAAGGTTTCGCGCATCCGCGCGAAACCAAGCAGTGCTTCGGTCACGAGTCCGCCGAGCGCGAACTTGCTGGCGCGCTCAATCGAGGACAAGTGCATCATGCCTGGCTGTTGACGGGGCCGCCGGGGATCGGCAAGGCGACGCTCGCCTACCGGTTCGCCAAGTGCCTGCTGGCGGCTCCGCAAGAGCGGCGGGTGGGTTCTGGGTCGCTGGAGGTTGCCGCCAGTTCGCAGGCAAGCCGTCAGGTGCAGGTGCTGTCGCATCCAGGACTGCTCGTCCTGCGCCGGCCGTACGATCTGAAGGCCAAGCGCTTCACGGCTTCGATTCCGGTCGACGAGGTTCGCCGACTGCGTTCCTTTCTGGGTCACAGGGCGGCCGAGGGGAACTGGCGGGTGGTGATCGTCGACAGCGCGGACGATCTCAACATCAATGCGGCCAATGCGCTGTTGAAGTCGCTGGAGGAGCCGCCGCGACGGATGGTTTTCCTGCTGGTTTCTGCAGAGCCCGGGCGGCTTTTGAATACGATCCGGTCGCGCTGCCGCCGGCTCGATATCGGCGCGCTGCAACGCAAGGAGTTGATGGCAGCCGTCGAACAGGCCTACGCGGGCAGTGATGAAGACCCGCCGGCGGACGACATCGCCGGCCGGCTTGCGCAACTCGCTCAGGGCAGCGTGCGGCGCTTCATTGCGCTGCACTCAGCCGGAGGTATCGAGATCCATGAGAAAATCGGGAAAGTTTTCTCGCGTCTGCCCGCCGTTGATTGGGGGAGCGCGCACGATCTGGCGGAGAGTCTCGGGGGGGCTGCCGCCAGCGAGCGCTATACGCTTTATCAGGAGCTGTTGTTCGACGAACTGGCGCGGATCATCAAGGCGGCGGCGACGGGGCTGGGGGGGGAAGTGGCGGTGGAGCTCGGCGGGCGGCTCATTCGGCCGGACCGGCTTGCGTCATGGGCGGCCTTGTGGGAAACACTCGTTCGCGAGGAGGCCGAAACGCGCGCGCTCAATCTGGACCGCAAGGCCTTCATTCTCGGAACCCTTCAGCGGATCGAAGCCGCGGCCCGGCACTAACCGGCTGGCCGGATGGTTTATCCGATCCCGATAAACCGTTATGGCCTCCGGCATGTCCGATAAACGTTCGTTCTACATCACGACGGCAATTTCCTACCCCAACGGGGTGCCGCACATCGGGCACGCCTACGAAGCGATTGCAACCGATGCTATTGCCCGCTTCGAGCGGCTCGATGGGGCGGATGTCTACTTTTTGACGGGGACCGACGAGCACGGCATCAAGATGGTGCAGACAGCGCGCAAGGAAGGCATCACGGCCGCCGAGCTGGCCGACCGCAATACGCCGCGCTTCCAGGAGATGGTGGCGGCGCTCGGCTGCTCGAACGACGATTTCATCACCACCCGCGAAGAGCGCCACCACAAGGCGAGCCAGGAGATCTGGCGGCGCATGGAGGCGAACGGCGATATCTATCTCGACTCCTATGCCGGGTGGTACTCGGTGCGCGACGAAGCCTTCTACGACGAGAGCGAACTCACCTTGGGCGAGGACGGCGTCAAGCTTTCTCCGCAAGGAACGCCGGTCGAGTGGCTGGAAGAAGAAACCTATTTCTTCCGGCTGTCGGCCTACCAGGACAAGCTCCTGGCCCTCTACGAGGCCAATCCGGATTTCATCCTGCCGCCGGAAAGGCGAAACGAAGTGGCAAGCTTCGTCAAAGGCGGATTGCGGGACCTGTCGATATCGCGAACCACGTTCGACTGGGGCGTGCGGGTTCCAGGCAACGACAAGCACGTCATGTACGTCTGGGTCGACGCGCTGACCAACTACGTCACCGGTGTCGGGTTTCCGGATCAGGCGGATGAGAAATGGCGCTTCTGGCCGGCCGATGTGCATGTGATCGGCAAGGATATCGTTCGCTTCCACGCGGTCTACTGGCCGGCGTTCCTGATGTCGGCGGGGGTCGAATTGCCGAAGCGCGTTTTCGCGCACGGGGTCATGCTGATCAAGGGTGAGAAGATGTCGAAGTCGGTCGGCAACGTGCTCGACCCGTTCGATCTGGTTGCTGCATACGGTGTCGATCAGGTTCGCTATTTCTTCCTGCGCGAGGTCGCGTTCGGACAGGACGGAAACTATTCGCATGATGCGATCGTCAACCGCACCAATGCGGACCTTGCCAACGATCTGGGCAACCTGGCGCAGCGCTCGCTGTCGATGATCGCGAAGAACTGTGAAGGCATGGTTCCCCAACCCGGTGCGTTCACGGATGCCGACGAGGCGATCCTGGCGCAGGCCGACTTGATGTATGAGGCCGCTCGTCAGTCGATGGGCAGGCAGGCGATAGGAAATATCTCGACGGGGTATGGGCGGTGGTTGCCGAAGCGAACCGCTATTTTGCCGGCGAGGAGCCGTGGACGAAGAAGAAGACCGACTTCAAACGGATGGAAACGATCCTATATGTCACGGCGGAAGTCGTGCGCCAGATCGCCATCCTGGCGCAGCCGGCGGTGCCGGTGTCGGCGGGCAAGCTGCTCGATCTGTTGGCGATCGGCGAAGGGGCGCGGGACTTTGCGGCGCTGGGCGCGGGAGGGCGCCTGACACCGGGAACGCAG
>Ga0180009_10006262_pt1 | contig 12537 bp, 13 predicted proteins | sample OS_PC_MetaG_FD_123537 | JGI IMG/M metagenome (GOLD analysis project Ga0180009, IMG submission 123537) | Groundwater microbial communities from the Aspo Hard Rock Laboratory (HRL) deep subsurface site, Sweden - OS_PC_MetaG | ecosystem: Environmental > Aquatic > Deep subsurface > Groundwater...
AGCTTCGGGAATTTCTTCCCGCAAACCCTGATTGGAAAAGCTGAACACCAAAACACCCATTTTCTGCAACCGGGCACGAACATCGGTTTGGGCGGAAAATTTGACGGCCTGATGGCGGCTGAGGCGGCGGCCGGCGCCGTGAGCTGACGATGCGAAAGTCAAGGCCGCGCCCTGCTCGGTGCCGCGCAGGACATAGGAACGGCTACCCATACTGCCCGGGATGATCACCGGCTGACCCGTATCCCTGAATTTTTCCACCACGTCGACATGACCGGGGGGAAAAGCCCGCGTGGCCCCCTTGCGGTGCACCAGCAGATTGGTCATGTCTTTGCCGATGCGGTGCTTTTCAAATTTGGCAATATTGTGGGCTTGATCATAAACCAGTGCCAGACCGAGTTTTTCCCGCCCCTGCCGGAAAATTCTTTCAAAAATCGCCACGATGTCTTCCTGGAGCAGCTGGCGGTTGGCCCAGGCGAAATTGCTGGCCGCGTTGAGCGCCTGCAGGTAATTCCGTCCTTGCGGGGATTGGATGGCAGCGTGCACCAGTTGCGGATCCTTCAGCCTGGCACTGCCGAGGTTTTTTTTGCGGAATATTTCAATATAATCGGAAGCGATCTGGTGGCCGAAACCGCGCGAACCGGTGTGGATCATGATGGCAACGTGATCCTTTTCCAGGCCGAACAAACGGGCAGCTGGCGCATCGTATATTTCCTCTACGGCCTGGATCTCGATGAAATGGTTGCCCGAACCCAGCGAACCCACCTGGGGACCTCCGCGCTCATAAGCCTTGGCGCTGATGACCCCCGGCGCCTCGAACGGCAGGCAACCCCCGGACTCGATGAAAGCCAGGTCGGCGGCCTGGCCGCCAAAACTGCGAACGATCTCCCGGGCGCCGCCGCTGATGACGCGCAAAAATTCCTTCTTGTCAAGTTTGTAATTGCTGCGCGGCGTCAAACCGCTAGGGATGCGCTGCAAAATCGCATAGCCGACACTTTCGGCGGCGGCGCTGAATTCGTTTACCGGGATGGAGCTCGCTAGCAAGCGCACCCCGCAGTTGATGTCATAGCCCACGCCGCCCGGCAGCACCAGGCCATCGTCGGCCGCAAAAGCCGCCACGCCGCCAATGCAAAAGCCGTAGCCGTAATGGATATCGGGCATGGCCAGCGAATTCCCGACCAACCCGGGAAGGCAGGCCACGTTGACCACCTGCTCGATGGAGCCGTCATCCTTTGCCTGCCGCAAAATTTCTTCCGAGGCAAAGACCTCGGCGTCGGCGGCCATGGCCTTGTCGGCACTCTTGCTCAAGCGCCAGCGCCAGGGGGATATTTTTTCAAAATTCCTGGATATGGACATTTAAATATCGAAAACCATGGCCGCGCTTTTCATGCCTTTTTGTTCCACTACGCGCAGGTTGTGATAGGTGACCGCTTTGATGTCGACTTTCGGCACGGACCCGCAAGGGGCCAAGCGCAGCAGCGCCTCCAGCCGGCAGTCGTCGGCATGGATGAATTCCAGGGCATGTACCTGTTTTTTTTTCTGGTAAGCAAGGAACAGCACCTCGGCCAAAAAGTTCACCAGGACGTTCTCCGGCCCGTCGCCGCTGTAACTGAAATGAAATGATTCGTCGCCGCAGGTTTTCCGGGGGCGGGAACCGAAAAGCAGGAGATTCAAGCCTCGCAAGGCGTTTTCATAAAGGCCGTAGAAATCCCGGCCCTTGAACCTGATCCCCGTGTCGGCCGTGGTGGAGAATACCTCATAATTTTTCATTTTTTGCCAGGTCGCGCAGCATCCGGCGGGTGAAATCGCGCGTGTCTTCTCGGTGCAAGGCGACATGGATCAGGGTTTCAATATAGCCCAGGGTGGTGCCGGCATCAAAACGCCGCCCCTCGAAAAAATAGCCCAGCACCCGGCGCTTTTTCATCAATTGGATGACGGCGTCGGTCAACTGGATCTCGGCACCGGCGCCATGGGCCGTCTCCCGCAAAAGCGGGAATACGTCAGGAGTCATGATGTAGCGGCCGATGACGGCGAAATTGGACGGGGCGTCGGCAAGGGCCGGCTTTTCCACCAGTTTTTCGATCTGGAACACGCGCTCGGCGATGAACTTGCCCGCGGCAATGCCGTAACGGGGAATATCGGCGCGGGGGACCTCCATGAAAGCGATGACCGGGCATTGGTATTTTTCATGAACCTCAAGCAGCTGGGCCATGGCTGGCCGTTCGGAAATGATCAGGTCATCGGGGAGCGAAATGGCGAAGGCCTCGGCGCCGACAACTTTTTCGGCCAGGGCGATGGCGTGGCCGAAACCCAGGGCCTGCTGCTGGCGTAAAAAAATGAAATTTTTATGGTAAAATTCCTTCAAGCCGTCCAACAGATGGGATTTGCGGTGCTTTTTTAAAAACTCCTCCAGTTCGGGATGGGGAGAAAAATAGTTTTCCAGGGCCTCCTTGCCGCGGGCCGTGATGAAGACGAAATCTTCGAAACCGCTCTGCAGCGCTTCCTCGACGGCATACTGGATCAGGGGCTTGTCAATGACCGGCAGGATCTCCTTGGGAATCTCTTTAGTTGCGGGTAGGAAACGCGTACCGACTCCAGCGACCGGGAATACGATTTTCATTGCCATGACCCTATTTTAACGCGATCGGGCGTATCTTGCAACCTCAGGCGCCGCGGCGGCCTGAAGCGCTTAATTTTCTTGACAGGCGTGGGAAAATGGAGTATATATAATTCTCACCGATTGTTGTAAATTAAAAAAAAAGGAGTGTGATCGCAATTGGCTTTTGTAGAAGTTCAGCAGGGCGAATCGTTTGAAAGCGCCCTGCGCCGATTCAAAAGAAAAGTGCAGATGGAAGCCATTATCAAGGAGATCAAGAAGCACACCGCCTATTTAAAACCAGGCGAGCGCAAACGCTTGAAGGCCGCCCAGGCCAAAAAGCGCATGCGCAAGCGGATGAGAAGAGACATTTCCGAGCTTTAGGAATCACTGCAAGCGGGGCGTAGCGCAGCCTGGTTAGCGCGCCTGCCTTGGGAGCAGGAGGTCGGTAGTTCAAATCTACTCGCCCCGATAATCAGGCAGGCACCCGTAGCTCAATGGATAGAGCAGCTGACTTCTAATCAGCAGGCTGCAGGTTCGAGTCCTGCCGGGTGCGCGGATAAGGCATCAATCCCCGGTTTAGAGAAACTCAAAACGCAGGCGATCAATAAATCCAGGCAAAAATCCAGTTAAAAATCCAGAGCCCGCATTGCAATATTATTGTGACCGTGGTAACTTGAAAACAGATAAAAATCAGGAGGACAGAGATGAAAACGAAAAAATTCAATTTACACTGGCAAAGTGTACTTTTGGGAATGGTGCTGTGCCTAGTGCTGGTGGTTTTCGTGGCCAGCAAGGCCCCTGCAAACCAGGTTGACGGCACGGTGGGGCCGCGGGTCATGCAACGTGCGGCGAACCTGAACGATGTATGGGAAAAGACCAATGCCCTGGAAGCAAAGACCATCGCCATGGACGAGCGTCTTATTCGCATCGAACAGAAAATCGACCTCCTGCAGAAGACGGTGCACAATGGCTTTAATGTTATAGATAGAACGCTGGCCAACAAGAAATAAATCCCGGGTATTCAGCTGACCTCAAAAGAAAATAGCGAATCTATACCTATTTCCCGCTCAAAACGCTGAAGGCCCCGTCGATCGGCTTGCCCTACACGATAATGGCCGTGACGGCTTGAAAATCCCGGCACTCAGTTCCGCGTCTCCTTGCCCATGTAGACCTGGAAAGCCTCGTCGACCGATTTGCCGTAGACGGTGATGGCCGTGATGGCATTGGTCAGGCGAACGGCTTCTTCCAGGGGCTTTTGGTGAATGTTGCGGCCGGTGGCGTTGCCCGAGGCGCCGGCAATGAAGATCTGGTCGTGCAATTGCTGCAGGAAGGCCTTGGGCTCCATGCTGGAACCTCCGGCGCAGACCACTTTTGTCCGGCCGGCCGCCTTGATCGCCTGCTTTAAGCTCTCAGCCGGTTTCTGGCCCTCTTTTTTCGGATAGTTGACTTTGACGAAATCGCTGCCCAGGGTGGCGGCCACACCCGTGGCGCCGGCGATCAATTCGGGGGATTTTTCATCCTTGACCGCCTTGCCGCGCGGATAGATCCACAGCACCGTGACCAGTCCATGCCGATGGGCCCAATACACCGCCTGGGCCGCTTCGCGGATCATGGTGTTTTCATATTCGCTGCCCAAATACACGGTATAGCCGACCCCGAGGATGTTCAGGCCGGTGTTTTTCTTGAATTCAGCCACCTGGCGCACGTCGATCATCTGCGTGGAAAGGGGATCCTGCTGGGCCGTTTTCACCAGGTTGGTCTTGGAATTCAGCTTGACCAGGTAGGGAATATCCGGGTAATCATTGGCATAGAGCGAGATCAATCCCAGTTGGGCGGTAAACACTCCGATCTCGGCCTGGCTGGCGATCTTGAAAAGATGTTCGGGATCGTTGTCGTCGGCGGCAATGCCCTCACCGTAAAAATCGTCGTTCAAATGTTCGATCTTCTGATCGCCGGCGAACAGCATCAGCCGTCCCGAGCCCAGGGTTATTTCATCGTAATTGCTCAGATATTCGTTGAGAGCATCATTGGGAACATCGGCCGGAATATAGGTTTTTTCTTCCATGGTTGCCTCCTGTTTTCATGATATAAAAAAAAAAAAATAATTGCAACCGCGGCCAGGATGGCAAGAAGCCAAAAAAAAACCCGCCCTCGCAGAGAGCGGGTTTTTTGATAAGGAATAGGTTGATATGAGAACTTTTTTTAATCGACTCCTCAATAGGTGCAGTAGCAGGCGGCGTAACCAACATTGTTGCAGCCATACTTGATCCGCATGAAGCCGGCTTCGCCCCAGCCGGTGCCCCAGGAATTCTTCATCAGCCAAGTGCCCGTGGCATCGTCCCAGCCGCAGAGGATGACGGCATGGTTGACCCTGTTCACCTTCTTCTTGCAGGAAGTGAAGATACCGCCAGTGTAGGCCTGGAAATAACGGTCAACATAAAATGCGACCGAAACAGATCCATAAGTATAGATGGCGTTCTTGATGGCATCTACCGAAGGCACGGAATTGCTGGCGCCGACATAGGCCCAAGAAGCGGCCGGGTACCAGGTCGGCGAGGCGCAATACGCACAGTTCGAATCCAGGGCAGTGTAGGGGAAGCAGGTCTCGGGCATGGCGCCGGGATAATAGGGGTTGCCTGCGTCGATCATGTCAAAGGCGAAGAAGCCGCCGCTGCAGCCCCAGTTCCAGGGATTGCAGGAGACCAGGTGCTGTTCGGACAGATCATAAGTCAAACCATTTTTAAATTTAATGGCTGCTTCCAGGCCGGCGATGGTCGAAAACGCCCAACAGGAGCCGCAGCTGGCCTGGTTCTTAATGGGAGTGTACGTGCCGATGAACGACGTGGGCAGCGTGGCGGCCACGGTGGCAACATCACCCGGTTCGTAAGCAGAGGAAATGGCCGGCTTCAATTCGGGTTTGAAATTGCACAACTGCTCGATGCTGTACTGCATGGCCGGGTTGGGACCGATCTGGAAGTCCCAGCCGTTGGCCTTCATTTCGGCGCGCATGGCCGCCAACTCGTTCTGCAGCGCTTCCCTTTTGGCCACCGGATTGTCGGCCCTTTCTTCATTGCCGGTCAGCAGTCCCGGCATAAAAACCAGAGACATGAAAATGCCAACCAGACAAAAACCCAACATCCACTTTTTCATCCCTTTCATGTTGATTTTTTTTCTCCTTGTTTTATGGAATTTTTTTTCCAAAACCTTTTTAAAAACAAATCTATTACGATTTTCATTGTTTTTATAATAGAAATTCAAAAAATTGAACACAATCGGGCAAAATAGGGAATTTCAGTTGTATTAATTATATTATTCCATACAACAAAAGTTGTATTTTCGTTTTGACAATATTATAATTTCATGCATGACCCTGAAGAAAAAAATCATTTTTTTCATTGCCGGGTTGGGGCTGGTCTTTTCCTTGCTGTTTCTGTTGTTCAACCATCTGACCATCAATCATTCGGAAAATGAACAAAAAATCATTTTTACCACCAAGGTCGCCCAACGGTTATCCCATGTGATTGCCAACGAAAAAAAGAGGATCGCCACCCTCTGCAACGATTGGGCTACCTGGGACGCGATGTATGGCTACGCGGAAAAACCGTCCAAAGAATTCGAAGCGGAGTCGCTGCCTGGCAGCGTGGTTCCCGCATCTGATTTAAGCCTGATCCTGATAGTGGGCCGCGACCGGCAAGTGATCTTTCACCAGGGTTTTGACCAGAACAGCAGCCGTTTTGTCAGTTTCGATCTGGGCAATACGTCTGAAAATCCATTGTGGAAAAGCCTCATGCTTTCATTTTCCCGGCCTGAACAGGAAAGCTTCATCGCTGCCACTGAATTCGGCCCCTTGATTATCATTTCGGCACCGATCATGCACAGTAACGGTAAAGGGCCCATGAACGGCCGGGTCGTTATGGGCCGCTTGGCGGACCGATCTTTCATGCAAAGGCTCGGCGCTGCCATCCAAGAAAAGACCACTCTGTTGACGCCCACCAACCTGCAAAAGGACCTGGCTCAGAATGAATTGAGATCGTTGTTCGAAGCTGATTTTTATTTTAAAGAAAACAAAAACTTCCTGCGCATCTACAGCTTGTTCCGGGGCGCGGACCAACGAGCGATTTTTGCCGTCAGGATCGACGCCGACAAGACCCTGTTCAGCCTTCAGGAAAAAGCCAGGCAGTATTTCCTGATCTCACTCTTGCTCAGCATTCTACTGATCGGCCTGCTTTTTTTCTGGTTCATTGACCGCATGCTGCTGAAACGCCTGCAGAGCATTTCGGAAAGGGCCAGACAAATCCTTACGTTTGATGATCTTTCCATACGCATCAACGAAGAACGGAACGACGTAATTTCTCTTTTGAGCAACGACATCAACAAGATGCTGGAGCGGCTGGAAAACGAAAACATCCGCCATCAGGAAATGGAGCGCCGCCTGGTCATGAACGAAAAACTGGTCGCCACGGGCAGGCTGGCCGCCAACATCGCCCATGAGATCAACAATCCGCTTTTCGCCATCAGCAACTCGCTCGCCGTCATCAAAAAGCAGATCAAAAATGCCAGCAGCGATATCATGGAGGTCCTGCCCCTGGCCGAAAAAGAGATCAAGCGGGTGCGCAAGATTACAAGAAAACTGCTGGACTACGGCAAGATCAATCTGGAGACCTTCAAGGAAAGCGCTATCGATTCCATCCTGGATACGGCCTGCGCTGTGTTGAAATTAAGCAAGCAGATCAAAAACACCGCCATTGTCCGCAATAAAAAAAACGGAGAACTGCCGATCTTCTGCAACCCGGACAGCCTGCAGCAGGTTTTCATGAACTTGATCCTGAACGCCAGCGAAGCCATGAACGGCCGCGGGGAGATCGCCATTGAAGCCGAGCGGACCGGCGATGCGTACGAGATCCATTTCAGGGATTCGGGCCCCGGTTTTCCAGTTGCAGTCAAGAAAAGAATATTCGAACCGTTCAACTCTTCCAAAGAAACTAAAGGGGCCGGCCTCGGGCTCTATATCTCCTACCATATCGTCAAAAGACACGGCGGCAGCATGATCCTGAACGAAACGTGCCGATCCGGGGCCCACCTGATCGTGACGATGCCGCGGCGGGGAAGAAGGGAAAATGCGTGAAAAACCGCAATTGCTGATCGTTGATGATGACCTTGAGGTGCTTAAAAGCCTGCAGCTCTGGTTAAAAAATGAAGGTTTCAATGTTTTTACGGCTGCCAATAAGAAACAAGCCGAGGAAATAGTCAAAAAAGAAAACATCGCCGTCTGCCTGGTCGATCTGCGCTTGAAAAGCGAAGATGGCCTGCGCATCAGCGCTGAATTGAAATCCCTGGACGAACTGTTGCGGATCATCATCATCACCGGCTATCCGACATATGAAAGCGCCATCGACGCCATAAAAACCGGACTATTCGATTATCTTTCCAAATCGACCGACAATGACGCCATCCTGCGCAAGATCAACACCGCGGTGGAAGAGCGGGACCGGGAATTCGCCCAGAAAGAGGACGGCAACAAAAACAAATTCAACATCATCCCTCTATGCCACCACCTGCTGGTCAAGGAGGGTCTGGAAAATTTTTTCAGCGAAAACACGGAATACTGCCTGCTGCACACCTACCATGCATTCGATTACGTCAAGAAAAGCGATTTCAACCTCGAGGCGGCGCTGCTGCTGATCTGCGCATCCTGCAACCATATGTTTTTAGAAAACCCGGAAAATATGTTCACCAGTTTGAAGATCGTTTTCCCGAACGCCAAAATGGTTGTCATCAACTGTGATTACAATGACGACAAAAAAAGGGAATTGATCCGCTGCGGCGCCAAGGGCTTTTTGCCGGCCAACACCGGCAAAGCCAATTTCAAGAAGGCCCTGGACTGCATACTGGGGGGGCAGATCTGGATCAGCCGCGAACTGTCGCACCAGCTGCTCAGCGAACTTCTGGAAGACACCAACCCCGGAATCGTCTACAGAAAACCACTCAACACCTTCGGTTTGACCAACCGTGAAATTGAGATCCTGCAGGCCCTGGCTTCGGGCCTTTCCAATTTCGCCATCAGTGAAAAACTGTTTTTAAGCGAAAAAACCGTCAAGACCCACACCCATCATATTTTCAAAAAAATGCAGGTCAAGACCCGCACCCAGGCGGTGATAAAAGCCATGGAATTTCACATCATCTGATCGCCGGCGGGGCCGAAGATCAGGTTCCAGGGTTTTCCTTAAGGTATTTCAACAACAAATGATGGATTTTTTTTTCCTGGCCGGCCAACAGGCTCTCATGCTTGGCCAGCAAGCCGGTTTCTCCCCTTTTTAATGGGCCGGAGAGCGAAGCGCGCCAGCCGAATTTTTTTACATTGCGCAACACCTGTTCGACCAGGGGGAACAGAATCTCCAGGCCGGGACGACTTGAGGTTTGCCGCAATCTCCCTTCAGCGAACTTCATGCCGGCAATAAAATAACTGGCCGCGGCGATCGCCGCCATGTGCAAACACATCTTGTCCCCTGCGGGGATCAACAGGACCCGGGCTTGCAGATCAGCGGCGATGCGGCGGGCCCGGGTCACGGCCGCTTTGTCCCCTTCCAACAGAAAAGTAATGCCGGCACACAGGTCTTCATCCTCCCGGAAGCCGACAAAGGTCTGCAGCGGCGAGAACGAAGCCACCCGGGCCCCGGCCCGGCGCAAGGGTGATAATTCGTCCGAAGTCAGGGAATTGGACGCATGAAAAAAGATCTTGCCCCGCAGTGCGGTTTGGGCGGCAACGGCTTGGGCTACGGCCTTGATCTTGGATTCCTGCACCGCGATAAAAACAAAATCGGCGCGGCGCACCAGTTCGGCCAGGTCGGAAGTCCAGCGCGAAGCGAAATGGCCTCCTTTCGCTTTCTGGAAGATATGCTGCAGGACATAGCCTTTTTTCTGCAGGGAAGCGGTCAAATTCAAGCCCACATAACCGGCACCGATCAGGGAAAAACGGTTCATTTATTCACTGTTGAAAATTTTCAGCCATTGTTCCACTTCATTCTGGGAAACCCGGGCGTTCACCCGTTTCAGGGTTTCCTCCTTTTTCCCATGCAACACAAAAGCTTTTTTCAAAGTGAAATAGAATTCAATGGAATTGATGGTTTTGGCGCCTTTTTCCTTGGCAAAGGATTTCAGCTCGCGGTCAGTGGTCACCAGAACGGTCTCTTTCAGATGCTGATAGTTTTCCAGGATCTTCTTGATCTCATCATCGGCGCTGAGGCCGTAACGTGGATAAACCACGGTCAGTTTGGAGTTGATGGGATTGCGCAATTCGCTGCCCTGCGGCTCCCCGTCAAAGACAACCGTGATCTTGGTGTTTTTACTCTCCTGGAATTTTTTGATAATGGAAATCATTTTGGTTCGCGCTTCGGGGTCGGAGAGGGAAAAATCCGGGGCGCAGCCGATCAGGTTGTTGCCGTCGATGATGTATGGCATTTAGATTTCGATCGATCCTCCCGGTTGTAGAATGGTCACCTCGCTGGTCGCTCCGACCCGTTCCCTAAACTCCTGCGGCGAAGAATGGATCAGGGCGAAGGTATCATAATGGATGGGAACGACCCGGGGCACGCGCAACAACTCGACGGCTTTGGCGGCCAGGCGCGGCGTCATGTTGTAGCGGCCGTCAATGGGCAGGAAAGCGATATCCGGTCTGTACATCTCTCCGATCAATTGCATCTCCAAGGTCAGTCCGGTATCACCGGCGTGGTAGACGGTCTTGCCGTCCATGGCCACGATGATGCCCGCGGCCGTGCCGCCCAAGCCGGCGCTGTGAAAAGCCGGCACCAGGGAAATGTCCACTCCTGACACATTGACAGTGCCACCGATGCCCATGCCCTCGGCCATGATTTTTTTTTCAGCAGCGGCCAAAGCGATTTCATGCAACGCCACCAATGTGGCCCCGGTTTTCTGGCAGATGGCGAAACTGTCGCCCATATGATCGCCATGGTCGTGGCTGACCACGACCAGGTCGGCGCGGGCAATATCCTGCGCCCGCAGGGAGGCCATGGGATTGCCGCTTAAAAAAGGATCGATAAAAACAATTTTGCTGCCTTCGATCTTCAGGGCCGCGTGCCCGAGCCAGGTGATGTTCATGATCACTCCTCAGCCTGGGGGCCAGTTCATCTGGCGCCCGCCCAGAATATGCAGGTGCAGGTGAAAAACCGACTGTCCGGCATCCGGCCCGGTATTGATCACCAGGCGGTATTGCGCTAGCCCGATTTTTTCAGCCGCATTTTTTGCAGCCATAAGCAAATGCCCCAACAACTGCGGATCGCGCGCCTCTTTTAAGGAAGCCACATGCCGGCGTGGGATCAGCAAAATATGAATAGGCGCCTGGGGCTGCAGGTCTTTGAAAGCGACGGTCAGGTCATCCTCGTAAACGAACGGGGTCGCGATCTCACCGCTGGCGATCTTGCAAAAAATGCATGAATCCATTTTTACCCCCGGATGATTGTAATGGCTGCGCCCAATTTTTGCAATTTGTCCGGCATGTTTTCGTAACCGCGGAACAACTGGTAGGAATTTTGGATGATGGTTTCACCTTCAGCGATCAGTCCGCCGAGGATCAGCGCGGCCGAAGCACGCAGGTCCGTGGTTTTCAAGATCGCGCCGCGCAGCCGGGCCGGCCCCTTGATGATCGCCGCATCGTTCTGGATCTTGATGTCGGCTCCCAGACGGTTCAATTCACCCACATGGCGGAAACGATCATTGAATATCGTTTCCCTGATCCGGGAAACTCCATCCGCCTGGGTCAACAGCGTGGTCAACTGCGCCTGCAGATCGGTGGGGAAGCCAGGATAGGGCTCGGTGATCACTTCGGCCGGCGCCAGGGATTTCCCGCCTTTCACGTAGATCGCCTCGGCGGAAACGTTAATATCGGCGCCCATGCCCCTGAGGATCTCCAGCAGGCTGCCCAGGTGTTCGGGGATCACTCCCTGCAAATGGATCTCGTTGCCAACGAAACAACCGGCAATGAGATATGTCCCGGCTTCGATGCGGTCGGGGATGATGCGGTGGCAGGCGCCATGCAGCCGTGTCCGGCCGCGGACAACGACTGTTTCGCCGTCGGGGCTGGAGATATCGGCTCCCATTTCCTGCAGCAGGCGAATCAGGTCGGTCACCTCCGGTTCAAGGGCGCAATTGCTCAGAACCGTAGTGCCTTCGGCCAATGTCGCGGCCATGAGCAGGTTTTCGGTCCCGGTCACGGTCTTGCCAGGGAAAGCGTACTCAATGCCCTTGAGTCGCCGGCAACGGGCGACAATATATTCGCCTTCCGCTTGAATTTCCGCCCCCATCCGCTCCAACCCCTGCAGGTGGAAATCGATTTTCCTCTCACCGATGGAACAGCCGCCGGGAAAGGAGATCTTGGCGTAACCGTGTCGTGCCAGCAGGGGACCGAGCAGCAGGATCGACGCCCGCGTGGTCTGGGCGGTCTGCACAGAAACCAGGGGTGAGCGCAAAACCGGCATGGTCTCGCGTATGGAATTGCCGCGGATTTCCCCTTGGGCACCGATTTCACCGAGGGCGGCATGCATGACCTTGATATCTTCCACTAGGGGGACATTGTGAAATTCGAGCGTTTCGGAACTAAGACAAACAGCAGCCAACTCAGGCAGAGCGGCGTTCTTGGCGCCGGAAATGGCGACACTGCCCGTTAATGGCTTGCTTCCCTGAATAGAAATTGTTATGTCTTGCATATGGTCAAAAACGAGCCAGCAACGGACTTTACGGCCCAGTCAGGGCTTCAATATACATACTTCGCGGAGCAAAGTCAAGAAAGCCCTCAAGATGTTCGACCCGTATTGCCTCATCTAATAATCTACCTGAACGACGATTCGTTGCCTCATGGAAAAAACTACCTGAAAAGTAGGAGAATGACACCAAAGAGATCAGGCAAGAGACCTGATAAGCGAGGTGTC
>Ga0180009_10006263_pt1 | contig 12535 bp, 7 predicted proteins | sample OS_PC_MetaG_FD_123537 | JGI IMG/M metagenome (GOLD analysis project Ga0180009, IMG submission 123537) | Groundwater microbial communities from the Aspo Hard Rock Laboratory (HRL) deep subsurface site, Sweden - OS_PC_MetaG | ecosystem: Environmental > Aquatic > Deep subsurface > Groundwater...
AATAATAAATATTAATAATTAATATAGTACCAAAGATTGTGGGTGCTTAGTGCTTAATATTTCCTGCTTAGGTGCTTTGTAATTGACCTTTGCACTTAAGGTCTTTTTTATTTTTTAAAAAAGATTAATTCATAAATGGAGGAATTTTGATAAACATTAAAAAAAGAAATATTGTTAAACAACTTGCTGAGAAATTTTCAAATGCAAAGAGTGTTATATTAGCAGATTATGGTGGATTTTCAGTACAAGAAATGAATGAGTTGAGGGGTAAATTCCGAGAATCAGAAATAGAATTTAGGATTATAAAAAATACACTATCAAAGATAGCACTAAAGAAAGCGAAAATAGAAGGATTGGATGATTACCTTGTTGGACAAACAAGCGCTACCTTTAGTTACGCTGAACCTATTTTACCTGCAAGGATATTAAAAAATTTTAATATAAATGGAAAAACTCTGAAAATTAAAGCAGGTTATGTTGAAGGAGAAGTCTTTGGATTTGATGAAATTATACAATTAGCAGATTTACCTTCAAAAGAAGAATTAATTGCCAGTTTAACAAGACATATTGCCAATCCATTAATTAATTTTGTAAGAGTTTTAAAGAATCCTATTGTTGGCTTATTAAATCAGCTTAATATGATAGCAGAATCAAAAAAAGGAAAAAAATCAAATCTGAAAAAGTAAAAATTTAAAGAAAATTGAAAGCTTTGGGCAAAGTTTCTTGACTGAAATGTCTGCGAAACCATGCCACAAAGCTTCTGACTAAAATTAAAAAAAATAAAACTAAAAAATTGGAGGAAAAATGGTAGAAAAGAAAAAAGTTAGCGAAAAAGCTACTAAAGAGAAAAAAGTTAGCACTAAAGCTACAGAGAAGAAAAAGGTTGATACTAAAATTACGGAAAAGGAGAAAATTAGTACTAAAGATATTATAAAAGCTGTTGAGGATATGAGTGTAAAGGAGCTAGCAGAACTTGTTAAGATGTTAGAGGAGAAATTTGGAACAGTAGCAGCAGCACCTGTAGCTACTACTGGCACTAAAGAAGAAGTAAAGGAAGAGGAAGAAAAAATTGAATTTGATGTGGTATTAGCTAATGTGGGAGAAAAGAAGATTCAAGTTATAAAAGAGGTGAGAGCTTTAACAAAATTAGGTCTAAAAGAAGCAAAATCATTGGTAGATAATGCCCCCGAAGTAGTGTTAAAGGATGTTAGTAAAGATGATGCTGAAAATGCGAAGAAGAAGCTGGAGGAAGTTGGCGCTACTATTGAGATTAAGTAATTATCAATATTAATATTACAATATATTAAAATTGTGTATTTTATACTTCATATGTATAATTCACGCAATATATAGACATTAATTGAAATAGAAAAGCTCAATATTTAAAAAAATTTTAAAAAAATTTATAAATTTTAGTTGAATTTATTAGTATATTAATGATATAATAAAAGTTTATAAACTTTATTTAATTAATATATTAATGTATAATTATTATATAAATAATTATTTGAAGTATTTATTCTACTAAATATTAATTCTACTAAATTATTCCTTTTAAAACAAAGAGGAGTGATTTTTTTTGTCTAAAAAACGCTACAAAAAAATAGAAAGATACAATTATTCCAGTGCTAAAGAGATCATGGATACACCAAATCTTATTGATATTCAGAAGAAGTCATTTGAGGAATTATTAAAACATGGAATAAAAGAGGTACTTGATGATATATCTCCTATCGAGGATTTTACAAAAACACTTCAACTTGAATTTGGTGATTATCATCTTCATGAAATGGATAAGAAAACAAAAAAAACATCCAGCGAAGTTTATCAAAAATGCCCAAACTGTAATAAGAATATAGATATAAAATTCAATGAAGATATTTGTAAAGAGATAGATATTACTTATTGTGCACCTCTATGGGTTCTTGCAAGACTGAAGAACAAGGAAACTGGTGAAATAAAAGAACAACCAGTATTTTTAGGAGATTTACCACTTATGACTAGGAAGGGAACCTTTATTATTAATGGAACTGAGAGGGTAGTTGTTAGTCAGCTTGTTAGATCTCCAGGTGTTTACTTTGATAGGGAGGTAGATAGAGAAACAGATGAAACTCTATTTAATTGTAAACTTATCCCGAGTAGAGGAGCATGGTTAGAAATGATCTTTAGTAAGAAGAATGCTTTATTTATGAGAATTGATAGAAAAAGGAAGCTACCTATAACCACATTTTTAAAGGCACTCGGATTTGGAGACAATGAAAAACTTAAAGAATTGTTCAAACATTCAGAAGTAATAGATAAAACATTAGAAGTAGATACAGCAGAGTCGCGTGAAGAAGCATTAATAGAAGTTTATAAAAAACAGAGACCTGGGGAACCACCAACTTTGGATAGTGCCGAAGCTCTTATTGATAACTTATTCTATAAACCAAAAAGATATGACCTGGGAAGAGTAGGTAGATATAAGTTGAATAAGAAATTACAATTAGATATACCTTTAGAAAAAACCACTCTGTCAGAGGAAGATATTTTAGCAATAGTTAGATATATGATTCAGTTAAATCAGGGATTAGGGGAAATCGATGATATAGATCATTTTGGCAATCGTAGGGTAAGAACAGTTGGTGAGCTAATTCAAAACCAGTTAAGAATAGGTTTCTCAAGAATTGAGAAAGTTGTTAAGGATAGAATGACGACTCAAGATGTAAATGTTGTAACACCCCAATCACTGATTAATATAAGACCTATGGTTGCTATATTAAGGCAGTTCTATGGCAGCAGTCAGCTATCTCAATTTTTGGATCAAACAAATCCTTTAGCTGAATTAACACATAAAAGGAGATTGACGGCTGTAGGACCAGGTGGTTTAAGTAGAGAGAGAGCAGGATTTGAGGTTAGAGATGTTCATTCATCTCATTATGGTAGGATGTGTCCAATAGAAACTCCTGAAGGTCCAAATGTAGGTCTTATTGGCTCCTTAGCGACTTATGCAAAGATAAGTGATATGGGATTTATACAAACACCATATAGGAAAGTTGAAAAAAGTATCATAACAGATGAAATAGAATATATTGATGCTGACGAAGAGGAAGAACATGTGATTGCTCAATATAATATTCCCGTAAATAAGAAAGGAAAGATTAAAGGGAAAGAAGTTGTAGTGAGGAGAAGAGGTGAGGTAGATACAGTTGTTTCTAATAAAGTAGATTATATAGACATATCACCAAGACAGATATTTTCTATTTCTACCTCGTTGATTCCATTTTTAGAGCATGATGATGCACCACGTGCACTTATGGGTTCAAATATGCAAAGGCAGGCAGTACCATTAATTAAAACCGAAGCACCATTGATAGGAACTGGTATGGAACATAAAGCAGTAATTGATTCAGGTGATGTCATATTAGCTAAAGAGAATGGAACTGTAACCAAAGTATGTGCAGATTATATAGAGATAGATTACAAGAATTTAGGTTCAATAAGACATAAATTACATAAATTTAGAAGATCAAATCAAGGAACTTGTGTAAATCAAAAGCCTTTAGTTTATGCTGGAAATAAAGTAAAAAAGAACGAGATCATAGTCGATGGACCAGCAATAAGTGATGGAGAACTGGCATTAGGGAAAAATTTGTTGGTAGCATTTTTACCTTGGGAGGGTTATAACTTTGAGGATGCAATTATTATCAGTGAAAGGTTAGTGAAAGAGGATATTCTTTCATCAATTCATATAGAGAAGCATGAGATTGAAGCAAGAACTACCAAATTGGGTGATGAGGAAATTACCAGAGACATACCAAATGTTAGTGAAGAAACATTAAAAGATTTAGATGAAAGAGGAATAATTAGAATTGGGGCTGAGGTCAAAGCAGGTGATATTCTAGTTGGGAAGGTGACACCCAAAGGTGAAACAGAATTGACAGCAGAAGAAAAGTTACTCCGTGCCATATTTGGAGAGAAGGCAAAGGAAGTAAGAGATACTTCTTTAACAGTTCCACATGGAGAGTCTGGTAAAGTAATGGACGTGAAATCTTTTTCAAGGGAAGAGGGACACGAACTTGCTCCAGGCGTAGACAAATTGGTTAGAGTTTATATTGCAAAAAAAAGGAAAGTATCAGTCGGGGACAAGTTATCAGGAAGGCATGGAAATAAGGGCGTAATTTCAATAATACTTCCTGAAGAGGATATGCCTTACATGGAAGACGGAACCTCTGTAGATGTTGTTTTAAATCCATTGGGTGTTCCTTCAAGAATGAATGTTGGACAGATATTAGAAACCCATTTAGGATGGGCTGCAAAAGTAGGATGGGATGATGATGGTGTAAAAAGAAGTGATGATGGGTCTGTTTACATATCAACTCCTATTTTTGAAAGTGCTAATGAAAATGAAATAAGAAAAGCGCTCAAAAAAGCAGGATTACCAACAAGTGGAAAAACCTGGTTGTATGGTGGAAGAACTGGAAAAAGATTTAAACAGCCAATTACAGTTGGTTATATGTATATAATGAAATTACACCATTTAGTAGATGATAAAATTCATGCAAGGTCAACAGGACCCTATTCTTTAGTAACCCAACAACCACTTGGAGGTAAAGCTCAATTTGGTGGACAGAGATTTGGTGAGATGGAAGTGTGGGCTCTTGATGCTTATGGAGCAGCTTATACTCTTCAAGAAATGTTAACAATAAAATCTGATGATGTTTTTGGAAGAGTAAAAGCATATGAAGCAATTGTTAAAGGGGAGTCGATTGAAGCTCCCAATATACCAGAATCTTTTAAAGTACTTGTTAAAGAGATTAAAAGTTTAGGATTAAATGTTGAAATTCTATCTGAGAAGGGAGAAAAGTTAGAGTTAATAGATACTGGTGAAGATATGTATAAAACCATTGAAGAATTAGGTATAAGTTTATAGAGAGAAGAGAAAGAAATTATAGAGATATTAGAGGACACAAAACTTTCTAAAAATTAGGGGGTAAGTTTTTTGTTAGATGTTAATCTTTTTGACGCAATTAGAATTGGAATAGCATCTCCAGAACAGATTAGGTCATGGTCAAATGGAGAGATAAAAAAGCCTGAAACTATAAATTATCGTACTCTTAAACCAGAAAAAGATGGACTTTTCTGTGAAAAGATCTTTGGACCTTCAAAAGATTGGGAGTGTTACTGCGGTAAGTATAAAAGAATAAGATTTAAGGGAATAATTTGTGAAAGATGTGGAGTTGAGGTAACCAGGTCAAAAGTTAGAAGAGAAAGAATGGGTCATATAGAACTTGCATCGCCAGTAGTACATATATGGTTTTTTAAAGGTATTCCATCAAGATTGGGTTATTTATTGGATATATCACCTAAAGATCTGGATAAGGTAATCTATTTCGCCTCATACATAGTTACTTCAATTGATAAAGATAGAAGAGTTTTAGAAAAGGAAGAAATTGAAAATATTATAGATGTGAGAACAAATCAGTTGAAAGAGGAACACAAAGAGAGAGTGGAAGATTTATTATCAATAATAACTGATAGATTTCCTGATCAATTAGATGATCAGGAAAAATTAACTGATGAAGAAAAGGAAGAATATTTAAAGCTAAAAAGTGAGATAGATAAAGATATTAAAGAGGATTATCAATATACACAAGACCAAATTGAAATAGCAAAACAAGCTTATAAAGAATTTATGAAGTTAGAGGAAAAACAACTCATCGATGATGAAAGAGTTTTCCGAGAAATGAAGCTCATGTATGCAGAATATTTTACCGGTGGTATGGGGGCTGAAGCAATAAAAGAGATGCTTGTCAAATTGGATTGTCATGCAGAAACTGAGGAACTTAGAAAGATACTTAAAAAGGCGAGAGGGCAAAAGAAAACTCGCGCTATCAAAAGATTAAAAGTGGTAGCTGCATTTGATAACACAGACAATCGCCCTCAAGATATCGTAATGGAAGCGATACCTGTTATACCACCCGATTTAAGACCGATGGTTCAGTTAGATGGCGGGAGATTTGCAACATCAGATCTTAATGATCTATATCGAAGGGTTATAAATAGAAATAATAGATTAAAAAAGCTTTTAGATCTGGGAGCCCCAGAGGTTATAGTTAATAATGAAAAAAGAATGTTACAAGAGTCTGTTGATGCACTTTTTGACAATGGAAGGAGAGGTAGACCAGTAACAGGTCCCGGAAATCGTGCCTTGAAATCTCTTTCAGATATGCTCAAAGGAAAGCAAGGTAGATTTCGTCAAAATCTATTAGGTAGGAGAGTTGATTACTCCGGCCGTTCTGTAATTGTAGTTAACCCAAAATTGAAGATAAATCAGTGTGGAATTCCGAAGCTGATGGCTTTAGAGCTTTTTAAACCTTTTATAATGAGGATGCTTGTTGATTTAGGACACAGTCAAAATATAAAAAGTGCTAAAAGAATGGTGGAAAGAGGAAAGCCAATTGTTTGGGATGTACTTGAAAAAGTGGTAGAAGATCATCCAGTGCTACTTAATAGAGCTCCAACACTACATCGTTTGGGAGTGCAAGCATTTTTACCTATACTTGTAGAAGGAAAAGCAATTCAGATACATCCTCTTGTATGTACTGCTTTTAATGCAGATTTTGATGGTGACCAAATGGCTGTTCATATTCCCCTTTCTCAGGCGGCTCAAGCTGAATCAAGAATTCTTATGATATCAAGTAATAATCTTCTTTCCCCAGCAGCGGGTAAACCACTTGTAACACCAAGCCAGGATATGGTTTTAGGAATATACCATTTAACATCTCAACAAGAAGGTCAAGCTGGAGAGGGTAAAGTTTATTATGGTCTGGATGAAGCATTGCTTGCATATGAGTTTGGAAAATTATCTCTTCAAGCCCCAATACGACTTCAATTTAGAGAAAAAGTAAGAAAAACAACATTGGGAAGAGCAATATTTAATTCTATATTACCTGAAGATTATCCCTATATAGATTCTCCAATAGATAAGAAGCAATTATCAACAATTGTTACAGAGATAATAAATACCTATTCAAGTGAGTTAGCCTCAAAGATTTTGGATGGGATGAAGAAGCTTGGTTTTACACATGCTACTGAAGAGGGAATAACTATTGGAATAGACGACATTAAAATTCCAGAAAAGAAAGCAGAAATTTTAAAGGAGAGCGAAGAAACTATTAAAAAAATAAACACAAGTTTTAAAGAAGGCTTTTTAGCAGATGAAGAGAGACTACAAAGAGTTGTTCAATTATGGTCAACAACTACAGAGGAGATTGGTGAGGAAATGGAGAGAAATTTTGGAAAATTTAATCCAATTTATATGATGGCTAATTCAGGAGCTAGAGGGAATGTAAAGCAGCTAAGACAATTAGCAGGTATGAGAGGTCTTGTTGCAGATGCTAGAGGAGAGATAATTGATAGACCTATCAAATCAAATTTTAGAGAGGGTCTATCAGTTCTTGAATATTTCCTTTCAACACATGGCGCAAGACAAGGTTTAGCAGATACCGCTCTTCGTACAGCTGACTCAGGATACCTAACAAGAAGATTAGTAGATGTATCCCAGGATGTTATAGTTAGAGAGCATGACTGTGGTACCAAGGAAGGTAAAGATATATATGTTCTCACCTTAGAGGGTGAACCAAATCCGAGCTTGTTGAGTAGGATTTGTGCAAAGACTGTAGCTGATTCTTCAACTGGAGAGATAATTATAAAATCTGGTAAGGTGATTAAATCAGAACATGTTAATAGATTAATAAAGGCTAATATAGAGATGTTAACAGTTAGGTCAGTATTAAATTGTAAAGTTGAACACGGCATCTGTAAAATGTGTTACGGTGAGGATATGGCTACTGGAAAGTTGGTTGAAATAGGTGAAGCTGTTGGAATAATTGCCGCTCAGTCTATTGGAGAGCCAGGAACACAGCTTACTATGCGTACTTTTCATACAGGAGGTGTAGCGAGTACATATATTCAGAAACCGATAAGAGTTCCGGTTGATGGTGAGTTAATAATTCCTTCTACAGTTTTGAAGAAGCTCAAAATGACCAAAAAAGCTTTAAATGAAGAGAGAAATAAGAGAGAGAAGGAAGGTAAAGAATTCTTTTCTAAGAATATAGATCATCTTACTCATAGATTCATGTTACAGGTAGAGATGGATGACAAAAAGTTGGTTGATGTAATGATGCATAGAGGAGAGAAATTAGAAATAACAACGAAGAAAAATGTTAAAAAAGGCGAGATTATTGCAAAGGTAATACAAACTGCGAAGAGGAAGAAATATATTCGTAAACATGAGAAAGCCTATGAAGCTATGGATATAACTGCTGGTCTTCCTAAAGTTGTTGAGCTTTTTGAAGCGAGGAAACCTAAAGGACAGGCAATAATTTCAGAAACCAGTGGAAAGGTTGAAATAAAAGAAACTGATAAATATACTAAGGTTATAGTAACTGATAAAAAAGGAAAAGAATTTTCCTATACGGTATCACCCAGATCCAGAATACTCGTCAACATGGGAGATGATGTTATTGCGGGACAACAATTAACTGATGGTTCCAGAAATCCTCATGATATCTTAAAAGTACAGGGCGTGAAAGATACACAAACGTACCTTATAAATGAGGTTCAAAATGTTTATAAATCACAGGGTGTTGATATACATGATAAACAAATAGAAATAATAGTAAGGCAAATGTTTAAAAAAGTTGCTATAATAGAGCCAGGAGATACTAATTTTTTGCCAGGTCAGTTAGTAAATAAAATAGCTTTTCAAAAGATAAACGAAGATATAAAATCCAAAAGGAAGAAACCAGCTACTGCCAGACAGACATTAATGGGAATAACCAAAGCTGCATTAGCTACGGATAGTTTCTTATCAGCTGCATCGTTTCAGGAAACCACGAAGGTTCTTACAGATGCTTCACTAAATTATAGTGTTGATCCACTTTTAGGAATAAAAGAGAATGTAATAATAGGTAAATTGATTCCAGCTGGAACTGGTATGAAGGAGTACAGGAAAATTGAAATAAATTATCCAGAGGAGTATCAACAGGAGGAGCTATTATTGTTATCTGAAATAGGTGGAGAATTATCTGAAATAGGTGAAGAAGATACTGAATAAAAAATTTATTATACTTTTATTAATTTAGGTGTCCATTTTTAAATTTTAAATGACAATTAGTTATTTTTTAGTTGACAACAAAAGAAATGGATGTTATTATCTCTTTTTGTATTTAAAAGGATTTAATTTTAGTTTAATATTAAATTGTTAAAAAAACAAAAAATAAATTTTAAAATACGATTGAATTTAGTAAAAATTTAAACTTTAATATAGTTAATATAAATTTTATATGTTAAGTAAGGAGGCATTTAAAGTTTGCCAACCATAAATCAACTAGTTAAAAGAAAAAGAAAGAGAATTAAAGCTAAGAAGAAAAATCCAGCACTACAAGGAAATCCTCAAAAAAGAGGAGTTTGCACTAGAGTTTGGACAATGACACCAAAAAAACCTAACTCAGCTTTGCGTAAAGTAGCAAGAGTAAGATTAACAAATGGGATGGAGGTAACAGCTTATATCCCAGGAGAAGGACATAATCTTCAAGAACACTCTATTGTTTTAATTAGAGGTGGACGTGTTAAGGATCTTCCAGGAATAAGGTATAAGATAGTAAGAAATATTCTTGACACTGCTGGAGTTGAGGGTAGAAAAAAAGCAAGATCCAAATATGGAGCCAAGGCTCCTGAGGGATAAAACAGGAGGAGTTATGTCAAGAAGAGGTGTAGCAAAAAAAAGAACAATAGTACCAGACTATAAATATAGAAGTGAACTTGTAACTAGACTTATTAACAACGTTATGTTAAAAGGTAAAAAAACTGTTGCAGAAAAAATAGTTTATGATAGTTTAGATATAATCAAAGAGAGAACTAAAAAAGATCCAATTGAGGTATTTACTAAAGCATTGGAAAATGTAAGACCTTTACTTGAAGTTAGATCAAGAAGAGTTGGTGGAGCTACTTATCAAATTCCTATAGAAGTTCGTTATTATAGAGCAGAATCTCTATCATTTAGGTGGATAATAAATTTTGCAAAACAGCGCAAGGAAAAGGGTATGGCATCAAAACTTGCGGGTGAGATATTAGATGCAGCAAATAAAATTGGAGCATCTGTAAAGAAGAGAGAAAATGTGCATAAAATGGCAGAAGCAAATAAAGCATTTGCTCACTACAGGTGGTAATTATAAAAAATAAAAAATTAACTTAAAAAATTTTAAGGTATGCGTAAAGATATTAAATTACTAAAAAAAAGGTCGATAAAGATGGAGCAATTTCCCTTAGAAAAAGCTCGAAATATAGGAATAATAGCTCATATTGATGCTGGTAAAACCACAACTACTGAGAGGATTCTCTATTATACAGAGAAAACCTATAAGATTGGAGAAGTTGATGAAGGTACAGCTGTTATGGATTGGATGGAACAGGAGCAGGAGAGAGGAATAACTATTCAAGCTGCTGCAACTACATGCTATTGGAATGATTATCAAGTCAATATTATAGACACTCCCGGACACGTGGACTTTACTGTTGAAGTTGAGAGGTCTTTAAGAGTGCTAGATGGAGCAATTGCAATATTTGACTCTGTTGCTGGAGTAGAACCTCAATCGGAAACTGTTTGGAATCAAGCTAATAAATATAAAATACCAAGGATTGCTTTTGTGAATAAGATGGATAAGACTGGAGCGGACTTTTTTCATGTAGTTGATATGATTAGAAAAAGATTGTTTGCAAATCCTTTATGTTTACAAGTACCAATAGGAGAAGAGAATAAATTCAAAGGTGTAGTGGATTTGATAAATATGAAAGCGATAGTTTATAGAGATAAAACAGGGAAAGATTGGGAAATATTGGATATTCCTTCAGAATTGGTTCCCTTATCGATTAAAAAAAGGCAAGAACTTTTAGAAACATTAGTAGAACTGGATGATAATTTAATGGCTAAATATCTTGAGGATGAAGATATTTCATCAATCTTAATTCAAAAGGTTATTAGAGAGTTCACAATAAAGGGAGAAATAGTACCCGTTTTATGTGGTGCTGCACTTAAAAATAAAGGTATTCAACCATTACTTGATGCAATTGCTAATTATCTTCCTTCACCAAAGGAAGTAAAAGAGGTTTGGGGAAAGAATCCAAAAAATAATGAGCGTGAATCTCGATTACCTCTTGACAGTGAACCTTTCACAGCGTTTATTTTTAAAGTACAGAATGATCCGTATATGGGAAATCTTTCCTATTTTAGAGTATATTCAGGAAAATTAAATGTAGGAGACATGGTATTAAATTCAAATTCAGAAAAGCTGGAAAGAATAGGAAGAATTGTTAGAATGCATGCTAAGGAAAGAGAGGACCTAAAGACAGTTGCCACTGGTGATATTGCTGCAGTTATTGGACTAAAAGATTCAACAACAGGTGATACATTATGTGATGAGAATTTCCCAATAGTATTGGAATCAATAAGATTTCCTGAACCGGTTATATCAGTTGCTGTTGAACCAAAAACAAAAATGGATCAGGAGAAGCTTTCGCTGTCTCTTAACAAATTGGTCAATGAAGATCCGACTTTTAAAGTAAATATAGATCAGGACTCTGGCCAAACAATAATATCAGGAATGGGCGAGCTACATTTGGAGATTATTATTGATAGATTACTTAGAGAATTTGGAGTTGAAGCAAATGTGGGTAATCCTCAGGTTGCCTATAAAGAAACTATAACCTTAGAATCGGTTTCAGAAGGAAGATTCATAAAGCAAAGTGGTGGAAAGGGTCAGTATGGACATGTTAAATTAAGAATCGAACCAAATCAAAGGGGATACGAATTTTTATTTAAAAGTAAAATAAAAAGCGGAAAAATACCACGAGAGTTTATCTCATATGTTGAGAAAGGAATAAGAGAAGCAATGGAAAGTGGTCAACTAGTGGGATATCCTGTAGTTGATGTAATAGTTACATTAATTGATGGATCATATCATGAAGTGGATTCAACAAATCTGGCATTTAAAATAGCTGGCGCTATTGCTTTTAAGAAAGCGTATGAAAATGCAGGACCAATACTACTTGAACCAATAATGAAATTAGAGGTTGTTTTTCCAGAACGGTATTTAGGTGATGTGATTGGAGATTTAAATGCAAAGCGAGCGAATATAACTGATTTAAGTGACAGAATGGGGTTAAAGGTTGTTACAGCTCAAGTTCCTTTAGGGGAGATGTTTGGATATGCAACAGATTTGAGATCTAAAACGCAGGGAAGAGCAAACTTCACTATGGAATTCTTAATGTATAAACAGATTCCAAAAAAAATGGCAAAAGAAATTATAAAATCAATTAAAGGTTTATAAAAAAGATATTAAATTTTAACTAAAATAATTATCTAACAAAAGGGGAAATATATGGCTAAAAAGAAATTTGAGAGAACAAAACCACATATCAATGTTGGAACTATAGGTCATGTAGATCATGGTAAAACAACCTTAACTTCAGCAATAACATATTGTCTAAGTTC
>Ga0180009_10006264_pt1 | contig 12534 bp, 15 predicted proteins | sample OS_PC_MetaG_FD_123537 | JGI IMG/M metagenome (GOLD analysis project Ga0180009, IMG submission 123537) | Groundwater microbial communities from the Aspo Hard Rock Laboratory (HRL) deep subsurface site, Sweden - OS_PC_MetaG | ecosystem: Environmental > Aquatic > Deep subsurface > Groundwater...
ATGGAAAATATATTAGAAATAAACGATAAGAATCTAGGACATAACACAATACTATTCCTGGTTACTAGTCATTTCTTAGAAAAAGTGAGAGATAGAAGTCTAATAAAAAGACATAATGTAGATAAATGGGTTGAGAATGCTATCAGAGAATCAGTAGTTGTAGACTCCAGACCTTCAACAGTAATTAATATTATAAACCATCACTTTTACAAATCATTATATCTATATAACAAGAGTCAGAAAGTCGTTTTTGTTCTTGAGCAGAATCACTTAACTCGTGAATTTAATATATTAAAAACTAGTTACACCGCACTTGAGTCTGACTGGATGGAAAAATGGCTATCAAGCACCCAAAAATCAAAAAGAAAAAAATTTGTAGATGACTATCAAGGATATGATATTTCCCTGAATTATACCCCAAATGCTGCTTGTATAAGAGATACACTGGACAAGGAGCTTAGTAGCATGGTATTGGTTGAACAAAATAAACAAAAGCCCTGTTCTGAAGAAAAACTCAAAGAAGCTGTTAATATACTAGCCAACAATAAGGTTGTTAGCGAGATAGTAACTAAGCTAAAAGAAGAAAATCCTATAGCTATCAAAACTATCAGTGTTATATTAGAAAAGATAGGGCACAATAAAACACTAGAGATACTTAATGAGACTTTAAGAATAGAATCGCAAGGTGGTATGTTATTGAAAGACAATAAGCAGAGAAGAACTCCTGGAGGAGTTTTCTTCTCTTTAGCTAAAGAGAAAATTTCTAAAGATGTATATAATGAAATCCATAAAGAGGTCAATGCTTAATATTGATCGTGTTGGAAGGCAAACAAACGACCGATTATTTAGCCATAGCAATTTATAGAGAAAAGAGACTTGTTTTTGCAGGGGAGGATTATTTAGGCAATATATGGAGAAATAGATATATAGTTAGATAAAAAAAGGAGATAAAAATGGGACAAATAGGCGACATTTTTGAAAGCAAGGGCAAAGAGTTTGATCTTATAATTAACGAAGTTTCTATAACAAAGCAACTGATAAAAGAACGTGCTCATTCCTTAGATCTCCTGAGAGAACTCTTATCGAATTCTGGGGCAAAAGAAGTCGGGGCAACTGAAATAAAAATTAAATATACTATTGACGATGAAGGTCATATATTTGAAGTGATTGACAACGGACGTGGAATGGATTTTACAAATGAAAAAGCATTTCCAGGAAGGCTTGATAAATTCTTTGCCCTGGGAGTGTCAGCGATAGTAGGTCAAAAAGCAGATGAGTTTTCTTGGAAAGGTCTTGGTTCCAAATTAGCTTATCAATCAAAAAAGATTGAGATTAATACTTGGTGTGGAATTGGTGATGCCATCAAGGCGGAGATAAATGAACCTTGGAGCTCAATTAACCGCAATCTTTTGCCGAAACCAAAAGTATTCAGGGATAAGCCCGAAGAAGGAAGAAAAACAGGAACCTCAATTAAAGTATTTGGTCATCCGCCTCACAGAAAAGATAAACCTTTTACGATGGATGAAATTAAAAAATATCTCTTCCATAGAACATTTATCGGGTTCACCAGAAAAAGAGAAAATCCCCCAAAAATTTATTTATCAGTATTAGGAAAAACTGAGGAACTTATTTTTGGTTTTCCAGAATTAAAATACAATAAAAAAAAGAATGGAACTGTTTTTGTTGATGAAAAATCAGAAATAACAATGGCTGGTACCAACAGAAAAATTTCTGCATCTTTAAAGGGGTTTTACACATGGGATGACAAGGATTATGGGCTAGATAAGAATCAATTAAATACTGGGCTCATTTTATCTGTAAGGGGGATACCGTACTTTGATCTTGATATGGAAGAATTTGGAAGTAGAAATCTACTTTATGCTCGTCCAGGAATCAATAAATGTTGTCTTATACTAGAATGTGATTCCATACAAGAAGACATGAACATTGCCCGTAGTGGTCTGGTTGATACTGAAAGCGTTGATATGTTAAAGACATTAAGTGCTAAACTTTTTGAGCAAATAGAAACCTCTGAAGCGTACCTTCAGTTTAGAAGGGTCCAGGAAGATCGAAAGACAATTTTTGGCGCAGAAGAACTGGAAATTAAAAAGGAAAAGCTGGAGTCTGATAACCAGAAATGGGTTGTTTATCAAAACCCTGAGATGGAAAGCCCTCTGATCTTGGCGAGAGAGCCTGAAAATGAATATGACGCGCTGTGTATTCTATGGAAGTTAGAAGCTTTAAATGCACTCCCCTTTAAAAAGTTCCAAACCTTAGGACATGCTGGCACGGGACCTGACCTAATTGTTCATTTCCAGGAAGATGAGCAAAGCAATCCTGAGCGTTATGCCTCAATTGAAATTGAAAACAAATTTTATAATTATATACTTCACGGACATAAGCCATCACAATTTCCAAGAATCATCTGCTGGGAAATAGGTAAAACTACCAAAATACCCGTAAATAAGACTGATAAAAAATATATGTTTACTTCAGTAAAAGAGAATCTCCAACTTCATATATTCGCATTAAGATTGATGGACTCAATAAGGGTGATAACTAAAAAAGAGTTAAACAAATAACGTTTATGAAAGGAGGAGCGCTCCTATATGGCAGTAGACCAGTGGCATTGAAAATATAAGGTGCTATAAACCATAGAATAGAAGAAATAATTATATGAGATTTGGTAAAAAGCTATGAAATATTCAAAAGAGCAAATCCAAGAAACATTAGATTATTGGGGTCCGAAGTATGCTTCAATAGGAGAAAAACTAACAGAAGACGATGCCAGAGAGATTTTGGATAATTTGATAGAGCTGATAGAACTTTTAGCCGAAGAGGATAGGAAACAAAGAAAACAAGGCGATGATTTTGAGAAAATGGTCTAAAGTAGATAAACAAATAGTAAGAAGGTAAAATGAAAGTAATTCGCTTCAAAGATTTTTTCGATTTGTCAACAGGCGAGAACCTTAGAAATTATACTAAAGAGTGTATCTTACGTGATAATAAAGAATTCATTATGGAATATATAGAGAATGGTATTCATGGAATGATAAAAGCCTCTAGTAACGACGGACATTATTTTGAAGGCCAATATTATGATATAAAACCTCAAGAATCTGTCTTGGGAGATGTTGTTTTTAAGTTGTACAAGAGTCCTATAAATGATAAAGAATATTTTATTTTTTTTAAGCGTATTCCATATAAAACAAATAGTAAAGAAGAATTTAGAGGTGGAGAATTAATTATAGATAGAATAATTGAAGAATGAATGACTAAACAAAAACAAATCTGCCAATGGTCTAAGCTTTACGGCAGGCAGATAAAACGATTATTGAAGGAGCCAAAATGAATTTTGCAGCAAACTTCAAAAGAGCACGAATGGAGCTCGGCCTGAGCCAGGTAGAATTAGCCAAAAAGATTGGAATTGACCAAAGGGCTATTAGTAATTATGAAACAGGACATCTACCCAGAATTACCAGAATACCAATAATTGCCAGAGCCCTGAATATAAGCATTGATGAATTGGTTAAATAATCGGAGTAGCGGTGAGAATAATATGTTCTCGTTGTGATAAAGTTTTAGGAGAGCAAGAACCTTACGATAATCTTGCCGAGGTTAAGGCTAAATGCTTGGATTGTTTGGAGAAGGAAAAAGAGGAGGCTTCAAAGTTCCAGCCTATGCCAAAGCCTGGCGAGAGGCTAGAAGTGAAGCTAGGAAATAATTTCAAGGGGAATATATGGGTTGCAGCAGAAGAGGCAGAAAAGCTTTCTCCGTGGGAATTGGCAGTTTTCGGGAGGAAGTTTTCCTGTTCTGATAGCGCCAAGGAAGATTTTCAGAAATACTTAACTGATATAAAAGATGACGAGCCTGAAGTTACCTTTCTTTATTCTATGAGTATAAGCATGAAGGCTCCTACCAAGACTCACAGGAAAATCAAGTGTTTTCTAAAATCAAAAGAAAAAGATCTGAATATTCATTACAACTGCACAACTAGACTCCCTAAATACTATATTCGTAATATATTTGATGAAAAGGCTGGAAGAATACAAAATTTTCTTGATATTATCGCTGACGCGTCCTTCAATGCATATAAGGAAGAGCGTAATGTATATTATACAGAAAATCAATTTGGTAAAAATAAGGAGTTTTAGTTAGGAAAAATGAATAAAAAACAATTAATAGTTACACAAGGAGGAGATATGAAAAAAATAATCAGGATAGCAATGTTTGTATGTAGTATGGTTTTTGGACTTTGCATAAGCAATAATTTATTAGCAGAGCCAAGTTATAATGAATTACAACAGGGAAGGTATGTTTTGTCAATGATGAACGGTAGAGCGATAAAAAATACACGCATTCCAGCAATAGTTTTAGATAGTTGGAGAGGCATAATCTGGACTTGCCAAAATTTACAAGATGGAAAACCTTTATGGGTTAAAACAGATTTAGCAAAATTAGGAGATAAGGTACAAGAGAAAAAGAAATATGTAGTAAGAATGCTGGAATGGCAGGATGCCGATTTAAGAATGCCAGCTATAGTTTTGGATATTGAAGAAGGCATGACCTGGACTTGCCCTAATGTCATAGATGGTGAAGCAACCTGGATACAGAAAGATATGAAAAATGATTAGTAAATTGATGAATAGTCATAGGTATTGTTTATTAGGCACATCATTGGCATTGATTGCTACTATTATAATGTCTGGTTGTGCCAATAGTAAAAAATCTCACCGAGATGCTACAGGTGTTTTAAAGACAGAAACAAGAGCAGAAATGGGAATTCATAAGCCTGATAAATAATATAAATATGCCTATCAAACTCAAACAAGCCAGAGCGAGATTACTAAAAGCTGCAAAAGAATTAGATAAGATTAGCAAGTGTCCTGAAGCAAAGAAAAGAATTATAAGTATCACAGTAAAGGCTGTGCTGAAGGAATATTATAAATACTAAGCGGTATTAACTTTGTCTTGTTTGTTGAAGAAGAGATGACCGCATAGAGGGCATTGAGGTAAGTTGAAAGAGAGGTTTTTATGGCAAAGGGCGGATGGATAGTAAAATTTAATAATGTCGAGGTAGAAAGATGTTATGCTGTATCATTTAATTACGATGCCTGGGAATATACAGTAAATAATAAAGAAACAAAGAAGCTCCCGGATAGATTTTCATCAATAAAACTTGAAATAGGGGAAGATTAAGTATTGTTATTGTTACAGGCTTCGCTCGAACAATATTTTCTATGAAAAAATACAAATTAATATTATATGTAATATTAGCCCTTGCTATTATACCAGCAAGGGTTTTTTGTTATGAGGGGCAGGTTGAGGATATAAGCAGAAGCAAATATTTTCCAGCTGTTAAAAAGGTTATTTCAGAAGCAAAGGAATCTATATATATGGTTATGTTTAAGGTAGGCTTAAGGCCTTATGATAAAAATTCAAGCGTTTATCAGCTGATAGATGAATTAATAAATGCTCATAAGCGCGGGGTAAAGGTAAAAGTAATATTAGATCAAAATATACCGTTTATTGAAAAAGATAATATAGATGAGTGGGCAGTAGAAGATAAGAATACCTGGTGTTATAAAGCACTGAAAGATGCAGGAATTGAGATAGATTATGATGAGCCTAGTAAGTATCTGCACGCCAAGGCATTGGTTATAGATAAAGAGATGGTTATATTAGGAAGCACTAATTGGACTGAGAGTGCTTTACACAGAAATTTTGAAACAAATGTTTTAATAAAATCAAAGGAATTGGCAGAAGAATTATTAAAAGAGTTCCAGGAAATAAAAATTGAAGATGGCAGGGATATCAAAGATCTTAAAACGCTTACACCTCTATCCTGGAAGTTTTTGGAATATCCAAAATTAGCAGGTAGAATGATGAATACGCATGATGAAAGGGCTTTTGATTTATACCTGCTATTTTTGAAGGATTTTGATGGAAATAATGAAGCTAAAATTACATTGGATTATGACAAATTAGCCAAATCTTTAGATTTTTATGGAAAGATGGATAGAACCGATTATAGAAGGCAGATTATAAGAACAGCAAGGGTGTTAGAAAAGAAGTATAATCTGATAAAATTCAGTCCTCAATATGGGAAAGATGCCGTTATTTATCTTTTAGATTATGCTAATCCTGAAAAAGCATATACTTACCCAGATAAATGGTATTTTGAGGTCCTGGCTGATTACTGGGAATATGGGTGGGATAAAAAGCTCTCAATGAGAGCCAAATTCTGCTGGCTGATTAATCTTGCTTATGTCAGTATTAGCGATGCAAAGCCATGGTGGTTTTCAAGTCTAGAGGTTCTAAGTAAAAGATTTAATGTGGGTACATGGATGATCAGTAAAGGAATGCAGGAACTGAGAAAACTGAACTTAATTGACGTAGAATATTCTCCTATGGACTCAAAGGATCCCAAAAACCGCTCTGCCAAATCTTATAAAGTCTTACCGTTGTATGACCCAGAATGGCTGGAAAAAGAATGGGACAAATTAATCTTAAAGTATGAAGAAGGAACGGTTCAAAAAGCCAGGGGCCTTGCAGAGATTGTCTTTGAAGAAAATGTTCCAGAAATAGTAGAAGATATAATAAAGGAGATAGATAGATTAGGAATAACGAAAGTCAAAACAGCCTTTGATATTATAGCCAAGAAAAATATTGATAATCCAAAAAGATGTTATCAATATGTAAAAGGGATACTTGAAAATTTTTAGTTGTGCATCTATGTAATTTGGATCGCCACCTCTTCGGGCAATTTCCTTAAAAGTATAAATTGAATCTTCACTACGATCATCAGGTAACTCAATGTCCATAATCTTTTCATTATACTCACGATGTATACATTTAATCCGTTCTTTATATTGGTAAGGGTTTCGAGAGATAAAAAAACCAGTATCGTGCTTTATCCAATTTATAGGAAATAGAGGGAAGGGAGATTTTTTATGGGCTAAGGATTTTTTAATTTTCCCCTTCTTCATGCTTGTTTTATTATAGCACAAAGCTTATAATATATTTAATTACCCCATAGGGAAATAAATTATAGAAGATTCTGAAATCATCAAGAATGAAATCAAAGGATTTATTAAAAGCTTATCGTTATAAAGAAGCGATGGGGTCATTACTAGGCACATATTAACATTTAATTGATTTAGGATTAATATAAAGCTATAATACGACTATGCATCAAGGCGCTAAAATGACAAGAGGCGATCTTATACGCAAGCTGTTCAAAAGTTATAAAATGCATGATGATGAAGAATTTGAAAAAGCTGCCCTTCAAATCATTGCCGAAGAGCAGAGTAAAAATAATCATCTGTTAGCAAAATCTCTAATACAAATATTAGAAGGATCTAACGGTATTAACTATAGCTTAGAATCAAATGCTCGGTCTTTTAACTTGCCAAAGGACAAAGAAAGACATACCACGTTAGTTGAAATCAGAAACCCTGATAGAATTTTTTCAGACATAATTTTAGACAAAAACCATACCAAGACTGTAGAAAAAATATTAGCAGAATATAGAAGCTCTGCAATATTAGAAACTCATGGCTTAGAGCCTACCAATAAAATTCTATTTTGTGGGCCGCCTGGCTGTGGGAAGACTCTATGTGCAGAGATTATTTCTAAAGAATTAGGCTTACCTATGCTTTATTCACGCTTTGATTCCATAGTATCTTCGTATTTAGGTGAAACAGCAGCAAATTTAAGGAAAATTTTTGATTTTGCTTCTACTGGTAGATGGGTATTGATGTTTGATGAGTTTGATGCAATTGGTAAAGCAAGAGATGATCATAATGAACATGGAGAGCTTAAAAGAGTAGTAAATAGTTTTCTTCAAATGCTGGATAATTTTAAATCAGCAAGTTTAATAATTGCAGCAACTAATCACGAACAGTTATTGGATCCAGCATTATGGCGCAGATTTCATGAAATTGTATACTTTCCTAAACCTTCTTCAGAACAATTAAAAAAGACCATTGCTTTAAAATTCAGAAATTTTCCTTATAGTTTTGATGCGAATGAAGCTATTCCTAAATTAAAAGACATGTCATATGCTGACATTGAAAGAATTAGCTTTGACTCTATTAAAACGGCTATAATAGAGAACAAAGAGGAAGTTGACAGCCAGCTTTTTAAAAAAGCAATAGATAGCCACAAAGTGCGTCTTGATATAGCCAAAGCAGCTAAAAAGAGAAAAAACAATGATATAAGTTAAATTATGTTTGATAATCCTCACCTTATACTGCCAAGAGTTACCTTTGAAATCCCTCGTAGAAAATCTGGGTATGGAAGACCTCCTAAAGTATCGTTCAAAATACATGGAAATGTTCTTAAAGAGCAAGTTGATAAATATTTGCAAGAGGCAAGAAAGATTGTTGTAAAAGAAATAGACCCAGCCTTAATTTTGCGAATTCACCTAGACCCAGGAGCCAGTATACAGGAAGATGAATGGGAGCGTTTTGGATTATCTCTTGTAAGCGTAGGTCAAAATAAAACATATATATTATTTTCGGACGATTTAGAGTTAAATAAATTCAAAAATAAACTTTCTAAATATAAAGGAGGCCCTAAAGGAGATCAAAAAAATGCTCCTTATAACGGAATATTTGCTAGCATAATGAAGATAGAGAAGATAACGCCAAAGGATAAAATAGGGCGCCTATTTAACTATGAAAATATACAAGATATTGATGATATAAGCGATGATGAAAATTATATTATTGATGTTCAGTTATGGGACTTTGGTACTATAAGCTTAAATAGAAAAAAACTAGACGAAGTTATAAAATATGTAAAAGATAATAAAGGAAAAGTTACAGATGTATTCCTTCATGACAGCTTAGTTCTGATTAGAGTTAATTGCAAAGGTAGTTTATTAAAGAATCTTCTAACCTCGGTTTATAGTATTTCACTTATCGATAAACCTCCTAAGCCATCTATAGCAATTAACGAATATTTACAGTTATCGATAAAGGATTTTCCAAAAATACCCGCACCTCCAAAGGACGCTCCTTCAGTGGCTGTTCTTGATAGTGGTATTAGTGAAGCTCATCCACTTTTAAAATCTGCGATAGGAGAATCTGTACCTTTTTGTTCTGGTGTAGCAGATGGTACTGACAAAAATGGTCATGGAACCATGGTGTCTGGATTAGCCTTGTACGGAGATATAAATGACTGTATATGTGCAAAGCTTTTCTCACCTTCTTTAAGGCTTTTTAGCGCAAAAGTCATGAATGATAAATGTGAATTTGATGAAGAGCACTTAATAACAACTCAGATGAACGATGCCATTTCATATTTTAAAAAGACATACAATTGTAGAATTTTCAATCTTTCTCTAGGAGATAAAAGGCTCTTATATAAGGGAGGGAAAGTTACACACTGGACATCTATACTCGATACTATTAGTAGAAATTTAGATGTTATAATCGTAGTTTCATCGGGTAATTTAAGTTACGACTCTGAATTACATGGAGAGCCTGAAAAACATTTAAGGTCATACCCAAAGTATCTATTAGATGTAAATGCTAAAATAATTGAACCAGCTACCGGAGCTCTTGTGCTTTCAGTAGGTTCATTGGCTCATACTAACGATGTCCCTCCTGGTAAAACAGTACATTTGCGTCCTTTTGCATTACAAGATCAACCTTCCCCTTTTACCAGATCAGGGTTTGGAATAAATAATGCCATTAAGCCAGAAGTGATTGAATATGGAGGTAATTTCGCGTATGATGGTTTAGTAAGATCTTTGAACACATCCTTGGCAACTCTTTCAATCATATCTTTGAATAATCAATATCTTAAAAGACTTTTCAGAACAGATATTGGAACATCTTTTGCTGCGCCAAGAGTTTCATATTTAGCTGCAACCTTGTTAGGATTATACCAAAAAGCTTCAGCAAATTTGATTAGAGCTTTAATAGTAGCTTCAGCGGCCATTCCTAAAGCCTCATTGGATTTATTTGAATCTTTTGGAAGCGAAGCCCTTTTACGAGTTTGTGGTTATGGTAAACCCTTAGAAGAATATGCAGGAAAATCTAGCGACAATAGAGTAATGTTATATAATGAGGGCGTGTTAAAATATGACCATATGGACATATACAAGGTACCTATACCAGAAGAGTTTATGAATACAACAGGTCAAAAGACTATTACTGTAACTTTAGCCTTTGATCCCCCAGTTAGACATACTAGATTGGACTATTTAGGAGTAACAATGTCTTTTAGATTGATACGTGGCAAATCTCCCCAAGAAGTAGAAGCATTTTTTATAAAAATGACTAAGGAAGAAAAAGAAGCAAATAAAAATAATATAAAGCTTGAAAATAAATATAACTGCCACATGATGCCAGGGCCAACTTTACGCGAGAATGGTACGTTGCAAAAAGCCATTTTTTCAACTACAAGAAATTTTAAAACCGAATACGGAGAAGACTATTACTTAGTTATACGTTGCGAAAAAAAATGGGCAAGAGAAGAAGTTTTTGGAAATCAAAAATACGCTATAGTTGTTACAATAGAACATAGTGAACCTTTAGATATTTATACAAAAATTAGACAAAGAGTAGAAATTCCAGTAAGAGTTAGAGCAAAGCTGTAATCTTGTTTTCAATAGTAAAATAACAATCGCAGTTCTTTACATAGGTTTAGCTTATTTTCCTTAGTTAATTCAAGCTTAATGCAATTTACCGGATATTTCTTGCGGGCTTCTAATATTGCAGAGACTACTAAATCGATTTTTTCTTGTTCAGTCATTTTCATTACCTTTTCGTTTAATCTGTTGACTACTATTTTATAGCAAAGTATAATGCAGAACAAGGTAAATAATCCCAAATAAAATCGAACAAAGGTTATATCATAACAAGGCATAGAAGATGAGTGAATGGACGAGAAGATATGAATATACGGATGCAAATATAGACCTGTATGCACCGCAATCAGGTGGTGTATATAGGTTAGTTTATTATTCTAATGAGAAACACTATGTATTTTATGTAGGGCAAAGCGAAAACTTAGCGATACGATTAAAAGAGCATTTGAATAGTTCTGACCAATGCATTAGAAAGCATCTAAGCGATTATAGTTGCTATTTTCGCTATATCCAGATAAACAAACAAGAGGAACGAGACAAAATAGAGATTCAGCAAATTAAGGAATTCAACCCAACATGTAATAGCTAAACAGGTAATGAAATGATGACAATCTTTTTAGCTGCGATTAGTGTAGTAGCTACGGTAATATTTGGAGTTATCCCTTTATATAAGAAATTTCGATACCCCGCAAAAATAACCTTTGTCAAAGAGAGCACTATTAATCTTTTTGATTCTATTGTTAAAAATCTGCAGGATCTGAAAATGACCTATAAAGAGAATCCTGTTAGCCAAGACTTGGTTTTGATAAAGGGAGCTATACTCAACTCAGGCTCAAAAGATATTACTAAAACAATGATTGAACAACCATTAGAATTAAATATACCAACGGGATATAAATGGCTAACTGCTAAAATTATTTCAACGGCTAAAAATGTAAAAGCGGGAGCAACCATTAAAAATGATCAAACCATAACTTTTGAATTAGGATTATTTCGTTGTAAAGAATATATACACTTTGAAGCCCTTGCAGAATGTCCTGCGGAAACTTCAAAAACCAAACCTTACCCAGATAGGAAAAATATCGAAGAGGCGATGGTGTTTATACATAGGATAGCGGATACTGATAAAGTTGATAGTAAGCGGATATTACCAGAAACAAAGCCTAAAAAGCGCATCTCATACGTATTATTCCCTATAGCCGTTGTTGTATTAGTTACAACTATGCTGTTTTTTAGTAAAGAGATGTTTTTGCAATTAAGTTATGCTTATAAGGTAGATACTGGAAAGACTATCGAAGTAATGGTTTCGCCCAAATCTAATGGAACATTTTTAATCAAAGGTATTAGTGAGCGATATTCTAAAGTAGTTACGCCAGATGAATTTTTTAAACAATGCGATGCTAAACCTGAAATTATTATAGATCGAAAGTCTAAGCACATGTTTATATTTCTTTCCATTATATATATCTTATTACCTATAGGTATGTATTGTCGAACTTATTTTAAAAGTAGCCAGAATAAAAAACTCAAACGTATGCTTTCCATGGAAGAATGATTTTACCAGTCTAAACATTCAATAAGCATATATTACTGGCTTCAAATAGTATTCTAATTGAAGATAGGTCAATTTTAAAGCTCTCCGTTGGATTGCGAAATGCGTCATATAAGGGGAGTCATCTTTTATCCGAACGAATTTTCGCTATAATCTTACCAAATACAATTCACGGTTGTAAGAAGAAAGATTTATAGGCATCGCGCCTTGGGGTACTTCCACATCTCCCGTGCTCTAGTCGCCATGCCTATGAGTATCATAAAGAAATAAAAAAAAGTGAATTTTTCCCTTGACATATATCAAGACATATGCTAATATTTAACAAAGAACGGAAAGGAAAATCCTACAAAGATTCGAGACTAACATGAGAAAAAAAAAT
>Ga0180009_10006265_pt1 | contig 12528 bp, 12 predicted proteins | sample OS_PC_MetaG_FD_123537 | JGI IMG/M metagenome (GOLD analysis project Ga0180009, IMG submission 123537) | Groundwater microbial communities from the Aspo Hard Rock Laboratory (HRL) deep subsurface site, Sweden - OS_PC_MetaG | ecosystem: Environmental > Aquatic > Deep subsurface > Groundwater...
GAGTGGATTCCCGGTTTGAGATAAGTCGCCAACCTGAAACTGCCTCACGGTCGCCACCGGCCTTGTTCCGTAGCCGACCTCAAGCGCTGTCGGCACGGTCGTACCTGTTGAGGACGACACCCCGGCCTGTCGAATGTTAGTGTAGAGAAGATCCTGAAATTCCAGCTTGCTCTTCTTGAATCCAGTTGTATTGACATTCGCGAGGTTATTCGCGATAGTATCGACGTTCATCTGCTGCGCGGCCATACCGCTTGCCGCTGTTCTCATTGCTTTTATCATATCATGCCCTCCCTATCTCTTTGCTCCTACTTGGTTCACTGTCTTCTGAAGGGTGTCATCAGCTATCTGAATTGCCCTCTGATTTGATTCATATTCACGAAATGACGTTATCATATCGATCATCTCTCGGATAACGTCGACATTTGCTCTCTCGAGATATCCCTGTCTGACATGGAGTTTCTCCGGATCTATTGGGACAGCTCCGTTCGAGGCTTTGAACATGCCACTATCGAGCCGATCGAGATCATACGGTCTCTCAAAGTCCACCAACGCCAACCTGCCGACCTCCTCGCCATTGATTGTAATGCTCCCATCAATGCCAACTTCAAATGTGCTGTCTGGTTCAAGGGTGAGTGGTCCGGCATCAGACATCAGCACATGCCCCGAAGAAGTGATGAGTTGGCCTTCTGTAGAGAGCGAGAATCCTCCGGCACGGGTATACAGTTCGTCTCCTTCGGGCGATTCGACGACCATAAACCCGCTTCCATCCAGAGCAATGTCGAAATCATTGCCTGTCGGGTCGAGCACAGCCTGTGAGTGATCGGTGTAGATATCGCTTAACATAGGAGTCTCCCATCCTTCCTGTTTCGGAACTATCCGCTGTTCTGCTCGGCCGAGTTCCTGACTGAACACACCCTGGCGTTTGAAGCCTGCCGTATTCACATTCGCCAGATTATTGGCGATGACTTCCTGTCTTTTGATCCGCGGCAGCATGCCGGATGCAGCGCGATATATGCCCTTGATCATAAAATCCTCCACCCCCATTTTAGCGAAACTCATGCCAAGCGCAGTTGTGAGCTGCAATTCGGTTTCGTGAGCGAAGCTATACGACAGATTCACAGGAAGTTAGGTTCGATCGCAAGCCTTAGGTCGATTGGTGCAGCGACCGGTAGGAGTATCTCCTAATGACGAATCTAGAGAAAAGATTTCCCGGTTGTCTGGAGGGAATTTCCGTCAGGAAGCAATGAATGAACGGAAAGGAGACTTGTGGGATCAGCGCCTGAGCCAGGGAGCTATGGTCAGGATCTCGTTGCTCAACTTCCGGACTTCTTCCACATTTCCGATACTTGAGTAGTAAGTGGATAAGTCCATTCTGGCTTCGAGATTGTATGAATCAAGCTCAATCGCCTTTCGACAGTGCTTGACCATCTTCTCAGTCTGGCCGAGTTCACCAGAGCATTGGCCTATGAAAAACTCCGCAAGCGCAAAGTCATGATTGCACAATTCAGCCGCTTTTTCAAAGGCTTCCACCGCCTCTGTATGCTTTTTATCATTCATGAGATTCAGACCGTCGTACATCAGGTCTGCGAATTCTGTTGTCGGCAGCTGCCTGTTCGGTGAGGAGAAGTTGCCACGCTTCTTCCAGATTACCTTCAGTCGATTGCCTGAGAGAAAACCGATCGTAGAGTAATTCTCTCTGAACTGTGAGTTCAGAATCAGTGCTCGCTCGGCGGGCGCAGATGCTTTGTGACCGGTGGAGAACAGAATGTAATCCGGTTTCTGTTCAAGGAGATATGCAGTATTGAAATTCCGCTCCTTCCAGGTAGTCTGCATCCCCTCTATCTTCTCCGGATTCTTCGCGATATGACGATCTGTCAGGCCGAGCATATCGATGACCTTGTGCCCCTTGAGAGTGTACGAGACTTTGCCGATGGTTGTAGTCGCAATGGAAAAATCGCTTCTATCTATGTCCCTGAGACTCTCGGTGACAAGCGTCATCTTGCTGATGAAGGCCCTCTCCAGATAACCGGTCTGCTTGATATAGTCCAAAGGTATGAGGATACCCCATATTATATAGCCCCCGACAAAAGCAGCTACGACCAGTCCCGGCCACTTCGCTTTCTTATACGTTGTTAACACACTCCATGCACTAACGCTGCGATGAGATAGAATGCCGGAAGTATCGGGAGAAAGAACCTGTGGACTTTCAGTACGTCTCCGCCCACGAGAATGATATAGACAGTATAGATGACGACCGCCATCCACATCAACTTGATCATATTCGGGAGGCTTCGGCGAAAGAGCAACGGCAAGATGAAGAATAATCCGAATGCGCCGTAGTGTTTCAAGAACAACCACGCGTATCCAATCCCGCTCTTCAGGTACTCTACCGAAAGGCCTGTCTTCGCATAGAAAGGATTCGGAAGTAGATCACCGAAGTAAATCAGCTTGAAGATAACATACGGAAGGAGCAAGCCGAAGAACGATCCGGCAAAGACAGCGAGTTGCTTCATGTTGTGCCGCAGGATTATCCACCTATAGAGAAACACTATGCCGAAAAGTAGTCCCCCTTCGGGGCGTGTGAGTGCTGCCAGAACCAGAATGAACGGCGTCAGCGAGGGTCTCTTCATCTCCACATACAGCGTCAGCGAGAACAGGAATATGAATAGACCGGTCTCCAGGCCGCCGATGACCCAGTAACAGAGAGCACCGTTCGCCACAAGAAATGCGGGAGCGATAAACGGCACGAGCCAGCGTTTATGATCGGAGTATTCTCTGCCGAACAACCAGGTCAGAACAACTGTCCCTGCACCGAACACAACCCCAAGAACCTTTGAGACGAGAATCATCGGCAGTCCGACCAAAGTGACGAGCGAGAGGATCATAATCCAAAGGAAATTCGTGTAACCCTCCACCCTTTCACCGTAGTTGAACACGAGCCCGTGACCTTCGGTGAAATTCTCGACATAGCGATACGATATGTAGGCGTCATCCTGAGTGAAATTCAGAGACCATGAGTGGAATGCAAAAAGAGTAAGCAGCACTAGAAGGAGCGTGGCTTCCTTCCAGATAATTATCCTGGCGGCGCCCATAGATTTGTAAGATACCTAAAACTGAGATGTTGGCAACCCGAAATCTGGCTTAATATCTATGTCGTCTGTGTCGACGTCAGTACCGCGTTGACATCGATTTCATTAAGATAGTCAGCCGCAGCCTCTGGAGGTGTCGGGTTGATATAGAATCCCGTACCCCATTCGAATCCGGCAATTTTGGTCAGTTTCGGGAAGATCTCCACATGCCAGTGGTACTCGCGTTCGTAGCCGTCGATGAGCGGACCGGAATGGATGACGAGATTGTACGGAGGATCTTTGAGAGCGATCTTGAGTCGCAGCAGTGTATCCTTCAGGATTGCCGCTAGTCCGGCATATGCCTTATCACTCGATTTGTCGAAATGAGTTGCATGCTTCTTGGGAAGAATCCAGGTCTCGAATGGAAAGCGAGGCGCGAATGGCTGGATAGACACCATCTCCTCATTCTGATCGACAACTCGAATTCCCTGCGAAAGCTCCTGCCTGATTATGTCGCAAAAAATGCAACGCTCTTTGAAATCGTAATAGGTCTTAGCGCCCTTGAGTTCCTCAAGCACACGCTTGGGTATAATCGGAGTCGCAATCAATTGACTGTGAGCGTGCTCGAGTGACGCTCCGGCCATCTCGCCCTGATTCTTGAACAGCATTACATATCTAAATCTGAAATCATTGCGCAGGTCATTCATTCGCAGGCGAAATGCATCTATCACCATTTCGATCTCATGGGGACTCAGATCAGCCAGATCAAGATGATGGTGCGGAGTTTCAATGATCACTTCGTGAGCGCCGACGCCGTTCATCTTGTCGAACATGCCCTCCGCTTCTCGATTGAGGCCACCCTCAATCTTAAGAGCGGGATATTTATTGGAGATCACCCGCAATTCCCATCCTGGAGTATTTGGACTTGTCGCAGTCGGCCTGACCGCAAACACCTCCGGAGGAGTCAGATGCTCCGATCCGGGACAAAAAGGACACATCTTCGGTTCGCGAGTCTTCGGTGGTGTCGCAAAATCTGACGGACGCTTGCCACGCTCAGTGGAAATTATCACCCAGCGCCCACTTACAGGATCTTTTCTTAGTTCAGGCATCTACATCTCCCGGATTCAATCGGTGCAAGTTCCTCGGAGCAAGAGACAGTAGCCCTGCCCGCGCGTGAGAAGTACCCTCTCCCTATTATCGTCACGTCTAACATCTGGTTAACCTCTATCAGACTTGGATGAGTCGATGAAATGCGCACGCTTCTCAAGGCTTTCCTCAAAGACTGCTCTGAATACCCTCTCATCTTCAGCTGTGAATGCCACGTTTCGTCGCTCGACGACAACGCGAGCTGTCGCAATTGCTCGCTCGATATCGTACTCGGCATAGTTGCCGCTGCTCCCCCAACAAAATGGAGGAACGAATTTATCGGCAACAAGCCCGGCCCCGAATACATTGGTGGCGAATCCGAGGGATATTCCTGTGTTCAGCATTGTCCCGATACCGGTCTTTACGTGGTCGCCGATGAATGATCCCACCTTGGTCATGCCCGTATCCTGCTGGCCTTCTCCAAGATCAACGCGAATAGTACCATAGTTGTTCTTGAGATCCGAATTGGTTGTCATGGCGCCCAGATTGACCCATTCACCAAGATAGGCGTGGCCGAGAAAACCATCGTGAAACTTGTTGGAATGGCCGAGAATGATCGACTCCTCAAGTTCGCCTCCGACTTTGCACACTGGTCCGATCGAGCAACCCTCTCTGATCTTTCCCCCTGCAAGTATAGTGTTCTCACCGACATAGCAGGGGCCTTCGATTCTCGTATGTGGTTCGATTCTCGCTCCGAAACCTATGTAGACAGGTCCCCCGCGAGCATCTATGACTACCTGACTATCGATCTTGACTCCCTCAGCGATCCGAACCGCGCACCTGTTGTGAATTGTGCAACCGGCGTCAACCAGTGAACTCTCCGCAATCGAGGCCCCCCCCGCATCTTGCGTAATGCGTTCGAAATCAGCCGAAATCTGCTCGGGGTTTAGCCTTATGAAGTCCCAAATATGCTTCACTTCTGTCGCTATAACGTCCTTTTTCGGAATCTTCTTGATAATTTCTTTGAAATGTCCGTAGCCCCAGAACTTCAGACGCTCCAGATCACTTGCTTCGGCTGACCCCGCTGGGACGAACGCCGCGACGAGATTACCCTCACACAGCAAGATCTGCGCTTTGTCGAGTGACCTAATTGTCTCTGCCAGAGAGGAGTCAGCTATGTATCTACCATTGACAAACACCGCACCGGAAGATGCGACACCCCGGAAGTCATTGCACCGCATACCGATCTTCTCAGATGCAATCCCGGCGAGTTCGTTTCGGATTGTAAGCCGCGTCTCGCTGGCCGGTATGAATGACGTCCACTTTTCGTGAAGCAGGTCGATTCCGAGCCGCAGTTGATAAACTGCCCGATTTACAGTCAACGGGCCGAAGTTACCGTAGTCGTCATCCTCAATTATGTATAGCAGTCGTTCTTCCATTTTGCGATCTATTCCTCCGTGAGAATTGACGATATACATCACATTCACAACAACTTATCATCACATCTTCAGTGAGACATGAAGAGAACAGATGTAGGTATAAATCTACTGAACGGAATCTTTGCCTGCAAGTTAAATCTGGAGGATGGTTGGCAGGTGTATGTCAATCTGTGAATGTCAATCGCCGAACAACTTATCCCAAGCCTTCTTTTTATCCTCAGGAGTTTTCGGTTTTTCTTCGACCTTCACAAAGCGTGGAAGCCGCGGCGTGAAAAACTCGCAGAAATTTGCCTTCTCCTTGTACCGCACCCACTCTGCAACCGCTGACTCGTTGCACTGATGGAAAGCATCTTTGTTATAGTGCAGGCAATTGAAGCAGCACTTAACGGGAGTTTCGCAATGAAGACAAGCATCCTGGCGAGTAACCTTGTCGCCAATTTCAATCTCTTCTTTGCAATTCCAGCAGATTAGGATATCGGCCATGGCATTTTTCCGGCAGCTATTAGGGATGGAGTTAGCTCTGACTCAAGTGTAAACTCTGATTCATAGGATGCCCCTCGCAATGATCAGAGCGAGCCAAAGGACATTTAATTGATGTCAATAAGCAACGCTCATTAAATATCTAAGCAAAATCGATGCAGCCCCGAACTTATCTCCCGCTCGAGACAATACTCATTTATACATTTTAGCACTATTTGTGTGCATTGTCAAACAAAAACGAATCAGCCTGATTCCCTCCGGGCGAATGATCGCGATAGGTAAACGAATGGTGTGTCAGCCACTGCAACGATGACTTTCATCAAGTAAGTTGTTATCAGAATCTGAATCAGGACTCCCGTATCAAACTCACCGACAAATGCAATCAAAGTGAACACCAGAGAATCCATGAGCTGACTAATCAAAGTCGAGGCGTTATTTCTGAGCCAGAGATGCTTGCCGGCTGTCCGCTTCTTCCAGAAATCGAACGCCCATATATCGTGATGCTGACTGATCAGATATGCCACCAGGCTGGCAACTACAATTCTCGGCATCAGGCTAAACAACTCTCGAACGTGCCCGAGCATGAAATCAGACTCGTCTGGTACAAAATGTACGGCAAACTGCATCGCAACAGTTGCCCAAATCAGAGTAAAAAACCCGATCCACACTCCTTTACGCGCTGCCCGTGGACCGAAATGTTCGGACAGTATATCTGTCGCGAGAAAGATCGAGGCATAAACAATATTGCCCAGGGTTGCAACAAGCCCGAAAAGTTGCACAGTGATTACTACCTGAATATTGCATATTACTCCGGAACACGCGATCATCGCATACAAGCCATTCTTGCCCCAGAGACGAAACGCCAGCAGCACGACCGACAAATCGAAGATGACAAATAGTATCCAGAGTATTTCGTTGTGCAACGGGACTCCTTGAATCGCAGCAAATAAGTGCAGGACATAGACTATGTCAACAGAATTCTACCATGTTGGCGGCTGTCTTCAAAAACCATTTGCAACCCGACGCCATATTTCTATATTACGGGCTCATACGGAAAGGGTTAGAGAATGAAGATACTCGTTGTTGGATCGGGAGGGAGAGAACATGCAATCTGCCACAAGCTCTCCCGCTCGCGACTGGTCAAGAAGATCTACTGTGCACCTGGAAATGCGGGGATAGCTGAGATCGGTGAGTGCGTCCCTGCAAACGCTGACAATATCAACGATCTGGTCGAGTTTGCAGAGAGAGAGCGTGTCGATCTGACAGTTGTCGGACCGGAGCAACCGCTCACCAGCGGAATCGTGGATACATTCGTAGCTCGCGGGCTCAGAATTTTCGGACCCACGAAGGAGGCCTCTGTGATCGAGGGGTCGAAGGCATTTGCCAAGGAGTTCATGAGGGACCATCACATACCGACAGCTCCGTTCAGGATATTCGAGGAACGCGACGAAGCACATCGTTTCTGCGCTGAGACGAGATACCCGCTGGTGATCAAAGCTGACGGTCTCGCTGCCGGTAAGGGGGCCATCATCGTTAATAATGTGGAAGAAGCGAGAGAGACTATTGACAATATGATGGTCGAGAAGGTGTTCGGCGAAGCAGGTAATAAGGTCGTCATAGAGGACAAACTTATCGGTGAGGAAGTGACAGTGATGGCGTTCACCGATGGGGAGACAATCCTGCCAATGCTCCCGTCGCAGGATCACAAGCCGGTCTTCGATGGCGATCAAGGACCGAACACAGGAGGCATGGGAGCATATTGTCCGGTACCCTTTGTCTCGGACCAATTGATGGTAGACATTCTCGATCTTATCCTCGAACCGACCGTTCGAGGCCTCAAAGCGGAGGGGCGTACGTTTAAGGGTATTCTGTATGCAGGGCTGATGATCAATGAGAGAGGTCCGAAAGTGATTGAATTCAATTGCAGATTCGGCGATCCCGAGACTCAGGTCGTCCTGCCGCTTCTCGAGAATGATCTTGCAGAAATATTCATATCTATTGCCGACGGCAACCTTTCTCTCGAAGAATTGACGTGGAAAGATGCCTACTCGGTGTGCGTGATCATGGCTTCAGAAGGTTATCCCGGAAGCTACGTAAAGGGCAAACCGATCAGCGGTCTACACGGCAATGGCAGTGATGATAGCTTCGTGTTCCATGCAGGTACCGAGCGCTTCGGGGATCAGATCGTGACTAACGGCGGGCGAGTACTCGGTGTGACAAAACTGGATGCGAACCTGCATGATGCGATTGCGGGCGCATACGAAATTGTGCAGAAGATTGGTTTCGACGGAGCATTCTGCAGAAAGGACATCGGTCAGAAAGCGACTCGTCGCAGGAGCAAGCTGACACACTAAGGAACATTCGATGGATAAGAAAGTATTAATTATAGCCGGGTCGAGGTCTGATTCCGAGGCCGTGGACCGGTCTGAGGAATACCTGATAAAGCTCGGCATCGGGTTTGAGACCGAATACAGTTCCGCTCACCGGGACCCTGACCGGACAGCCGATCTCGCACGTGAGGCGGAAGCGAACGGTTTTAAAGTAGTGATCTGCCTTGCCGGAATGTCTGCGGCGCTGCCGGGAGTAGTGGCGGCCCATACAAGCCTTCCGGTGATAGGAGTGCCATTGGATGGATCGGCGTTGAACGGAATGGACGCTTTGATGTCTGTAGTACAGATGCCGCCCGGAATTCCGGTGGCTGCCGTTGCTGTTGGCAAGCCGGGAGCAATCAATGCAGCGGTCCTCGCAGCGAGAATACTGGCACTGAACGATGATGAAATCAGAAAGAACCTTAATGACTATCGGGAAAGTCTGAAGCAGAAATAAAGAGGAAAGAGAAATGAAGCATTTTGGAAACCACATCTCGATTTTCACCGCGACTCTGCTGGGAGTGTGCATCTTTCTGGCGGTACATTCCCTCGCTCAGGATAACGCTGCCAAAGAGAAATTCAACGCTGGAATCGAGGCGGAGGGCAAAGGTGATCAGGCGGGAGCTATCACAAATTACAAAGCAGCGATTGCCGCCGACGCAGCATTTGCCGATCCTTACCTGAACCTTGGAGTTATCTACTTCGGTCAGGAGGATTACAAAAACGCGATTGATAATTTCAAGAAGTACACCGAATTGGAGCCATCCAGCTATGATGGTTTCAAGAACCTCGGTTATGCCTGCGTTGAGGCAGGCGATCTGGTTACCGGAGCAGCCGCTTTTGATGCGGGACTCAAGATCAAAGACAGAGACACCGAGCTTCTCAAGGGGTACGCGAACCTGTATTACAAAGCCGACAAGTGGGAGAAAGCTATCGAGAAATTCAATGCCTATCTTCCTGAAAGTCATACAGATACCAGAGCATTGACAAGCCTCGCAAAGTGCTATCAGGAGGTCGGCAAGAAGACTGAAGCTATCACGACCTATTATAAGGCGACAAAGGCTGACCCCAATTACGCTATGGCTCACTTCCAGCTCGGGAGCCTCTACCTTGCCGACAAAGAATATAATAAGGCTGCCGATGAGTTTGCGAAATCGTCAAAGCTGGACAAGACTCACTGGCAGTCATTCTATAATCTCGGGATTGCAAAACAGGCCATGGAAACGCAGGAGGACTATGTCGAGGCATACCAGGCTTACTCGCAGTTCCTCAAGCTGACCTCCAGCTACAAGAGCGGCTCTGTGACGAAAATGCGTCAGCAGGCTCAGCAGATCACGGCTCAATTGAAGGAGTATTTCGAGGCAGAAGCGATAGATTATCAATAGCAGAGACGCTTTTGGTGCTCATTGATTCAGAGAATTTGAAGGCCGCATTATGAGATGCGGCCTTTTTTGTTCATCGATCCACAGTTCGCACCGGGAATCTGAACTCGTTCTTGATAGACATCAGAATTCTGACTCGATCAGATCCATATCGATTCTGGTTGCGCTGCTCGCCTCAATTCCGTACATATCCGCCTAAGGAGAACAACAGTTCCGGAGTGAATTCAGCAACCGTATCTGCGTTGCAGTTACAGAACTTCGCACCGTTTTCAACATGAACATATTCGCGTTGACAGCAGAAAACACTACTCGATTTTCACTGATAGTAAACATCCTTCTCTTCCAGTTGAAGGTGGTTGGCGGGGTGTTCGGTCATAGCAGAGCGCTTCTTGCCGATGCCATCAATTCACTGCTGGATATCGTGGGCAATACGGTCGTCTGGATAGGGATCAGAATCGCAAAACGTCCCGCCGACGAGGGACATCCATACGGCCATGGTCATGCAGATACAATCGCTGCGCTATTCGTGTCGACTCTGCTGGTTATCACCGGCATCTACATTGGCTACAGCGCAGTCCACGTAATAATCGACAAGGATTATACAGTACCAGGAAAACTGGCAACCGCGGTGGCGGCATTCACGATAGTCGTCAAGGAAATCCTGTATCAATGGACTATTCGTGCTGGCCGGAAGGCCAACTCACCAGCCGTGATTGCGAACGCGTACGATCATCGCGCCGATGTCTATGCATCTTCCGGGGCGCTGATCGGCATAGTGGTTGCTCAGATCGGTTTTCCCGTGCTTGATCCGATCGCCGGATTCTGGATTGGATTCCTGATTCTCAAGAATGCCGTAAATCTTCTCAAGAACAACCTCCACTTTCTGATGGGTGGGGCGCCGGATCCAGCTATCAGACTAAAGATTCTTGAAACTGCACTTGCGCATGACGGTGTAAAACATGTAAGAGAGATAAAGGTGAGATCATCCGGACCGACATACATCGCCGATCTCAAGATCATGGTGGATAGAGACCTAACGGTTCACCAGGGACACGACATTGCAACTTCTCTGAAAATGACACTGCGACAAGTCCTTGACAAGCTGCAGGATGTAATGATCCATGTGGAGCCGTTTGACCCCGATAGGGAGAAGGACCAGAAGTGAAATACGCCGAGAACATCTGTGACCTGATTGGCAACACGCCTATGGTCAGACTAACGAAAACTGTCGCAGATCTGAAGCCTATAATCCTCGCTAAGCTGGAATTCCTGAATCCAAGCGGGTCAATCAAGGATCGGATGGCGTATTACATTATCACGCACGGAGAGAAACATGGTCTTCTGAAGCCGAATGACGTGATTGTGGACAACACGTCCGGAAATACAGGCTCCAGCGGTGCTATGGTGGCTGCGGCGAAAGGTTACAGATCGCTGTTCACGACGCCCGAGAAGACCAGCAAGGAGAAGCGCGATCTGATCAAGTCGTTCGGTGCGGAGATTGTCGTTACACCGTCCGACGTGCCGCATGACGACCCGTCGAGCTTCTACATGCAAGCCAAGACTCTTGGGAGCAGACCTGGACATTTCTATATGGATCAGTATGACAGCCAGGTCAATGTCGAGGGGCATTACATGACTACGGGGCCTGAGATCTGGAGAGACACCGATGGCAGGGTCACGCATTTCATCTGCGGCATCGGAACCGGCGGAACAATCTCCGGTGCCTCCAAATTCCTCAAAGAGAAGAACGCGAATATCGTCACAATCGGTGTCGATCCGAAGGGTTCACTATTCGCGGCATACATGAACAGCGAGCCGATTCCGAATCCCCGCCCGTACAAAGTCGAGGGCATCGGGACGGATGTTATCACCAAGGCGTTCCTGAAAGAATATGTGGATGACGTTGTACAGGTTGACGACAGAGACGCTTTCAGAATGGCTCGCGAACTCTGCCGTAGCGAAGGTATCTCTGCTGGTGGTTCATCAGGAGCGGTGCTCTGGGCAATCCGGCAGTGCTGCGGCAATCTCTCGGAGAACGATGTAGTCGTGACTATTCTGGCCGACGGAGGAATCAGATACCTGTCCAAAATGTATAATGATGAATGGATGAAAGAACATGGGATGCTGTCCGATGTTGGAGAGAGTGAGAAGATCGAAGAAGTACGGTAGATTCAATGGGCATCAGGAGGATTAGTATGTACGCAACAATATGCAAAATCACACTTCTGGCGATCTCGCTGGTCATGTCGGTTATGATTGTCTCAGTCTCTGGGCAGCAGCTCGAGAAGCCTCTAAATGCTACGATTGATTTCAGCGAACACAATTTTGATTTCGGCTGCATGCCTAAAGGAGCCAAGGTTACACACACTTATAATATCGAGAACAAAGGCACGGACACGCTGCGAATAATCAAAGTTACTCCATCGTGTGGCTGCACATATGCTCCGCTGTCCAAGTCCGACGTCGGCCCGGGCGACAGCTCACAACTCGATATCTTCTTCGATTCCAAGAAGTTCCATGGCAAGATAACAAAGAAGGTTTCCGTACTCTCCAACGATCCCACTGACCCCTTTACCGAAATATATTTCTCCGCCCTCGTCGACCGCGTGCATCCATTGCTTAGCGCGACTCCCGCTGTTGTCGAGTCGTCACTGGAAGAGAGAGAGAAGATCGGCAGCTCGTATCAAGTCAAGCTCTCTAACAC
>Ga0180009_10006266_pt1 | contig 12524 bp, 12 predicted proteins | sample OS_PC_MetaG_FD_123537 | JGI IMG/M metagenome (GOLD analysis project Ga0180009, IMG submission 123537) | Groundwater microbial communities from the Aspo Hard Rock Laboratory (HRL) deep subsurface site, Sweden - OS_PC_MetaG | ecosystem: Environmental > Aquatic > Deep subsurface > Groundwater...
AACAGCAGATGCCGTTGTCATCGGAGGCGGCATCGTGGGGACAGCCACAGCTTTCTGGTTGTCAAAAACAGGTATGAAGGTCATTCTGGTTGAAAAACGAGACAGCCTGTCAAGCCTTACCACTGCAGCCAGTGCAGAATGTTTTCGCACCCAGTTCACAGAAAAAGCCATGGTAGACCTTTCCCTTCCAAGATTGAAATTGGATCATTATATTTGAAGATTCATTAAACTCTAATTTAGGAGAATATATGAAAATTGATCGAATATTAAGTGTTATTGATACACACACAGCAGGAGAACCGACCCGAATCATCACAGGTGGGTTGCCAAGGATCAAAGGAAACTCAATGCTGGAAAAAAGGAACTATTTTGAAAAAAACCATGATGATATCAGAACAATGGTTCTGCTTGAACCCAGAGGGCATAACGATATGTTTGGTGCAGCGCTTGTGGAACCTGTGAATCCCATGGCAGATTTGGGTGTTATCTTTATGAGTACGGGAAAATACCCCCAAGCCTATCCATATATGTGCGGCCACGGAACAATCGGGATATTCACCATTGCCGTAGAGCTGGGTATGGTTAAAAAAAAAGAACCGATTACCGAGATTACCATGGACACGCCGGACGGGTTGGTAACGGGGTGGGTGACCATAGAAAATGATAAGATCACAGAGGTTGAAATGGAAAGTACTCCTGCATTTTTGTACCAAAAAGATGTGGTGGTGGATGCACCCGGATTTGATAAGATTAAAGTGGATATTGCCTATAATGGCGGTTTTTTTGCCCTTTGTCCGGCCAGATCACTTGGTCTGGATATATCGCCTTCAAATGCTTCCCTGTTGAGCCAAAAGGCAATCGAACTGCGTGATGCTGTCAATAAAACAATAAAAATTGATTTCAAAGAAAAACCCCATTTTAAAACGGTTGATGTAATTGAATTTTATGATGATCCTGAAAATCCAAACGCCCACTGCAAAAATGTGGTTATTTTCGGCACCGGCCAGGTGGACAGATCGCCGTGTGGAACCGGCACAAGTGCCAAGATGGCGACCTTATACTCAAAAGGACAATTGAAGTTGAATGAACCCTTTATCCATGAAAGCATTATCGGCACATTATTTAAGGGAAGAATTATCAAAGCATACGAAGAAAACGGGTATGTGAAAGTTGTTCCAAGAATAGCCTCTTTGGCACATATTACCGGCATCAACCAACTGATATCACAAAAGGATGACCCATTAAAAAACGGGTTTCAATTATTTTAGGTTTTTTCAATTTTATGGAGTTTAAAGAGAGAATGAATTTAAAAAATTTTGATAGGAAGTTAAATGAATCTTGGTAAAACTAAAAATGAAGTATTAAAATCATATTTGCCCCAACTTATTCAATTGAGGCATAATCTTCACAAACATCCTGAATTATCCGGACAGGAAATAAATACGTCTCAATTGCTCATTGAATATATATCTCAATACCATCCGGATCAAATAATAACTGAAATTGCAGGGCACGGTTTTGCAGTCGTATTCAATGGTAAAAAACCAGGTCCAACCGTGATGTTCAGCTGTGAACTGGATGCCCTTCCCATAGAAGAAATGAATGATTTCTCCTATCGATCAACACAAAACCATGTCTCACATAAATGTGGTCATGACGGGCATATGGCATCTGTAACTGCCCTGGTTCCATTGTTGTCTCAGGCTGCTATTGAAAAAGGACGGGTGGTTTTGCTGTACAGACCTGCCGAAGAAACAGGACAAGGGGCTTCTCTGGTTATTTCGGATCTGAAATACAGGCAGATGAAACCGGATTATGTTTTTGCCTTTCACAATCTTCCTGGTTTTCCCCTGGGACATATTGTCATTAAACCAGATGCCATGAACTGGGCGGCATCCGGTATGGTCATCCATTTAATCGGTAAAACATCACATGCAGCACACCCGGAGAACGGTATCAGCCCGGCAATCGCCATGTGCAATATTATGGAAGAGATACACCAGTTGACAACCAGACCTGATTTTAACGCTCAAAAGAACTCCTGTATCATTGGCTATGCCAGGTTAGGAGAAAAATCTTTAGGTACAAGTCCAGCAAATGCAGAGATCGGCCTTATTTTACGGAGTGAAACCGATAACGGTCTATCACGGTTATTTAATTACAGTAAAGAGATCGTTGAGAAACATGCTGTAAATTACAGTCTTGGTTATACAATAGAGGAGAAAGATAAATTCAATGCGACATTTAACAGTGACATTGCAGTCAGTTTAATTGAACAGGCTGCCCATGAGTTTGGTTACACGATTATCCAACCAGAACAGGCAATGAAATGGGCTGATGATATTGGTGAGTTAATATCAAGATCCACTGGTGCCTATTTCTGTATAGGGTCAGGGGAACAATCTGCCCAACTTCACAATCCGGATTACGACTTCCCGGATTCATTGATTGAAATCGCCGGGAATGTTTTCTTTAGAATTGTCCAACAAATTTTAACTATTCAAACATAAGAAATGGTTTTTGTTAAGATCGGGTGATATCGCCGATCTGTCTTATCAAATTAATTTAATTTTCAGGAGAGAATAAAAATGAATCAAATGCGTGTCAGGGAAACGCTTGGCAAACATATTCTTACAGATGCGATAGAACCGGTTATGGATCTTGATAAATCAGAAGGGTGCTGGATTGTAGACAAGAGAAACGGGGACAGATATTTGGACCTGTATTCCATGTATGCTTCTCAATCCATAGGCTATAATCACCCGGATCTTTTAAATGTTCAGGAGAAACTCGGTAAGGTCGCTGTTCATAAACCATCGTGTTCTGACATATATACCGAAGAAATGGCCGAGTTTATGTCGACTTTTTCTCAAATAGGAATTCCTGAATATCTTCCCCATGCTTTTTTTATAGAAGGGGGCGCTTTGGCAGTGGAAAATGCCCTGAAAACAGCTTTTGACTGGAAAGTCCGGAAGAATCTGGCAAAAGGCAGTACAACTGAAATCGGGCATAAAATTATTCATTTTGAGCAGGCATTCCATGGAAGAAGCGGATACACACTTTCCATGACCAATACGCACTCAGCGGCAAAAACCAAATACTTTCCCAAGTTTGACTGGCCCAGGATCACGAATCCAAAGATGACATTTCCAACTAACAGTGAGAATATCGCCAAAGTGATTGCTGCCGAGAGCAAAGCCATCCTCAAGATCAAAGAAACCATTTCGAAAGAAGGTGCGGATATCGCCGGGTTGATTATTGAACCAATTCAGGGAGAGGGTGGCGATAATCATTTCCGCAAGGAATTTTTTCAAGCATTACAGCAAATATGCCAGGAAAATGAAATACTCTTCATCATGGATGAGATACAGACAGGAATCGGCCTGACAGGAAAATTCTGGGCTCATGAACACTTTGATGTCAAACCCGATATCATCAGTTTTGGGAAAAAAACGCAGGTTTGCGGAATTCTTGCAGGGAAAAGAATAGACGAAGTTAAAGACAATGTTTTTCAAGAATCCAGCAGGATTGCTTCGACTTGGGGAGGAAATCTGATTGATATGGTCCGGTGCACACAAATTTTAAAGACAATTAAAAAAGACAACCTGGTTGATAACGCTCGAAAACAGGGCATGTATTTACAGTCTGAGCTGATAAAATTGACTGAAGAATACCCCATGCTATTGTCCAATGCCCGGGGAATTGGCTTGATGTGTGCGGTTGATTTTAATTCTCAGGAGAAAAGAGGTGCGTTTATTAAGAAAATTTTTGCAGAGAAAATCTTAGTTATCGGGTGTGGAGAAAGCAGCATCAGATTCAGGCCTCATTTAATTGTATCTCAAAAAGATATCACATATGCATTTGAAATCTTCCGGAGTGTTTTAAAAAAAATATAACATTGGGATCTCTTGCAGAAACTATACGTATTATCCGGAAATAGTTGATGTAATGTGACAACAATCCAAAATTATATAAGAAAGCCAATGTTTTTAAAAAGCAAACCCATGTGGGGGGAAAGACCAACTTTAAGTCAAGTTATGACGTGGTTGTCATTGGAGGCGGGCTACACAATCTGGTAACGTTTTGTTTTCTTGCAAAAGAACATGGCATTACCGACTGATCCTCCCTCAATAATGTACAATTGAAGTTAAACTATTTTTTAAGAAAATATCAGAGAAAACTATATATTTTCTGGATTGTAAAAAAGCGAGTCTTATGTCTATAACGACTCCAGGATGAAGTCGTGTTTTAGGGCGGTTACTGGCATTCGTAGTGCTCAGTCCAGATAAATTTAGGCAACCCCATATTTGGTATGTGACGTTTTTTCAGTTTTGAATTTTTAATTCAATTATATAAGCCAAGGACATCATCTTCGGCCATTATCCTACATTAAACGATATAATATATAAAAATAAATATTTCATCTTTAGCCTGATCCTAAAACAATATGAGATTATCCATTCTGGCTATAAAGCCCTGTATTCAGACTTCTAAAAAAAAATGGCTATAACCAATCCTTATCAGCAGGGCAATTTTAATAATCCCGAAAATTCTTGGAAATAACCGCAAGCCTGGTTTTTTTCTTGGATATTTTCTTTAAAAAAAGGATGTGTGCTGTCAATTGTGCAGGAATACGATGCTTTTGCGCAACTTGTTGGACTGAAAATTCTTTGGATAAATCTCTATTTACCCATTTTGCCAATCCTGGCATTTTGAGTAAATAGCACGATATCGCCTGCTGGGGAAGGATCACTTTTGCATTATCCAGGATAGAGTTTAATATATAAAAAATACGGTCCGCACTTAACTGCAAAAAAACCGCCCTATCGTCCAAATTCCCGATCCTGACATCTTTTTACCCTGTTTGATTTTGGACATCTGACGTGGGACATGGAAATAGAATAATTGTCCCTTTTTCAGAAACAGCGAATCTCATTGGGTTTTACTTTTTTGATAATATTTTTTATAAAAGCATCTAGGCTGATTTCCCAAAAGGACATGTTGGAAACCTGCATGGGTTGCAGTTAAGGCATAGCCCTCCATGGCAAAGTTTTGCAATATCCCTTTTCCCCGGTCTTTCGCCTGCCATTAGCCTTGACAGAATCAGATCAAAAATGGTTGTTTTATGATAAAGACCACAGGCAGGAAGCCCCATTATAGAAGTGTTTTTATTATATCCCAAAAGAAACATTGCCCCTGGCCCTGAAAGTGCAGGTGCAAGCTCCATAACAGCATTATCTTCATGGATCTGAGTTTCTTTTAAATCAAGAATATAAAGCTTGTTTTTGCCCATGCGCATTAAACGGCATAAATCATCTGATTTTACCTTATGGCCTTTTGGAAAAACAGGGCCTTTAGATATCCCGGGTATAATCTCAGTCATATCATGGGCAAGAGTTGTACCCACGGCCTGGTCAATAGGTATTGTTTTAAAGGGCAAAAGAGTAGTTTTTCCCATCATTATTTTTTTTCTTTTTTCTTTAAAGGTTGATAATAGGAACCAAAGGCGCAGTTCCTGCAAAGGATCTCATCATTTTTCAAAACTTCGCGTTTATCCCTTACAATAGTATTGCACCTAGCGCACACAGCCTTGAATCTGGTGGGGCCGGGGTAATCGCAGGCAGGCACATCAACAGATACCTCTTCAACAATAAAGAGATCGTCTATACCCATTTTTTTGTAAGCTTCAAGTTGTTGCAGACTTTTATCCATAATTCCAGGTGCATATACTGCAGCAAGATCCCTTGATCCCTCTTTGGAAGCTATCCTGAATGCTTTTTGGGTTTCAAGGTTGACAAAAGTGGCTGCCATTATGCCGTTATCCACAAACTTTAGGGACCGTCTTCCAAGTTTTACCCCGGTTACAAAGGATATGGCATCTGTTGCGCACCGGTCCATCTCTACATAGACAATGAGCTTTTTTATCTGGGGCAGAATTCTTGGTTCATCAAGGCCGATAAGATGACAGCCCAGCATTGCCATGCGCACCCCCACTACCTGTCCGGGACAAAGATGTCCGTGTGCTTTGGCAGACCCCTTTAAAAGTGTTTCAAAATCTTCCATTCATTGTTTCCTGTCATTATAAATGATTTTTGTCTTGACCTTATGTTAATATTAACATAAGGTCAAGACAAAAATTAAATTCTAACAAAGGCATTAAATGAAGTTCAGATCAAGTCAGATGCTTATAAACGATGATGGAGGCATCATCATGGGAAATGGTAGGATGCAAATCCTTAATTCCATTGATCAGACTGGCTCAATTAATCAGACAGCAAAAGAAATGAAAATGTCTTATAAAGCAGTCTGGAGCAAGATCAAATCTAGTGAAAAAAATTTTGGCAAACAAATTGTCCTTTCTGATAAAAAAACAGGTACCAGACTGACGGATGAAGGCAGAAATCTGCTGGAAAAATACAGACAATTAAAAAATCGGTGTATGCAGGCGGATGACATTATATTTGAAAATATTTTTATGGATTCAAAGACTCTCTGATCAGACCATAATTTTAAGAAACTGATTAATAGAAAAAGAGTTAATTCAAAAGGGAGAATGAATTAACTCTTTTTTTTAAGCATTATTTACATTTAGCAGGAGTTGGAGAATCAGCAGCATAATTATAGAGGTAAGAATATATATCGTTAATATCTTCCCCGGAAAGGTTTTTCCATTCGTTGCTGCATTTAAAAAGATCAAAATCCTTTTTTTCAAAAATTCTTTCCCACTGTGCCATTGTTTTATCACTTGGGCTGACGATAGGGGTTTTTGATTGAACCTCCCCTCTTTCAGCACAGGCTTTATAAACATTTTTATCTGAAATTTTTACAGGTGCACCAAGGGGATTGCCACTTCCTGTATATTCATAATCATAATATTTCATTCCCAGTTTCAAAAAGAAATTATTTGAAATGATCGGCTGAATATAATAGGTTTCATAGACACTGCCACGGGCAGCAAGCTTACTGCCTGCAATGGCATCCTCAGCTCCGGTAAAGTTAAACCAGTATTCTGATCCCCAATTATATTCAAATCCCAGCTTTGCATCTAAAGGCATGGGAAGATGTGTTACCATCAAGGGTTATATCTCCAAGACTTCCTGTATTGGTTTTTATTCCTGAAGAATCCCCCCACACTTTATAAGCGGCAAGTCTTCCATCAAAACTTAAATTATTGTTAACCTTTGCCTTCATATTCAAGTGAAATTTGTTAGTGGGCAAAAATTCATTTTTTGCATCATATTTTTCAGCAGGCGGGATCGCACCAGCAGCTGCCATAATGATTGTCTCCCTTGAACAGAAAATGAATCGTAAATACTATTAATTGCTTGTTTTTCATGGTGAATGATGTTATTTCTGCCGTGAAAAATAAGAGCAGTCCTGCCTTGGTATGACTTTTGCTCTTAATAACATGTTTTAACGATAACGGCAGGTTATGACCGGATGGCAAATCCAAGGTTTATAGATAATAAAAAGGATTAATAATAATGACTCTTCAAACTAAATTTTCCAAAGGGGAATTTGTTATACTTGCAGAAATGAACACCCCTAAGGGCGTGGATATATCAGACCTTGTGACAAATGTAAGACATCTTAAATCACGAATAGATGCCGTTGTGATTCCAGACATGGATAATGGAGTCATGCATATGAGTGCCCTGGCAGGCGGTTCAATCATCAGACAGCAGGGACTGGAACCCATGATTCACATTTATGGCCGGGACCGCAACCGAATGGCCATACAGGGGGATATGCTGGCTGCCCATGTTCTTGGAATTCACAATCTTCTGGTTGTCCAGGGTGAAGATATTGTCCATGGTGATCATCAAAATGCAAAACCAGTTGATGATCTTAATGAGCTGGACTTACTGACCATGGTTCATTCTCTTTTAAAAGGAACAGATCTTGCCGGTTTTGAATTACAGGGAAAACCGGAATTTTTCACAGGATGCCAGGTTCAACCCATCCAGGATGACAATCATCTTGAAGAAGAATTTATAAGTGCCAAAGCAAAAGTAGATGCAGGTGCACAATATATAATGGTTCCACCTGTTTTTGATATTGCCTACTACACTCAAATCTTAAATAGATTCAAATCCTTGAATGTGCCGGTGATTGCCACGATTTTCATGTTGAAAAGTGTGGGTATGGCTCGTTACATTTCCATTAATGACCCTGGTTCAAGACTGTCTGAGTCATTGATCAGCCGAATCCGAAAAGCAAAAGACCGGGAATCGGAATGCATCCATATAGCCGGAGAAATGATCAAAGCACTTAAAGGTGAGGCTCAGGGGATAAAGATTTCTGCTTCAGGTTGGGAAGACCGTCTACCGGCAATCCTTGACTGTGCAGGGCTTTAACATAAACTCATCCAATTTTTTTCTGTGTACCAAAAATTAATGGATATCCACAAATAAAAACAGGTTACAAATGCAAAATCTTAAAAATATTCAAGATGATAAGTCAAATCACAAAAGCGTGCTTGTTATCGGTGGTGGTGTAGGAGGAATACGTGCGGCTCTGGATTTGGCTGAATCCCGTCGAAATGTCATACTCATTGATAAATCATATTCCATTGGCGGGTTGATGACCCAGCTGGATAGAACTTTTCCAACCAATAATTGTGATTTGTGTACGATTTCTCCCCATTTATCCGAAAATACAAGACAAATACATCTGGATCTGCAACCCATGACCCAACTTGAGCAATTATCAGGTGAGGCTGGCAATTTTATGGCCACACTGGTTACTGAACCAAGATATATTGACATGGACAAATGTACTGCATGCGGAGAGTGTTACAAATCTTTCCCAAAAGCGGTCAGATTTACTCCGGGACTTGATCCCCGGGCACCGACCTGTATGCGGTATCCCCAGGCAACACCCTATGCTTTTTCCATTGATATGGGGAAAATAACCGATATAAAGGCTTTGCAAAAAGTCTGTCAGGCAGATGCTATTTTACCCGATGACACACAAAAGAGAACAATGATTGAAGCAGGATCAATTGTATTAAGTATTGGTGCAGAACTGTTTGACCCTGCAGTATTGGATAATTTTGGCAGTGGGCAATTTGATAATGTTGTCACGGGTTTGGAATATGAACGGATCATGTCAGCCTCAGGTCCTTTTCAGGGAGATCTTGTAAGGGTATCTGATAAAAAACGACCCAAAAAGGTGGCATGGATTCAATGTGTGGGATCAAGGGGAATTAATAAGGCAGATGTACCCTATTGCTCCGGGGTTTGCTGCATGTACGCTTTAAAAGAAGCCATTGTCACAAAAGAACGCTTTGCCGAAAGCATTGAAACTACAATTTTTTATATGGATATGCGGACCTATGGCAAGGATTATGAACTCTACCTTAACCGGGCGAAAAACGACTATGGCATCAGAATGATTCGAAGCCGCCCCCATTCCATTGTTGAAGACAGCAAAACCAAAGATCTTTCCATTACCTATGCTCTGGAGGAAGAGGCTCTTCAGAAAACCGAAGAATTTGATATGGTAGTTCTTTCAACGGGATTCAGAGTTTCTGAAGCATTCATTGACCTTGCAGGAAAACTGGGTATTGAATTAAATGTGCATAATTTTGCAAAAACAGATCATTTTAACCCCGTGGTAACGTCAAGGCCAGGTGTATATGTCTGTGGCGTGATTGAAAGTCCAAAAGATATCCCTGAAACAATGGTTCAGGCAAGTGCGGCAGCAAGTATGGCAGCTGCAGATCTTCCCATTGTGATAGATTTGCCTGAGGCTGAAGATGAATTTATACCGGAAAAAAATATTTCTGACCAAGAGCCAAGAATAGGTTTTTTTGTCTGTGACTGCGGGTTTGAAATCGGTGGAGTGATCGACGTTGACAAGGTGGTGAAATTTGCCGGAACTTACGCTGATGTTGTTGTGTCCCAGGCAGTTGGATATGGCTGCAGTAGTGATTCCATGGCAGTGATTGAAGCATCAATTAAAACAAACAACTTGAATCGGGTGGTGATTGGCGGCTGTTCCCCCAGAACCCATGAGACTAAATTTCAGGATCTGTTGCGCCGTGCAGGATTAAATAAATACCTGGTAGAAATCGTCAATTTAAGAGACCAGGATACCTGGGCACATATAGGACAGCCCAAAGAAGCATTGGACAAAGCATTTAAGCTTATTCAAATCGGTATCAGCGGCGTCCGTAAAAGCAGGCCATTGAAGGATCAGACATTGCCCATGAATCAGAATGCATTGGTTGTAGGTGGAGGAGTCACTGGAATGACTTGTGCCCTCCAATTGGCTGACCAGGGCATTAAAGTCTATCTTGTGGAAAGAGGTCCTGTTCTGGGTGGGTTGGCAAAATCTATCCGAAAAACCATACAAGGGGATGATGTGGGACCTTTCATGAATCAATTAATTGATGCTGTGTCAGCCCATGAAAATATTCAAGTGTTGACAAAATCCATCATCGTTGATCATTCCGGGGTGCCTGGACTGTTTAAAACCGGTATTCAAACCGGTATTAGAATGAATTACATGCAGCTGAATCACGGGGTAACGATTCTTGCCACGGGCGCTTTACCAAACCGCCCCGATGCCTATGGCCTTGGAACCCATGATAATATAATAACCCAGCTTGAACTGGATGCAGTGATTGAAGATGACCTTGCAAAGATAAAAGCCATGAACCATGTGGTGATGATCCAGTGTGCAGGCTCAAGGGAGCCTGACAATCCCAATTGTTCCAGAATCTGCTGCCAGTCGGCCATAAAGAATGCGCTACGCATTAAAGCAATTAACCCTGATATACAGATTTTTATTTTATACAGGGATATTCGTACCTATGGCTTTCTGGAAGATTATTACAGGGAAGCCAGAAACCTGGATGTGAAATTTATTCGATTTTCCATGGATAATAAACCAGAGGTCTGGGTTGAAAATGATCTGGTATCTGTTTTTGTGGATGATATTATCCTTGGTAGAAAAATTCAAATTGAAGCAGATTGCCTTGCTTTGAGTACTGGCATGATTGCTGATGATGAAACCACGGAAGACCTGTCCATTATGTTTCATCTGCCTAGAACTGTGGATAATTATTTTCTTGAGGATCATGTGAAACTTCGACCCGTTGACATGTCTGTCAGAGGTTTTTTTATAGCCGGTACAACGCATTCACCTAAAACAATTCAAGAAAGCATTACCCAGTCCCTTGCAGCAGCAGGGCGGGCACAAACCATGCTTGCCAAAAAAGAAATTAATCTGGGTGCCACAGTTGCCAAGGTAGATGGATCTATATGTGCCGCCTGCCTGATCTGTGTTCGAGCCTGTCCTTTCAGTATCCCCTTTATCAATGAGGATGGTTATTCACAGATTGACCCGGCCAAATGCCAGGGTTGCGGTGTCTGTGCTGCTGATTGCCCTGCAAAGGCGATTCAATTGCTTGCCTATGAAGATGATCAGATTCTGGCCAAATTAGACGGCTTGTTTGGAGGATTGAATTAATGGAAAATTTTGAACCGGAAATCGTTGCATTTTGTTGTAATTATTGTGCCTATACTGCTGCTGATATGGCTGGCAGCAAAAGGATATCCTATCCGCCAAACGTAAAGATCATCCGTGTGCCATGCACGGGAAAAGTGGATGCCATCCATATAATGAAAGCCTTTGAAAAAGGTGCAGATGGGGTTTATGTGGCTGGATGCCTGGAAGGAGACTGCCATTTTAAAAATGGAAATACCCGGGCCAAATACCGGGTTACCCATGTACAAAAGATTCTTGAGGATCTTGGATGGGAAAAAGAACGTGTGGAAATGATCAATATGTCAGCAGGAATGGGTGAGCGCTTTGCCCATACTGCAAGTGAATTTACTAAGATAATTAAACAATTGGGACCCAATCCCATTAAAATAATCAACATGGATAAGAATCAGAAGGCTATTACCTGATGATAAAATCTTCGGAGAAAAAAAAATGATAGCTGCAGAGCAAAAACCTTTAAAGGAAATTATAGAATATATCTCCCCCTATGACCGAATTCTTCTGGTGGGCTGTAATGAATGTGTAACCGTTTGTGCAGCCGGTGGAAGAAAAGAAGTCGGACTTTTGGCATCAGCACTTCACTTGCATTGTTTAAAGCAAGGCAGGACGGTTGACATTAAGGAGATAACACTTGAAAGACAATGCGACCCTGAATATGTAGAAGAACTCGTGTCCAGCATTGATGGAGCTGATGCCATACTTTCCATGGCCTGCGGATGCGGTGTACAGACCATTGCGGGCCGGTATAAGGAAAAACCAGTGTTTCCTGCCGTAAATACAAAATTTATGGGTGCTTCCGTTTCCCAGGGAATCTGGGCGGAAAGGTGCCAGGGCTGCGGTGACTGCCTGTTGGGTATCACTGGTGGCATCTGTCCTGTGGCAAGATGTTCAAAACATCTGCTCAACGGTCCCTGTGGCGGGACATCCAATGGCATGTGTGAAATAGCACCAGATGTTGATTGTGCCTGGTGTTTGATCTGGGAAAGATTAAAGGCCCTTGGAATGGAAAA